>Ga0272442_10011797_pt1 | contig 10628 bp, 13 predicted proteins | sample SSMForm2O_FD_200262 | JGI IMG/M metagenome (GOLD analysis project Ga0272442, IMG submission 200262) | Marine sediment archaeal communities from Little Sippewissett salt marsh, Falmouth, MA, United States - SSM-Form-2O | ecosystem: Environmental > Aquatic > Marine > Wetlands > Sediment ... | reverse complement strand
CATATATCTGCAAGTATAGTACCTATTTTTTTACCTTGCTCAACAGTCGATTGAATAACTGAAGAAAGAGAATAATCCCCTTGTGCTGTTGCTTTCTCAACAGTATCAAATATAGAATTTGAAAGTTTGTATACTCCTGTTGATACAAATCTTTTTAATTTCTCATTAGGAGGCTTTTCAACAAGCTCTTTTAGAATGTTTTTTTCTGAATTTATTACACCATATTTTGAGGGATATAAAGTTTCTTTTACCAACATAGAATATTCTGATTCATTGTGCATTAATTTTGAGATACTCTTCTGATCGATTATGTTATCTCCAGATAAAACAATGAATGGTTCATTAATGTGTTTTTTAGCCTGCAACAATGCATGAGCTGTTCCAAATTGTTTATCCTGTACAACGTATATAACATCGATTCCTGCATATTCTTTAAAATACTCCATTACAACTTCTTTTTTGTAACCAACAACGGTTAAAATCTCATCAATTCCACTGTTTTTAACAGCGTCAAAAACATACTCCAATACAGGTTTATTAGCAACAGGTAACATCACCTTAGGCATGGTTTCAGTTAGTGGTCGTAATCTTTTCCCTTCACCTGCAGCAAGAATTACAGCTTTCATTAACATCTCCTTCCAAGTGTAAGCTTGATACTTCTATTTTATATTTTCTTACACTTTCCAAAGTGTCCCAGATATTATACAATTTTACCAATTGCGAATATCAATATTAGAAAATGACCAAAAGATCGTGAAATATAATCCATGAAAAAAATCAGTTAAAAAATAATATAGAATACCTGCATTTCTCTGCCATCTTTTTCTTAACGTTTTTAACCGGCAGACCGAAAACATTTTTTTTCTTCTGTTCTCTGCCTACTATTACAAGGTTTGCTTCAATGTCTTCAGCAGCTTTAACGGTTTCTTTTTCCAAACTACCTTTTACCAATCGAACATTTACCCCCCTTTCTCTCATTTTTTCAACGAAGTTTTTTCCAATAAAAATCAAGTCTTTCTCTGATTTCCTATCGGATCTTTGACCTGTTTCATTGACTTCCACACTATCTTCCCTATCAACAACATAAAGCATACGTAGGTCCCAACCCAATTTCTCAGAGAGTTTAACACTTAATTCAGGGACTTTCTGATTGGGAGCAAGATTGGAACAAACTGCAAGTATAGATTTACCTTCACCATCAGATTCTATCCAAATTGGGACATCCACCTCATCCAAAAGTCGGTAGTTAAGAATGCATCCTTTTTCAAAACCCATCAATACCAAATCGTAATTATTTTCATCAAGTTCACGTTTTACAACGTTGCTAAATCCCCCTTCAACGATTTTTTCTTTGAAAGGAATTTCTTTATTTTTCAAAAAGAATTTTGCATCATTTAAAATAATATTGTCTACACTAAGTCTACTTTTATTAATTATGTCGTTACTCGTCTCCATTCTATTATAGTGTGTTCTAAAAGAATCTGAAATTTTATCTGTTTGATGCAAGGTTTTCTCTTCTATTATGTAGATTAGGTTTATCTTACTCTTAAATCTTTCAGCTAAAAAAACACCTCTTTCCAATATTTTTTTTGAGTAAAACTCCGATGAAACTGGAATCAATATATTCTCAAACATAATCCCTCAATCTTTAACAATAACCCCTTTTGAATTTTTCATAACACTTTCTAACATATATATCTTTCATAGACCCAGTATCCCTTTCCAATAGACAACAGCCACAGTAAATATAACTAATATACTAACAATATTGGAAACACTTCCTGCTTTGATTAAATCTCGTGTTGAAAAATAACCAGAAGAATAAGTTATGGCATTTCCCGGTGTGGCAATAACAAGCATAAACGCGAGTCCGCCACTTAGAGCTATAATCATCGATGCAAATAAAGGAGATATTCCAGGTATTTCAGCTGATATGGCAATACCAATAGGAAGAAGTATCGCAACTGCCCCAATATTAGACATAACATTTGTCAGAAGAACCGTAAAAATAATTATTGCAAAAATAACTAGGTAATCATTACTGCCTACGTTTTTAAAAATCAGGTGAGCTATCCATTCCCCCGCACCTGTATTCTGCATACCCATACCAAGTGTTATGGCTCCACCATATAGCAATATAATACCCCACGGAACACGTTTCTCTACATCTTTCCAGGAGATACATCCTGTTAAAAACAACAGAATTCCACCAAGTATAGATATAACGGCCAGCCCAAAATATGAAAATGATGAAAAGAATATCCAAAGTAAAACAGTAAATACCAAGATAACCAAAACCAATACCTCGCTTCTCCCCATCTTTCCTACAATAGCTAACTGATTATCTATCTCTTTTTTAGCCATAGTAACATCCTTGATTTCAATAGGAAAAGAATACTGTAACACAAGCCACACCAAAGGTAAAGCGATAAATACAACAGGCATCGAATACTTCATCCAATCAAAAAAAGTCACAGTAATACCAATATCAGAAAGCACTCCAATAGTGAGAGGATTTCTCGATCCGCCAATGAGTGTACCTAAGCTACCAATAGAGCATCCATATGCTACACACAACATACTAACCCTACCGAAATTGCTCTTTCTAGGTACAAGTTTCATTGCAATCAAAATAGATACGACAATAGGTAAAAACAATGCAGCCACTCCATGTTCTGGCATTACAAAAGATAAAAGCGCACAGGAAAACATAATGCCAAGAGTAAAAATCCGAGGGCTTTTTTCAAAATGTTTAAGAAATTTAAATGCCATTCTTCTATGCAAACCGTGTTTTTCTATTGCTCCTGAAATTATGAATGCACCAATAAGGAAAAATACTGCCTGATTACCAAATGATGAGAAAACATCAACAGCAGGCATTACGGCCAGCATTGGTTGAGCTATCATTATCATAAGACCTGTAACGGCCAAGGGTATTGGTTCGGTTATCCACAGTATTGCAGCCATGAATAAAATTCCGATCATCACCTGACCATTGTGAGTTAAACCATCTAGAGGTGGAAGTAAATAGAATAATGCAACAATTGAAAATGCCAATGCAATGAAAAAAGCATCTCTTCGAGATAGAAGGCCATTACTTTCTTTTGAAAGATCGTTGTCTTCAATTTTCATCTTCACTCATCTAATAAAAAATCCCTTTTGAAACTATCTAATCATCATTTACTCTCTGCCGATATAATTTATCATCCACAACTTTTATCATTTTATTAATGACATTTTCTGACAATCCAATAAAATCCTGTATATTCTTTATACTTTCCCTGGTATTGGACAATATTTTGTTATAGTTAACTAACAAAACCTCCGTGTCATTTCTGCTTGTAATTTGTTTTTTTATCATGCGATTAAGTTTGATAAAAGCTTCCCTGGTTTCTTCACGATTTTTATCATTTATTCCAGCCATTTTTTCCATTGAGTCGAGTATCTCCTCAATGTTCCTCTCAGAATAGATAACCATATAATTACCCTTTGGTAAATATTTAAGACCATAAGCCGTTATCTTTACGAATTTTCCCTTATAATCTTCCAATGGGAATGTTCCATCCATGAGTTTATTTATTATTTTTCCTCCAGCCAGTTCATAGTAGCCCTTAGGATTGCTTTGATCAGATGGTCTAGAATCGTCAAAAGAAACTGGAACTCCACCGGCACGCAATATCTGCATAAGCATGGATGTTCCAGAACGTTCTATCCCAGATACAATATAGTTGATATCTTTATTTAAACTCATATATCCTACGTGCTCATATAAATCCCAATTCTTCCAATTTTTCCAGTACCTTTTCCGCGCTTTCTTCTACAGTTTCTTTATCGGTATCGATTATTAACTCAGGGTTTTCCGGTTCCTCATATGGAGCATTAATACCAGTAAACTCTTTTATTTCGCCAGCTCTTGCCTTTTTATACATACCTTTGGGATCTCTTTTTTCGCAGGTTTTAAGAGAAGCTTTTACATATATTTCAAGAAATCTGCCCTCTCCGACCAATTCTCTGCAAAAATTTCTATCTTTTGCATATGGAGAAATAAATGCAGTTATGGTAATTAAACCTGCATCTGCAAAAAGGTTTGCCACTTCGGATATTCTCCGAATATTTTCTTTTCTATCTTCTGGAGAAAATCCAAGATCTTTATTTAATCCGTGACGTATATTGTCACCATCAAGGATATAGACAAGTTTCTCCCTTCCATGCATCTTGTGTGCAACCTCGTTTGCAACAGTTGATTTTCCACTACCAGAAAGTCCGGTGAACCATAAAACAACTCCTTTTTGTTTTATTAATTGCTCACGTTTCTCACGGTCTACTGCATGATCATGCCATACGACGTTAGTTGCTTTTTGCTCTTTCATTTTTATAATCATCTCCTTTTTAATTTTTAGTCAGAAACTCCATTATTTCCTCAACAAATGAGTCAGTTTTATCCTTTGGTAATATTGCACCAAGAACCTCTTTTTTGCCTCCACATTTAAACCCTAGAGATTTTCCTCGCTGTATAATATGTTCCAAATTTTTGTTGCTTCTAACATAAATCTGATCCATATCATCAAAGAAGCCCGTGTTTATTACTAAAGTATTTTTTCCATTCTCCCACGCAACTTTACGCGTTATTGTTGAAATAATGTTATAAGGGGTGTGTATTTTCTTCAAAACAATACCTTGTATCTCATCTGTAGCTTTTTCAAGTTGTTTTGTAATTTCCTTGTTAAGCTTTGTGAGATTTTTATTCCATTGATCATTATCCAGAATATCATCAACAAACTTGTAACTGAGAAGAAGATTAGGTGCAGTTTCCACTGCTTTTTTATCACCTAGTTTATAGTTAGAATCCAGCAGATAAACCGCCTTTAATAGATCGTCAAATTCAAGATTATTATCCCGACAGAAATTCAATAGAATTTTGGAAAACAATGTGTTTTTCTTGATTTTTTGCTCATGGTCCCCAACTACACCAAGTAGCGAAAACAGATTTACAGGATTTCCAAGAAAATTGTTGACAATCCAGCTAGTGGAAGGATATTCATCAGGATTTTCTCCTTTTATGACTGGATTGTGATGAATAACTTCTTTTATCTCCTTTCCAAGATGATGGTCAAATATCATTACCTTTGCATTTTTTGCCAATCTGAGAATGTTGTCTTCAGGGAGTGCCATATCGGCAACAATAACAAAATCATACTCTGAATATTCAGCAAGTTCCCTTTCAGTAAGAAAGTAATTACCAAGTTCTGGTGTTTTATTAGTCATATTTCGATCAATCAGGTAATTTAACAAGAGGTGTGCAGAGCATATGCCATCAGCATCCCAGTGATGTATCAAAAGACCTTTGCCCTGCAATTCTTCTAACATGGTTTATCCCTATTCCACGAATGGTTTATCAAACTTCAAAATTGTTTCTGCTACTTCTTTTCGCATCATATCTTCTGAAGGTATCTCCCCATTTGTTAGTAGTTCTCTTATTTTTTTTCCGCTGAAATTAATATGATATTTTTGATCATGCGGACAGATTTTATCATTGACAACACTATCACATTTTGTACATCTAGAGAAAGACCGGAAGAAAATAGGGATTATACCCAGGTCTGGAAATTCTGAGAATATCTCGTGAGCATCATAAGGACCGTAATAATTGCCAACTCCAGCATGATCCCTTCCTACAATAAAATGAGTGCAGCCGAAGTTTTTACGCATGATGGCGTGATGAATCGCTTCACGGGGACCAGCATACTTCATAGAAGTTCTTAGAATAGACATCACCGCACGTTCTTTTAGATAATAATGCTTCATCAATGCCTCATATGAAGAGAGAATCACTTCATCTTTGAAATCCCCTACTTTTTTCCTTCCAATAATCGGATTGATAAGTATACCATCGACAAAAGTAAGAGCTGTTTTTTGAACATATTCATGACCTATATGTGGTGGGTTACGCGTTTGAAACGCTACGATTTCTCTCCACCCTTTTTCTTTGAATAAAAAACGTGTTTCTCTTGGCGAAAGATTATAATTATCAAATTGTCTAGTTTTGCTGTCCAGAAGAGTGATTTTTCCTCCCATAAGAAGTTCTTTCATATTATAAACATTAGCAACACCGGGGTGTTCCATATTTTTTGTATTATATATTGCCTGTGACAATTTTTTTTTGTCATATGTGTAAATTTCATCTATATCTAGTTGCGCAAGTACACCGTTTTCTTTATTTGTAAGTAATACAGCATCTCCCTCTTTTATATCTTTTATATCTTGTTTATCGAAATCCAACAGTATTGGTATTGTCCATGGAGTATCATCTGCCAATCTTTTTTCTTTGACAACACTTTCAAGATCATTGTCATATAGGAATCCCTCTAATGGCGAAAACACTCCTTTTGAGATGTTAAGTACATCTTCTGAAAGATCTGTGTTTATTTCAAGCTTAGGAAGTCCGGATACGTCTGATGACTCTTTCTCAACGAATCTGTTTATTAATTTCCCACCGTGTGGTTTTGACATATCATTCCCTCAATCTAGATATCCCAACGCCCTTAACCGATCTTTGACTTTTTCTTCATCTTCCTTACTGAAAGCTTCTTCATTTTCTTCTTCTATACCGGATATGACCTCTCTAAGTACATAGGTTACATAGGAAGAAAGAGAGTTAAACCCTGTTCCTTCTATTCGCTTTTTTATTTTTTCTGCCAGTGGTGTCGGTATAGATATTGTCGTATATTTTTTCCCTTCTTTTTCTTCTGTCATAATAACACCTAACTAAATATGGTTATATATAATTATATTTAATTACATGTAATTACAGAGGAGGTATATAAATATTATGAAAACAAGCAGTGGTAGCATTTCTAAATCAAATCAATTCATAAAAAAAGAAATAATAGAGGGAGTATTACACCCATATCATTTTGGGTGGAAAAGTGAAAACAAAGTTCGTGAAAATAGCCATACTCCGCATAGAAGGGACAAACTGCGAACAGGAATCATATGATGCATTCAAAAGGTTAGGGGCAAATCCGGAGTTTGTACATCTAAAACAATTACTAGACATAGATTGTAACAAAGATGAGAAAAGAGATATCTTTGATTACCAATGTCTAATGATACCAGGGGGTTTTTCTGCTGGCGATTACATCAGAGCGGGAGCGATTTTTGCAGCCAGAATAAAAAGCAAGCTACAAAAAAAATTAGTAAAGTTTGTAAAACAAGAGTATCCAGTACTTGGCATATGTAATGGTTTTCAAGTATTAACAGAACTTGGATTTTTGCCTGGAATAGACAAGATTATCAGTTCAGTTCCTGAAGCTTGCTTGAATATCAATGATTCTAATAGATTTGAATGTAGACCTACTTTGCTTAAACATGAAAACAATGGCAAATGCGTTTTTAGCTCGAAAATTCCAAAAAATGACATTAGATTAATCCCCAGTGCCCATGCAGAAGGGAAGCTATTATTTCCTTTGGACAAACAGAGTAAATACCTAGATGCACTAGAGGAAAACGATCAAATTGTATTTCGTTATGTTGATCCTGACGGTAACTATGCAGGATATCCATGGAATCCCAATGGATCCATCTCAAATATAGCAGGCATATGTAACCACCAGGGTAATGTTTTTGGAATGATGCCTCATCCAGAGAGAACCTTTTACAGATATCAACATCCCGATTGGACCAGCACCAATTTAAATGATGATTCTGGTGATGGCCGGGCTATATTTGAATCTGTATTGGAATACATATGTAAAAAATTTTGATGAATAAATGATATCTTTTATGTTATATATTCTCCTTTATTTTACCATTTAAATTCACAATTTTATAATCGTTTTTTAAAGGAGCGATTATCTATTTGACTCTTTCATAGACGCGGTTTTTTCCTAAAAAATCAATTTCAATTTCTTCATCAATTTCACTTTTCAATAACATTTTCGAAATTTCTAAAGCATAGTTTTTTGTATCAAAATCATCATCAATCTTTAATTTATTTTCATTTTGACTTGACATATTCTTCCTCTCTTAAAATCTACAATTTAAAAACAACGATTTCCCAATAAGACTGTCCTATATGTGTTAACTCTATTCAAAGGAATTTAATCTATTTTACATACTATTAATGTGAATAAATACTACAATAGAGATTATAATTACTATTGCGACCAAAATGGCTACTCCTAGTTTCGCATTAACCCACTTAAACATATTTCTCTTTTCCTCCATTTAACTATAGAATTTAATAATTGCCCTTTAACGTAAAGTTTATCGATTTTTACCATTTTCTACTTTTTTCAATCCAAGCATTATCTACATCACCCTGTATATCTATAGGTAAATCTGGCGTTTCGTCATGAAAAACACCATCCTCACCTTTCCACCATATCCGTCTATTCATTGTTTCACAAGTATTTATATTAGTTATTTCAGCCCAAATCTCTGTTTTAATATTTCCCTTCTTACTTCCATTAAGCAACTTTTTTATATTAATATCATACTCAGACAAATTTCTCCCCAATCTGCAATTTCAAAGCATTTATTCTAACTTAAATTTTACTATTGTTTTCTATTATTTTATGTATAATTTTGCGTAATAAATTCCAAAACACCAAAAGTCTAACCGTCTACCCAGTTACTATACATCTAGAGAACATCACGTCTTAAAAGATAAACGTAAAATCCGGAGGGGGAAGCACGAAGGTGGTGAGGAAAGATGGGAAAAATAGGATTACTTCCCCCGTCCAATATTTTATAATATACATATTAGTATATAATATTTCTTATTATTGTTTAACAACATCCTTGAAAGATAAAAAAATGATAAAAATTATGTCTTACCATCAATCTTTTTCAATGAGTTCTCTATACGAGAAAAAGTTTCCTCTACAGTGCCCGTAGTGTCAATAATATTCCAATTCTCTGCCATGAAGAGGGCTTTCTTTCTAACCTTTACAAGTTCATCAAACGTCTCAAACATTTCAAGTTCATTCCTCTCTTCAAAACGTTTTAACAACTTCGCAGGAGGTGCATCAAGGAAAAACATATAATCAGACGTGGGAACGAAATTCTCAAACAGATCATAGGCTATTTTTGCCAACCGTTGAGGGAGATAAGCCGTTCCCATAAGATAGCGTACCATAATAAGTGTATCATATTCTTTTTTTCCGCAGTATTTTTTGATTGAACGAAGAACGTCCATCATATAGAAAATAGATGCTTTCAATTTGTTAACTTTACCTTTACCAAGCAGTGCTTTCCTTGCTTTTTTCCCAAAAAAATTATCGGATTCTGGATGAGATCTAAGGAGTACCTTTTCACCCATTCGCTCATATCTTTCTTTAATTAATTTGGCATGAGTATCTTTACCAACACCGTCAATCCCATCAACAATTATCAGACGCATTTAAAATCACATTACCATCAAAAGAAAGTACAATATAGCAGCTACAAAGGGAACTGAGAGATTATCCAGACCTTTAGGGGTTAGACCCTCAGCAATTGTTGAAATTCCTGCAATACTCAGCAGTAGTAACAATGTTTCATAAGTTAGAGAAAGTTTGCCATAAAATAGTAAAGCAATAATCAGCATAATAAACGTAAAAGTAAACATTGCATAAGATCCGATATAGCTCTTTACGTCTTCAAAAACTTGAAATTTTTTCTTACCAAATTTAATGCCAATGAGCGAAGCAATACCATCGCCATACGACATAGAAAGTATACCTATCGCAATTACCTCCTTAGTATCAAAAAAAATGTATGCTAGAGCAACCCAAGCAATAGCATAATATACAAGTCCTAGGTCATGACCTACTTCAGATGTTTTACCTCTCATGGATTTAATTGGCGAATGGGGACTCATCAAGAAAGTAAAAAGAATAAATGGTCCTGCCGCTAAAAATGCCATCATTTCTCTTGTCTGGAAAATTGGCAGTATAAAAGCAATATTGCCTGTCATAATGTGAAGGAATTTTCTGCTAACCGTAGGATATTTTTTTGAAAGGATTTTTTCAGTAAAAATAAGGAGAAGAAGAACATAGACATAAACAAATGCAATTCCTATAAAATCATTTTGAAACATTTATTTTCACCTCATCTAAAAAACACTCCAACTAGGAAGGCAATAAGGCCAAAGAATACCGCCAATAGAGTAAATTTTCTATAAAACTTCATATTAATTTGTCTCTTAAAAATCAATTGTAAAGACGTTGAAAGAAGCATAGTATCAGTAATCATGACGAAAGAAAGATAATAATAATTCTGATAATAAACATCATAGCAACTCATAAAAAAAGGTAGGAGACTGAGAGCGATAGCAATTATGTAAAAGAAGGAGGAAATCAAATTTGATTTGCGAATTCCAATGTATCTGGGAAAGGATTTTACGCCTTCTTCCTTATCTCCTTCAAAGTCCATGACATCTTTCATTATTTCTCTACCAGCACCAGTAAAAAAAGCTATCAGCGCTATGATGAAAATCGAAGGAGACAAATCAATCGCAAAACTAGTTTCTGTAATTACTGATGCTGCTCCAAAAATAAATGGAATAGCCATAGTATATGCAATAAAGAAGTTTCCCAGGAGTTTAATCCTTTTTAGTATAACATCGTAAAATATTGCAAAAAGTG
>Ga0272442_10011796_pt1 | contig 10630 bp, 7 predicted proteins | sample SSMForm2O_FD_200262 | JGI IMG/M metagenome (GOLD analysis project Ga0272442, IMG submission 200262) | Marine sediment archaeal communities from Little Sippewissett salt marsh, Falmouth, MA, United States - SSM-Form-2O | ecosystem: Environmental > Aquatic > Marine > Wetlands > Sediment ... | reverse complement strand
AGGAAGCTCTTCCGGGAAGAGGGATACAAAGTCTTCTTTTATTTCTTCGAGGGTTTTTGGAGACCCTTCATAAACGTACAGCTGTCTGAGGACGGAGTAAACATCTTCGGAATTCTGCACAATCGTACAGATAGCATCGATATCGCTACCCATAATTTCAGGAAATTCGCCCTTACCTATTCGGTCGTTGATTATTTTCCGAAAATCGATTTTTTTAAGCATCTTCTTTTCGACCGGTTCACTTTCAAGAGCAGAATTTACCACTCTTCCAACCGGGCGAGCAAACGCATCAAGCAGTTTTTCTGCTAACAGGGATTCCCAAACCATTTAAGGCCTCTTTGCCATCTGTCCCTGAATAGATGGAAAGCTTACTTTAAAAATGTTTATAAAAAAGAAGACAGAGGCATCTACAAAACCTTTAAATTTGTTTTCAAATCCCCGAAATGCTTAATAGTTCCGAATCAGATATTCATAATGTAGAAAAGTGGGGATATTAAAAAGTCATTTATATTTAAAAACGGGCAGTGAAGAGGGAAAATTTAAAAAAGATAGTGGAGATTTTACTCGAACAGCATTCAACTCACAGTTCCTTTACAAGTAAATAGTCAATTACCAAAACTACGAGTAATTCCCTTTTTACCTGGCTCTGACCCAGATAATTAACACGGAACACCTTAGAACACCTTATAGAGCACCTTTTTGCGAAAATAATTAAGGCAGTTGGAAAGATATAGATAAATACGGTTTCAAAGTATCTACTAGCATCAATCTTACGAAGGATCATACCAGCATCAATCAAAAATGAGGTTTACAGACATGGTTTCAATTAAAAGTGAGGATGTAATCGTACCTTTAGACGTGCCAAAAGCAATGCGCGAAACATACGTAAAAAATTATATGGAAATCACCAGGGAAACCGGCAAACTCATGCTCTTTGCAGGGGACCAGAAGGTTGAACACTTAAACGACGACTTTTTCGGGGAGGGTATCCCTGAAGACGACGCTGACCCCGAACACCTCTTTAAGATCGCAGCCGGAAGCAAGATCGGAGTCTTTGCAACCCAGCTCGGCCTGATTGCCCGCTACGGGATGGACTATCCTGACGTGCCTTATCTCGTGAAGGTGAACTCCAAGACCAACCTCGTGAAAACAGCCCAGGCAGACCCCTTTAGCAACCTCTGGCTTGATGTTGACCAGGTCGCCGAGTTTAAGGAAAACAGCGAGCTCAAGATCATGGGAGTCGGGTACACCATCTACCTGGGCAGCGAGTTCGAAGCCGAGATGCTCGTGCAGGCCTCCCAGGTCGTTTACGACGCCCACCAGCACGGAATGGTCGCAGTACTCTGGATCTATCCCCGCGGGGAAGCCGTGGAAGACGAAAAAGACCCGCACCTCATCGCTGGGGCAACCGGGGTAGGGGCATGCCTGGGATCCGATTTCGTAAAGGTCAACTACCCGAAGAAAAACGGCGAATCCTCTGCCGAGATCTTCAAGGAAGCCGTAAAGGCAGCAGGGCGCTGCAAGGTGGTCTGTGCCGGCGGTTCAAGCGACGACCCCGAAGCCTTCCTTAAAAAACTCCACGCCCAGATCCACATCTCGGGAGCAAAAGGAAACGCAACCGGCAGGAATGTCCACCAGAAGCCTCTGGACGAAGCCGTCCGCATGTGCAACGCCATCTACGCAATAACAGTGGAAAACGCAAGCGTGGAAGAAGCCCTGAAGATCTATAAAGGCGAATAACAAAAGCAAAAGCAACAACAAAAGCAACAATAAAAGCAACAATAAAAGCAACAAAAGCAACAAAAGCAACAATAAAAGTGAATAGCTTTCAGGTGAAAGCTTCAAATGACAGTTGCCAGTTAATGCCGGACCTGAAGGGCGTCATGGACTGGACTGAACAATAATTCCAAAAACGGCTTTGAAAAAAGGTTTTGAACATTGAAAGGCCGTGTAAATATGCAATTTCCGGACCACAAGACAAAGATCGTATGCACCATAGGCCCTGCCTCTTCTTCCGAGGACACGCTCAGGGAAATGGTGCTAAAAGGCATGAACGTGGCAAGGATTAACTTTTCCCACGGAGACTTCGAGAGCCACGGAGAGATAATCCGGCGAGTCCGCAAGGTTGCGGAAGAGCTAGACAGGACCGTTGCCATCCTTGCTGACCTCCCGGGCCCCAAGATCCGCATAGGAAAGCTTGAAAAAGAACCCTTTATGCTCCACAAGGGGCAAAAGGTCACCCTGACCGTCGAAGACGTACCGGGCACTGCGGAACGCATCCGGGTCAACTACGAACAGCTCCCGGAAAGTGTGGAGAAAGGAAGCCTCATCTACCTGAGAGACGGCTTCATCCAGCTCCGCTGTCTCGAGGTTTCCGGAAAGGACGTGCTCTGCGAGGTCCTTATAGGAGGAGAACTCTTTTCCCACAAGGGACTGAACCTTCCCGGGGCGAAGATTTTCCTGGACACGGTAACGGAAAGGGACTTTGAAATCCTGGAGTTTGCCCTTGAGGAAGGAGTGGACACCTTCAGCGTCTCTTTCGTGGAAAAAGCCGAGGATATCCGGAAGGTCCGGAACTTTGCGGCAGACAGGGGAAAAGCCGTCTACGTAGTTGCCAAGATCGAACGCGGGCAGGCAGTCCGGAACATCGACGGGATCCTGGAAGAAGCCGATGCCCTGATGGTTGCCAGGGGAGACCTCGGGGTGGAAATCCCGATCCAGGAGATGCCGTCGGTCCAGAAAGAACTCATTTACAAAGCCAAAATCCGGGGGATCCCGGTGATCACGGCTACCCAGATGCTGATATCCATGACCGATAACATCCGCCCAACCAGGGCCGAAGCGACGGACGTTGCCAACGCTATCCTGGACGGTACGGATGCGGTAATGCTCTCGGAAGAAACCGCAGTCGGGAGCTATCCGGTAGAAGTCGTGGAGATGATGGCAAAAATTGCAAAAGCCACCGAGAACTGGCGTATCAAGACTAAATGGGGACTCGAAACGATCATTCAGGGCATCCTGGCAAGGGAAATGTCCGTAGATGAAGTTATCACCCTCCAGGTCCACGAAGCGCTCCAGAAGCTTCCTGTGGCAGCCATCCTGACCCCGACCCGGAGCGGGGCAACCCCGCGCAGGATCTCCCGTTTCAAGCCCGAACCCTGGATCCTAGCTTTCAGCCGCTTCCCGAAAACCTGCAGCTGCCTCTCCATGTCCTACGGGGTCTACCCGATCTACGTGAAAGGTCCGATTGAAGATTGGGAAGAAAAAGCCACGGAGAAAGCAAAAGAGCTCGGCCTGGCAAATAGCGGAGACCTTGTGATCTTTACCCAGGGTCCGGCCTCAGGAAAACCTGGAGGCACCAACATGCTAAAGATCCTGACTCTGGATTAAATCCCCGGCTGCCCCGAACCCACAACCTTTTATATTTTATTCTAGCTTTTGACTTTTACCTTTATTTTTAGCCCCAATTTATAAGTTTGATCAATCCGAAAAATTTTTCATGCCAATAAATTTAGATACAACATGTATGTTTTTACCTTCAGAGTAATTTACCTGATTTTATGAGGAGTCACTAATGAAGAAAAAGAAGGACTCAGCAACAAAAAACCAGAGATATATGGCCATTTTCCTGGCCGCAACGATGTTTCTATCAATTTTCATGATCTACTTCACAGCCACTTCAAATGATGACAATGATATTCCGGTTCCGGAAGAAGGAACAGAGGAAAACCCCATCATCTCATTCTACCAGGTCCCCGGAAAGCAGGTCCAGCATGAATTCAATTCCATTGCCGACGGGCTGGAGATGTCTCCAGGAGGGACTATCAACGCCCTTTATGTTGACCTGCAAAAAACAGAAGGTACCCCCTTTGAAATGGCCCTCGGAAGCATGGAAATGATGAATTCTTTCTATGGTGCCGAAGTTACCAAGAGGTACAGTGCAAATTACGCCGACGGAACAGGTTTTGAACTGCACCAGATCCCGGAGCAGCAGATGATTATGCCCTGGGGAGCAGTCGATTACAGCGGTTATCAGCTCCTTGCCAGGACAAACAACACCTACGACCTCTGGAACGTCGTCGGAAGTCCCACAATCCTCGGACCCCATCAGAGTGTTGAAAGCGTAATCGATGTCCTTGAAGGAAACGCAAGTTCAGCCCGGGAATACGACCTGCTCCTGAGCCAGGCGGACCCTGAAGGCAGCATCTACCAGGAAGTCTTTACAAACACAGGGTTCGAAGAGGTCCCCTTTGACCGGTACTACAAAGACCTCAGAAAGCTCGATGACGGGAGTTACAGCCAGACAACCCTCTTCCTTGACCCCGAAACCGAACTCACGGAAAAGATCGCGACAATGCAGGCAAACTGCAGCGAGCGTAATGTCAGCTATGAAGTGAGCAGCGAAGGCAACATTACCAAACTCGTAATAACAGCAGACTTCATGAGCCTGAACAACGAAACCAGCCTGCTTCTGTCATAAAGCAGGCTCAATTTTTCCTTTTTTCGTATTCCTTATTCCAATAGACAGCTTATTCATTTCTAGTGTATCGATTCCAAAATATGATAATAAACCACGGATAAACACAGATGCACAAAGATGGCTTTAATCCGTGTTCATCCGTGTCCATCTGTGGTTCTTTTGGTTGACATGCAGGTTTATTTCAAGTCCGGATTTATGGCAATATTTTGGAATCACAGTACTAGCTATTCCTAATTCCAATAGACCACTTATTCTTTTCCGGCTTATTCTTTTCCGGCTTATTCTTTTCCGGCTTATTCTTTTCCGGCTTATTCATTTCCGGCTTCGCTTTCAATCCTATAGAGCAGGACTTTGAGACTCTCCTCGAATTCCTTTCCCACGGGGATGCCGTTTCTGACCATGTATTCCAGCTGGGAAATCGCACTGTCAAGTTCCGGGAGGTTTTCCCCGGCATAGCCCCGGAGGTCTCCAAGAGCCTTCAAAAGCTCGGGTTTTTCATTGACCCCTGCATAGAGGAGCGCAACAGTTGCCGTTTTCCCAATTACCTCGGAGGTAATCCTTTTGATCTCTTCCCGGCTTGTGCTTATTTTGAGGGACTGTTTTGTTTTTTCCAGGCTCTCTTTCATTTCCCCTTCTTCCCGGTCAAGCCTTTCGAGGGAATCGAGAGCTGCAAGGAAGTCCGGGACTTCCTGGTACCTGTCCGCTTTTTCCTGGGCAAGCATCTTTTCAACGATGCCTTCATAGCGTTTCAGGGAAGGGTCGATTCCGGAAATAGCTTCGGGCTTTACTTCCTTCGATAAGATTTTTCCGAGCACGGCTCCCATGGAACACCCGGAATAGGGAATTTTTCCCGTCAGGAGTTCGTAAAAGATCATCCCTAGCTGGTAGATGTCCGTTCTCCGGTCAGGTGTCCCGTAAAGCGATTCATCGAGCTGTTCGGGAGCTGCGTAGAGTGGAGAATAGGCGTTGTGGACGGTCAGGGAGTTTCTTGCCCCGATTTTCGCAAGCCCGAAATCAGTGATCTTCGGATCCATGTCGCTTCCGAGGAGCACGTTCAGGGGTTTTAAATCGTGGTGGAAAATACCCCTGGAATGGGCATGGGAAAGCCCTGCAGCAATTCCCCGGATAATTTTAAGAGCCCCGGCTTCGGGCAGAGGTTTCGGGTACTTTTCAAGTTCCCGGACCAGAATGCCGTCTTTTTCCACTCCATCGATGTACTCCATCTCCAGATAGGGCACGGGCAGGAGGTCCGACTTATAAAGCCGAACTATGTTCGGGTGGTTCAGGTTGTACCAGGCAGCCACTTCTTTTATAAAGTAGGGGCTGGTCTTTTCGTCGATCCGCGGAATCTTCAGGGCCAAAATTTCATCATCAGCTTTCCTCTTTGCCTTGAAAACAGACGCAAAGCCGCCTTTCCCCAGCAGCTCAAGAGGCTCGTATTTTGAAAGTAGCGCTGCAGGGAAACCTTCAACCGGGGAAACTTCGCCAGCATCGGAACGGGTTTCTTTCACTCCTACCCCCTCTTCTACAACATCCTCTTCCACGACACTTTGTGCCTGCTGTGTAGCACCTGAAGGAGCCGAGGCATGTGCAGGCGAAGCTGCAGGTGTGGAAGCCGCAGCCGGAGGAACAGCATCAACTATCGGCGGAACGGAATCTTTTACAGGGGGTGCCGCATCAAAAGACGAATCCGCATCAACCCCGGAAGACGGATTAACCGGAGAAGATGCCCCGGAATTGGAAGTCGGCCCTGCCATCGGTTCCGGCCCGGAAGGTTTTGAAGGGCCCGGAGACATCGCAACCTTTGCCCTCTTTTTAGATTTTCTCCGCTTCAGCAAAAAAATCCCGCCCACAATTAAGAAGAGGAAAAGAAGACCTCCCCCTTCCCCGGAAGAGTCGTCGGAGTTGTCCAGAACCACCTGGCCGGCAGAAGAACTCTGCGCTCTCTCGGAAGTTTCTCCGGCAAAGTTCAGGCGCTCTACCGGAAAGTCCCAGAAAAGTTCCCTGGAAACCCCATAACCCTGTACAAATTCATCTTCAGGATAGTAGATCCAGAAAAGGTCTTCAGTGGGGTCGTAGATCCAGACGATCCCGAGTTCTCCTTCCCTTTGCCAGGCAGTGTTTCTGGCTTCAAGCTCCCCGTAAACCTGCCACATATCTTCCCTGGGTTCGTAAACAGCCAGCAGCCCGTTGTAAGGAGAATACATCAGGAAAAGGTCCCTTGCAGGGGCATAAGTCCAGAAATATCCCTGGTTTTCAGTCCTGTGCCAGATCAGCCTGTTAACCAGTTCTTCATTGGTGATGAAAGGTTCGGATTCGGACGAAAGGGAAGAATCTGCTTCCTCTTCTATAACCCAATCCTCGTTCCATTCCTCAACCTGAACAGATTCAGAACCCCCGGCATCATTAAACATTTCCCCCGCCTCGTCATAGATCCAGACAAGGTCAGGATTGGGTTCGTATGCCCAGTAAGCTGCATTGTAGGAATCATACAGAAAAACCTGGTTAGAACCGGAATCATAGGCATAAATTTCATATTCAGTTGCCCCTTGAACCCAGAAAAGATCGTAGTAACCCGATGGGTCGTAATCAGGACTGTAACTTATTGAATATCCGGTAAGCCCTGAAATATCTCCGTTATCCACGTCAAGTTTCCAGTAAATATCATCGAGAGGGTCATATACCCAGAAAACATTGTGCATCTCATCGTACATCCCGTAGATGCCGTTGGTGGGTTCGTAGACCCAGGGATTCTCATCACCGGACCCGGCTGCTGCGGACTGTACCATGCAGCCGAGAAAGATCAAAAGTAGGAACAGTTGCAGGGGGGGTTTTTGTGTCATTGGGATCAACCTGGGTTAAAATTGAATTGTTTTGAACAGGGGGTATTTTGAACCTGAGTTGTTTTGAATTTGGGTTATTTTGAACCGGGTTTTCTGAACCGGAGTTGTTTTGAAATCGGGCTTTTTGAGCCTGAGTTTTTTACACTTATTCAGAAATTATTTTAAAACAATTAAGAATATATTTTACAGCGCTATAAGTATTTTCTTAAATGGTTTTCAGGAGATTAGAGGAATCCCCTGACTCCATAACCCCCGATTAAGCTCCTTCCCTCATCATAACGAGTCCCACATCCTCAACAAACTGGATCTTCAGGCTCCTTTCATCCGCATAATCATAAAACAGAGACTTAAGGGCAGGGGTGTTCCCGAAGCTTTTCATCAGGTCGCCAAAAACCACGTAGTCTTTTACGAGAAGGCCGTCTTCTATCGCTTTCCTGACCGTTAGTTTCAATTTTTCGCTCTTTTCGGTTTCGGTTTCCATCTCACAGATTGCTGCAAACTCCTTTGCGAGGGTGTCGTGAGGGTTGTAGAGCTGCTTTCCGGTCTCAAGGTCAAGGAAGCAGACCGAGAGGTATTTTGAAAGGAAGTTCCGGTGGAAGTCATCACTGCTGATGTAGCTGCTTATGGAATCTTCAAAGCCGGTAGGAGAGGCAAGGCAGAGGAGAGCGGATTCTCCTTTTTCACGGGCTTCGTCCCTGGCGTCCACAAGGTAGGCGTTGACGTCTTTGAGTTCCAGGGGGTCCGTGTCGTAGCCGGACTCCGCATAGCGCTCCACGCGGGAGGAGAAAAGGGCTTTGAGGTCGTACCTCTGCTTTTTCCCGAGGAGCTTCTTTTCCACAAAAGAGGCAAGCAGGGCGCGGTTTTCCGGAAGGTTTTTCAGGTCCCGTTCGGAAAGCCCGAAGCTTTCGGCAAATCTGGATGTGTCAACCTGCTTGATTTCCCTGGGGGAGTCCACTTTGTAGTTTTTCCCGCCGAGGGTGACCGAGTTTCCTAGCTTGTGCTCGACCCTGCCAATGAAATTCAACTCGTACTGCTTGACTTCTTCGATTTTGACGTACCTGCTGCCTTTTCCTTCCAACAGGGCTTTTTCTTCCGAAAGCTGCCTGAACTTATCCTCAACCCTGGATTTTTCGGAAGCCATTTCACTTGCCTGTTTTTCCAGAAGTTCTTTTTCAGAAGCAAGCGCCTGTATTTGCACTTCAAACTGTGCCTTTTCGGACTCGAGGGCTTTTATCTGTTCTTCACTTCCCGACCTTTCAGCCTGCATCTCCCTGAGCCTGGACTCGGCTTCGGCTTTCTGGGCGGCAATTTCCTGAAGCCGGGCTTCGGTAAGGGACTTTTCATCGGCCACTGCCTGGAGGAGGGACTCGGTTTCGGCCCTCTTTTCGGAAAGCTGTTTAATCCGGGCTTCTGCAGCTTCCTTATCTGATGCAAGGCCCTGGATCTCCTCGTTTGCCCGGGCTTTTTCAGCTTCAGCCTGCCTGAGGCTTTCTTCTGCGAGGGCTTTTTCCGTCCCCAGCTTTGCAAGCTCAGCCTCGGCAAGTTCCCGTTCCGCCTCAGCCCTTTCTTTTTCCACCCCAATTTCTTTCGTGCTTGCCTCAACCTTTTCATCGGTTGCGGATTCCCAGGATTTGATCAGGGACTTGAGCCAGTCCAGTTCCAGGACCGAAGAGCTGACTGCCGTGTTAAGCTTTTCCTTGTAACCGTCCCATTTTTTCTTCAGGTAATAGCGCAGGGTGAGCCTGAGGGAAGGGTCTTCGAGCTGTTCGCCTACCCAGGAGTCCATGGAAACGTAGTAGTCCCTGAGAAGCTCGAGTACCTTATCATCTTTCTGGATGAGTTTTTTCCTTATATCGCCTGCAGAGAGGATTTCAAAGAGGTTGTAACGTTCAATTCTCCGGTAAAGTTCGACTTCTTCGGCACTGAAGATGTTTGCGGCTCCAAAAAATTCCCCGTTTTCCCTGAAACTTGCCGCAAGCACCAGGAGCGAACCGTCAAAAAGGGAACAGAAGTGCTGGTCCAGGTCTTTCAGGAAGGTCCCGCATTCCTCATCCAGGTAGCTGTCGTAGTTCATCCGGATTTTATTCCAGAGATCGACTCTTCGCTCAAAGGCATCGTGTTTTATAGGCATCCCTACTTTCAGAACCCTTTTTGCGGGCTTCAGAAGTTTTTCAACACATTCGATATTTCCCTCTGCAAACAATTTAACTCACCCTACCTTCTAAGAAATCGACTCATCTTCCCTGCTTATATTCTTAAATTATTTTCAGAATATTCCCAAATTATTTTCAATATATTCTTATATATTTTCAGTAATTTTATTATATTCAGTACTTTGTTATTTATATTACTTTTATTTTCAGTGCTATTTTGCATAAACAGTCTTCTGAATTCATTTTCCTCAGTTAGCCAAGAAAAATTCTCATTTCCTCATCAAGCCTATCGGCAATAAAATCAACAACGTTTCCGTATCCTTCGACGCTGATTACAAAACGGAGAACCCTGCTTTCATCTTCGTCCCCGGAGGCACAGCCGATCCAGCGAATTTCAAGTTCAGCCTGCCCTTTTTTCGTGTAAGCGGTGTAGTAACTGGCACTCTCGGTGGAATACTCAAAGCTGGCCCCGAGCTTGCTCATAAGATAATTCAAAAAGCTCTGGATGGCCTCAAACCTCTCAGGGCTCTCATATACAAGTTTTCGGCTCTGTTTTTCAATTGACGGCTCATAAGGCTCGATCCGGAAGATCTCAACCTTTCCGGAATCAATATCGAGCCTTGAGTAGAGGTCTTCTATGAACTCGTCCACGTCAGGGCCTTTGAAGAGCAGAACGGCGCCTTTGGGCTTTTTTACCTTTGCCCTGTCGCTCCACCGCTCGACGGTGTAATCGATCCGTTTGCGTTCAGCGTCCGAACCGTAGTCAATGGTAAACAGATATTCCATCTTTTAAGAGTAGGGGGACAGTCCTATATAAATTTATCTCCGTTTTGGATAATTCAAGTTTTCAGGAAATTTCTGAAAATCCAGAATCTGGGAAATATAGAGTATTCCTCCGAATTGGAGGAAAATTTATATAGCAAGTACTCGCTAATAATATATCAGGACTTAAAGTCATATCAGCTCGGAAAAAAGTAAAATTCACCAAAAAACAACTTGAAAAAAATAAAATATAACAACTAAAACAGTCAAATAGACATTATAAATTAAAATGCAAAATAAATATTGCAAATTAAACTCCAAAATAAACATTGCAAATTAAACTTCAAAATAAACATTGCAAATTAAACTTCAAAATAGACATTACAAATTAA
>Ga0272442_10011795_pt1 | contig 10632 bp, 9 predicted proteins | sample SSMForm2O_FD_200262 | JGI IMG/M metagenome (GOLD analysis project Ga0272442, IMG submission 200262) | Marine sediment archaeal communities from Little Sippewissett salt marsh, Falmouth, MA, United States - SSM-Form-2O | ecosystem: Environmental > Aquatic > Marine > Wetlands > Sediment ... | reverse complement strand
CGGTAAGCAGGTCGCTGGCGTGGATGCTCAGCTGACGACGGATCCCGGCGAGGCCGTCGACGTGGCTGTAGAGCGAGGGGGACCGAACCCCGAGGGCCGACGCGACCGACGCGAGGCTGAGCGCGTCGAGGCCGTCTCGATCGGCGATCTCGGCCGCAGCCTCGAGCACCTGGTCCCGCGTGATGCCCACCTTGCGGGCCATCAGGTGCCGACCAGGGTGGGTGTCGTCGGGACGGCCGCCTGCCTACGGGTCGAACGGCGGTGCTCCGCCAGCCATGCGACGCGGTCGAGGGAGGCGAGGTAGTGGCCCACGATGGCCAACCCGAGAGCCATTCCCACCGCAGGTCGAGTGGCGACCGCGACGGCGGCAGCGCCGACGCCCAGGATCGCCAGCTCGACCACCAGCCGGACCGGACCGGTGACCTCGATGGGGGCCGCGCCGGATCGGCTGGGGTCGTCGGGCACGTTGAACAGCCCCCAGATGGCCGCGGCGGCAGCGGGCGCGGCAATCGTCGTGACCCATCGTCCCGGCCCGGCCGTGAGCTGCCATGCGGCGGCAGCAAGCCCCGCCACGGCGGCGACCTCGAGCATGAACCGAAGGACGAGGTTCCAGCCGGCCATAGTCGGCGGGGTGTCGACGGACCGGATCGTTCGGCCACGGCCTCGGTGCGCCGTGCCTGCTGCACCAGGGCTGTCAGCCTCATGTCTCATCATGTTAGACACAGTAACTAACTACGTTAGACACGTCAATGCCCGCGACACCGTCGTCGACAGTCAGCCCACCTGAGGCGGATCACCCGGAGCGGCCCGACGGGGGCCTCGTCGCTCGGACTCGTCCAGCTCGATGACCGTCTGCTGCGCCCCAGGGTGGAAGACCTCGTTGAGACCGAACATGGCCGACGCCCCCATGCTCCCCGAGCCCTTGCTGCGGTAGTAGACCCAGCCGCGACGCTCCATCGCGAGCAGCCCGCGGTGCGCGAGATACGTCAAGACCGCCACGGCGCCGAGCACCGCGAGCACGACCAGCACCCGTCCCGGTGTCACGTCTACGACAATACGACCCATGACCAGCCGGCCCCGCCCGTCCGTCCCGCGCGACAAGCAGGACGACTACACCCCCGAGCAGGCCCAGACTCGACGAGACTTCGTTCGCGAGCAGATCGGCACCTCCCTGGCGCACGTCGCGTCGTACTCGCTCGACCCGTCGACGCTGCCGGGCAACATCGAGAACTTCGTCGGAGTCGCCCAGGTGCCCATCGGGCTGGCCGGACCGCTGCGGGTCAACGGCGAGCACGCCCAGGGTGACTACTACGTACCGATGGCGACCACCGAGGGCACCTTGGTGGCGTCCTACAACCGAGGCATGCGGCTTCTCAGCGAGGCCGGGGGAGTGCGGGCCACGGTCGTGGACGACCGGATGCAGCGCGCACCCGTCTTCGTCCTCGACAACGCCGTCGACGCCCGCGACCTAGCCGGCTGGATCGACGCGCACGAGGACGAGATCCGTGATGCTGCAGAGGCCACCACCAGCGTGGGACGACTCGTCGAGATCGAGCGCTACGCCGTCGGGCCCATGCTCTACACACGCTTCGACTACACCACCGGCGACGCGGCTGGGCAGAACATGGTCGGCAAGGCCACCTTCGCCGCATGCGAGTGGATCCAGCGCAACCACCCGGACCACCCGCGCTACGTGCTGTCGGGGGCGATCGACACCGACAAGAAGCACTCGCAGGTCAACATGCTGCGCACTCGTGGCCGCCGGGTCATTGCCGAGGCCACGCTGCCGGCAGCCCTGCTGGAGGAGCAGATGGGCGTCACGCCGCAGCAGTTGTTTCGCGCCCGGCAGTACAGCCAGACCGGCAGCTTCATGGCGGGCTCGGCCAGCAACGGCGCCCATGCCGCCAACGGGCTGGCGGCCTTGTTCATCGCCACCGGCCAGGACGTCGCCAACGTCGCCGAGTCGCACGCCAGCATGGTCTACAGCCAGGTGACCGACACCGGCGACTACTACTGGTCGGTCACCCTGCCGGCCCTCATCGTGGCCACGGTCGGCGGCGGAACCGGCCTGGCGACGCAGCGGGAGTGCCTGGCGATGCTCGGCTGCGCAGGCCCCGGACGGGTGCGCGCCTTCGCCGAGATCTGTGCCGCGGTCGTGCTTGCCGGTGAGGTGTCGCTGAGCAGCGCCGTGCTGGCGGGGGACTGGGTGACCAGCCACGAGCGGCTGGGCCGCAACCGCGAGATTCAGTAGGGCGGCAGCCGTAGCTGCGCGGTCACGGCCTTCACCACCTCAGCGGGCAGCTTCTCCACCCGCCTGTCGTAGGTGAGCAGGCCGTTCGTCTCGTCCTCGACGTCGCTGACCTGGGTGTAGACGCTCGCCGACAAACCCTCGGTGATCGCAGGGACGACTTGCTCGGCGTGCAGCGCCGTGAACGCCTCGGCCAGCGCGGCGGTGCTGTCGAAGCGCCGGTACCCGAACGCCGTGGCGCTCGCGCTGTGCTCCGGGACGTGCAGGGAGTACCCGCCGTACTCGGTCAGCCCCAGCGCGCGGTGCGCCGTGCCGGGTCGGCGGCGGGGCACACGAAACGGCCGGAAGTACACGTGCCGGCTGGTCACGTCGCCCGCGCCCTGGTCGTGCCAGCCGCTGGCATGGTCGACCGTGCGCGTCGGGTCCAGGCGGCGCACCTGCTCGGCAACCCAAGCGGCATCGAACTGGCCCCAGCCCTCGTTGAAAGGCACCCACATCGCCAGCGAGACCACGTTGCCCAGGTGCTCGACGGTCTCACGCATCTCTCGGAGCCAGTCTCTGCGCCCAGCAGCATCAGATCGAGCAAACAAAGCGTACCGGTGATCGGGCAGGTGTACCGGGGCCATCGCCGGCGTGGTCACCACTGCCGGGCGGTACCGCCCGCCCCCGTTGACCATGTCTTGCCACACGAGCATCCCGAGGCGGTCGCAGTGGTAGTACCAGCGCAGCGGCTCGACCTTGATGTGCTTGCGGATCATCGTGAAGCCCAGGCGCTTCATCGTGGCCACGTCGTGCACGAGCGCCTCGTCGGAGGCAGCCGTGTACATGCCGTCGGACCAGTAACCCTGGTCCAGCACCCCGGCGTGGAAGAACGGCCGGCCATTGAGCAGCAGCCGCGGGGTGCCGTCGGCATCGGGTCCCAGCCCGAACGAACGCAGCCCGGCGTAGGAGCGGATCCTGTCGCGGCCGACGCCGACCTCGAGGTCGTACAGGTACGGGTCGTCCGGTGACCAGGGTCGTGGCTGCGGGATGCTCACGCGGACGGGCTCGCCCGCCGCCCCTCGCGCCGAGCCGACGCGCGTGCCGTCGGCCAGCACCGTGACGGTGCACAGGTGCTCGTCGTCGCGCTGGCGTCTCCGCCTGCGGTCGAGCACGTGGACGGTGACGTCGAGGGCCCCCGCGTCGAGGTCAGGCACGATGCTCAGCCGCTCGACGTGCACAGCCGGCACCGACTCCAGCCACACCGTCTGCCAGATGCCCGACTGCGGCGTGTACCAGATGCCGCCCCGGTCCAGGCGCTGCTTGCCGCGTGAGCCGAGTCCGGTGTCCGACGGGTCCCGCACGACGACACGAACCTCGTTGGGGCCCTTGCGCAGCACTGACGTCACGTCGACTGCGAACGGCAGGTACCCGCCGGAGTGCTCGCCGACGACGTGGCCGTTGACCTGTACCCGGCACCACTGGTCGACCGCGCCGAAGTGCAGAAGAACACGGTCGTCCCAGTGGGTGACGAAACCGGGCGGCAACCGGAACGAGCGCCGGTAGTGCAGCACCTCATCCGGCTGCAGCACGTGCCCGACCCCCGACAGCAGTGACTCCGGCGAGAACGGCACCAGGATCGTGCCGGCATAGGTCGCCGGCGGGTCGTGCGAGGAGGTGATCGCGAAGTCCCACGTACCGTTCAGGCACAGGTAGCTGTCGCGCTCGAGCTGCGGACGGGGGTAATCAGGCAGCGGGCACTCCCGGTCGACGGTCTCGCCCCACGGCGTCAGCAGCGCTCGTGCGGTCGGGGTCGTCATGGGGCCTCTCGTGCCGGCGGCGCTCTGTGCGCGAACCGAAGTGCGGGTCGTCGTGGCAGGCTATCGGCTCACTCGGTCGGCCATCACCACCGATCGGGCTACCGTGGGCCCAGAAAGGTGGGTGCCGTGAGCCGCCAGGATGAGGCACAAGCTGCCGGAGCGCTGGCTGGTGACGCCGTGGCAGGCGTGATCGGCATCGTCGAGGACGTCCACCGCGCCGTGGCCGGGCGCGTCGACGGCTACCTGCCGCCGCCGGCCGCACCGGTGAGCGTGGTTCGGCGGGGCGTCACCGACGCCCTCTACATCGCCGTCACGCGAGGGCAGCGAATGCTGGCCGCCGGGGTGGCTGAGCTGGTGTCGCGGCGCGGCGAGTCCTCCGACCTGCTCTCCGAGCACCCGGTGGGGCAACGACTGGCCACGATCGTCAACGGCCTGTGGGGCGACAAGGTCGCCGACCGCCATCCGGCGATCGCCCTGCGCACGGCCGTCCGGGTGGACGGGCACGACTTGCTGATCGACCCGGAGACGGTTGCGGCCGCCTTCCCCGACGCGGGGCCGACGATGGTCGTCTTCGTGCACGGGCTGGTGCAGGGGGAAGAGGCCTGGGGGCCGCGCACGGTCGCGCCGGTGCCGGGCGAGCCCGAACCGTCGCCGGATGACGGCCTGCCCTACGGGCAGCGTCTGGAGAAAGACCTCGGCCTCACGCCGGTCTACGTGCGCTACAACAGCGGTCTGCGGGTCAGCGAGAACGGCAAGCGGCTCTCCGCCCTGCTGGACGACCTGGTGGCCGCGTGGCCGGTTCCGGTCGAGCAGATCGCGCTGGTGGGGGCGTCGATGGGTGGGCTCGTGGCCCGCAGCGCCTGCCACTACGGCCACCGGGACTCCCTGTCGTGGGCGGCTGTGGTGCGCATCGTCGTCACGCTGGGCACCCCGCACCTGGGGGCCCCCTTGGAGCAGGGCGCTCACGTCGTCGACATCGTGCTGCGCAAGCTGCCGGAGACCGAGCCGTTCAGCCGCATCCTCGGATCACGCAGCGTCGGCGTGAAAGACCTGCGCTACGGCAACCTCGTCGAGGAGGACTGGTTCGGTCACGACCCGGACGAGCTGCTGACCGACCGGGCCACACACGTCCCGTTCCTCGACCACGCCACCTACTACTTCGTGGCCGCTACCGTGACCCGCGACTCCGCCCACCCGGCCGGACACCTGCTCGGTGACGGCTTGGTCCGCTACTCCAGCGCGTCGGGCAACGGCAAGGTCCGCCGTATCCCGTTCGACCACGACAAGGGGTTCCACCTCACCGGCGTGCACCACCTGTCAATGCTCAACAACCCGATCGTGTACGACAAGCTGCGCCAGTGGCTCTCGCCGCTCGCGGCGTCTCAGGAGGGCCATGGCACCGGCTGAGGAGAAGCCCACGGTGTGGCGGCGCGACGCGACACCGCTGAGCACCGGGGCGGAGTACGTCGAGAGCCTTCGCGGACGCAACCTTCGCGTGCACTACCTCGGTGAGCGCATCAAGGAGCCCGTCGACCACCCGGTCGTTCGTCCCTCCATCAACGCCCTGGCGCGAACCTATGACCTGGCCCTCGAGCAGCCCGACCTCGCGACGGCGTACTCCTCGATCGCCGGGCAGCGGGTCAACCGGTTTCTGCACGTCGCTACGTCGGCCGATGACGTGGTCATGCAGAACCGGATGCAGCGCAGGCTGGGCCAGGACACCGGCACCTGCTTCCAGCGGTGTGTGGGCATGGATGCCTTCAACGCACTGTTCTCCGTGACATATGAGTGCGACGAGGCGCTTGGCACCTCCTACCACGAGCGCCTCACCTCGTTCCTGCGCTACTGCCAAGTCGCCAACCTCGTCGTGGGCGGGGCCATGACCGACCCGAAGGGCGACCGCAGCAAGGGTCCGGCCGCTCAGCACGACCCCGACCTGTTCACCCACGTCGTGCAACGCCGTCCCGACGGCATCGTGGTGCGCGGCGCGAAGGCGCACCAGACCGGGTGCCTCAACAGCCACTGGGTCGTCGTGATGCCCACGATGCGGATGACCGAGGCCGACCGCGACTACGCCGTCGTCGTGGCCATCCCCGTCGAGCACCCCGGGCTCACCTACGTGCTGGGCCGCCAGTCGTGCGACACCCGTGCGCTGGAGGGCGGCGACATCGACGTCGGGAACGCGCAGTTCGGCGGCCAGGAGGCGACGATCATCCTGGACGACGTCTTCGTGCCCAACGAGTACGTCTTCATGGACGGCGAGGTCGACTTCGCCGCACCCCTGGTCGAGCGCTTCACGGCGTTCCACCGGCGCAGCTATGTGTGCAAGACCGGGCTGGGTGACGTCCTCATCGGCGCGGCTGCCCAGCTGGCCGAGTACCACGGGCTGGAGAAGGCCTCGCACGTGCGAGACAAGATCATCGAGATGGCTCACCTGAACGAGACCGTCTACGGCGCCGGCATCGCCTCGTCCCACGAGTCGACCCCGACCGCCGCCGGCAGCTACCAGAACGATGGGCTGCTCGCCAACGTCTGCAAGCACAACGTGACGCGGTTTCCCTACGAGCTGGCCCGGCTCGCGCAAGACATCGCCGGGGGCCTGGTGGCTACTCTGCCCGGAGAGGCCGACTTCGCCGACGACGAAGTCGGTCCCCTGCTGGAGAAGTACTTCTCCACCTCGCCCGACGTCCCGACCGAGCACCGGGTGCGGCTCCTGCGGCTGGTGGAGAACCTGACGATGGGGCGCAACGCCGTGGGGTACCTCACCGAGTCGCTGCACGGCGCGGGGTCCCCGCAGGCGCAGCGCGTCGAGATCGCCCGCAAGATCGACCTGGAGGCCGACAAGGCGATGGCACGACGCCTGGCCGGCATCGACGAGGGGCAGGCCGCCGAGGCGGGCTAGTCAGCGGGGGTCGTCGCCAGGCCCGCACCGGCACGCACGGCGGCAACCAGGCCCTCGGGGTCGTCGACAGTGACGGTCAACGCGGGATGGCGCATGACGCCCAGCGGGTCGAGCCCGGTGACCGGCTGGTCGAACGTCAGGCACACCCCGCCCTCGGTGGTGCTGCCGAACGTGAGCCCCCGGTCAGTCATGGACAGCCGCGCACCGATTGCCTTGACCGCCGTGTACGGACCGGTGCGGCACACGTCGACGACGTTGCTCAATGCCGTGGAGACCAGCCACGGTCCGAACCGCGCCACGAACCGGTCGTCGGTCACCACCACGTGGGCGGTGCCGCCAGTCACCCCGAGCGCGGCGAGCATGGGGACGTAGAGCTTCTGGAACCGGAACTCGAAGCGCTGGGCTGAGTCAGAGCTGTGCTGCGTCAATGCTCGGTCCTGCCTCCCACGACGTCTGGACGAGTGCCACCTTCGACGCTCGACCAGTCCACGTCAAGGGCTTTGCCCCCCTCAGATGACGCCGGTCAGGCGGCGTGGCGGTCTGCGGGCACCGGACGGCTGCCGTCCACCGTGACCACGTGCACGCCGAGCAGGCGCACCGACCCTTGTGCGGCGGAGGCGACCGCGTCGGCCCACGCGACGTCGTCAACCGTGGCCGACAAACCGCCCGGCCGGGCGATGGCCGCCAGGACACCGCCGCCGGGCTCCATGTCGGCGACCTGGCGCATGATCGGCACAAGGATGTCGCCTCGTGCAGACCGGCCCGGCGCGGTCGTGAGCTCACCGATCTCGATGGGCAGCACGAGCCGGTCACCGGCGTCGCAGACAAGCACGAAGAGCGAGCCGCTCGCCCGTGCACGCTCGCTGACCACGAGGTCGAGCACATCGGGCAGCAGCGCCGGGCTGGTGATGGGACGAGTGGGCCAGTCGGCGGGCAGGTCGGTGAAAGCCATGGCGACATGGTGGACCGCCACAGGTCTGCGCGTCGGTGCTCGTCCACAGGCCGTGCAGCGCCACCTGCCGGGCTGGCAGCCTCAGCGGCGCCGGCGAAGCACCCGGTGCTCCCAGGGTCCCATGGCCGATGCGTAGGCCGACCCGAGGAGAACCTGGGCATCGAGCCAGCCGTCCTCATCCTCGACCGGGGCGTCGGCCGGCTCGCTCGACACGTTGACCATCACCAGCAGCTCGACGTCGCCGAGCCGTCGGGTGAAGGCGTACACCTGCTCGTGCTCGGGCATCAGCATCGTGAAGTCGCCGTCGACGACGGCCGGCTCGCGGTGCCGCAACGCGATCAGGCGCCGGTAATGGGCGAGTACCGAGTTTGAGTCCTTGGACTGGTCGGCGGCGTTGACGGCCGGGTAGTTCGGGTTTACGGCGAGCCACGGGGTTCCGGTGGTGAACCCTGCGTGTGCCGAGTCGTCCCACTGCATGGGTGTGCGGGCGTTGTCGCGCCCGTGCGCCCGCAGCCCGGCGAGCACCTCCTGGACGGGGAGACCCTCGCCGAGGGCAGCCTTGGCCCAGTTGAGTCCCTCGATGTCGGCGATCTCGTCGACCCGCGTGAACGGGTAGTTGGTCATGCCCAGCTCTTCGCCCTGGTAGACGTACGGCGTTCCGCGGTGCAGGTGCAGAAGAGTCGCCAGGGCCTTGGCGGAGGCGATCCGGAACTCGTCGCTGTCGTCGCCCCACCGCGAGACGATGCGCGGTTGGTCGTGGTTGTTCCAGTACAGCGAGTTCCAGCCGATCTCGGCCAGTCCGGTCTGCCAGTGCCCGAACGACTGCTTGAGCCGACGCAGGTCGAACGGCGCGACGTCGTACTTGCCGGCCGTGCCGTAGTCGAGCCCCACGTGGTCGAACTGGAACACCATGTCGACCTCCCCGCGAGCCGGGTCGGTGTAGAGCCGTGCCTGCTCCACCTGCGCGCCGGGCATCTCGCCGACCACGAGGTAGGTCCTGTCGCGGCCGGCGAACACCTCGGTGTGCATCTCATGCAGGTACTCGTGGATACGCGGGCCGTACAGAAAGTGGGGGAAGCCGTGCCCCAGCGTCTCACCGGGCGGAACCCAGCCGTCCGGCAACGCAGGGTCCTTGGAGATCATGTTGATGACGTCCATGCGAAACCCGTCGACGCCCTTGTCGAGCCACCAGCGCAGCATCGCGTAGAGGGCCCGGCGCACCTGCGGGTTCTCCCAGTTCAGGTCGGGCTGCTTGGCAGAGAACAGGTGCAGGTAGTACTCGTCGGTCTGCGCGTCGCGGGTCCACGCCGGCTCGGAGAAGAACGACCGCCAGTTGCTGGGCGCCGTGCGCCACCAGTACCAGTCGCGCTTGGAGCTGTCGCGGCTCGAGCGTGACTCGACGAACCATGGGTGCTCGTCGGAGGTGTGGTTGAGCACGACGTCCACGATCAGTCGCATGCCGCGCTGGTGAACGGCAGACAGCAGCAGGTCGAAGTCGCGCATCGTGCCGAACATGGGGTCGACTGCCTGGTAGTCGGAGACGTCGTACCCGTAGTCGTCCTGGGGGGACGGGTAGAACGGAGACAGCCACAGCACGTCGACGCCGAGGTCGGCGAGGTAGTCCAGCCTGGCCGCGACGCCGGGCAGGTCACCGATGCCGTCGCCGTCGGAGTCGGCGAAGCTGCGGGGCCAGATCTGGTAGACGACGGCGCTCTTCCACCACGGCTCGTTCATGGCGTCCATCCCACCACGCGGCGTCAAGCAGCGCGGGGGCGCTCCCAGACCGCGCTGGCGAGCGCCCAGGCCCGACCGTGGCGGGCCCGCTCAGGCGTCGCCCACCCCGCGCTCGGACCGTGCTCAGCAAGCATCTGCGCCCACAGGGGTTCGATGAGCTGGTAGGTGACCAGGCGCTCGATGTCGTGGTAGAGGTCGTACCCGCGGCGGCCGAGGCGGTGCCCGGCGAGGCTGCCGGCGTAGGCCTGCCAGAACGCGTCGTAGAGGGCGCCGGCCACGCGTCCCAGGTGCAGCCACCGTGCGACGGGCAGGCGCGAGGCCTCGACGTCGCACCAGTACGCGTCGAGCCCGAAGTGGTTGACGTAGAAGTCCTGGCCGGTGAACGAGGCTGAGCCGGCGCCCATGCCGATGAAGCGTCGCCGCGTGATCGACGTGTAGGCCGACGCGTCGCGGCGGTTGAAGGTCCAGACCGACCGACGCTCGTAGCCATGACGCTCGGCCACGGTGGTGAGGCGGTGCAGCAGGTCGTGCTCACGTCGGCGCTCGTGCTGGGCACTGCCGAACGGTGTGTAGCCGAAGCGCATCAGCGGGTAGGTCGACACCTGCTCGACACCCATGTCGAAGCAGCGCTCGGCGTCGCGCAGGAAGGCACCCCGAAGGCTGTGGTCGTCTTCCCATGCCACGTCGGTGATGAGGTCGACGTCCACGCAGTCGAACGTCTCGCGCGCGGCACGCACAGCCGACAGGCTCGCCGCGGCGTCGTGCGGACGGCGCAGCCTGCGCAGCGCGGCGTCGTGGAACGACTGCGCACCGATGCTGACCGCGGTGATCCCGGCGTCACGCAGGGCTCCCAGGCGCTCCGGGGTGCCGTGAAGGGGCAGCACCTCGACCGCGCGCTCACCGGTGACCGGGAGCGCGTCCACGACCCGGGCCAGAGCCTGCGGGTAGAGCGTCGGTGTGCCACCGCCCACGTAGAGCGAGGTGAAGGCGGTGCGTC
>Ga0272442_10011794_pt1 | contig 10632 bp, 16 predicted proteins | sample SSMForm2O_FD_200262 | JGI IMG/M metagenome (GOLD analysis project Ga0272442, IMG submission 200262) | Marine sediment archaeal communities from Little Sippewissett salt marsh, Falmouth, MA, United States - SSM-Form-2O | ecosystem: Environmental > Aquatic > Marine > Wetlands > Sediment ... | reverse complement strand
AAGTAGTGCGGAATGGAAGAATCATCGAAGAATATCCAGACGACACACCCTATCCAAGTTATCTGATATATGGATCTGTAAATGACCGGCCGCTCCATGTAGTCGGAGCATACGATAAAGAGGAAGGAATGATAATTGTGATCACCGCATACGAACCGGATCCGGATCTCTGGGAAGATCAGTTTACACGGAGGAAATCATGAAGTGCGTTGTATGTAAGAATGGTGAGACGCGACCCGGGAAGACGACAGTCACATTCGAGCGAGACGGACTCACCCTTGTGATGAAAGAGGTTCCAGCCGAGATTTGCACCAACTGCGGCGAGGATTATGTAGACGAGTCGGTCGCCCGGGAGATCATTGCAATGGTAGAAAAGATGTCACAAAGCGGAGCCCAGGTTGATGTCCGCCGGTATGTTCCGGGATCTGTGACGTGTTGACGACAATCCCTCTATATCCCCTGCCCTCATGGTCATCAAGCCTGCTGCAAGGAGAAAACCCGGCGGGAAGTAGCCCAGGAGTATATACGTGGATTATCAGGCAGGAAAATTATCAGGTATTTTCATCCTCCTTATTGGATGCAATAAATAATGTTCCTTTTTGCAGTCATTATCAGTATTCTTTTCTCGGGTCTCATTATCGAGATCCCGACGATAGATGACCTGTCTCCGTATCTCCTCTATTATTGGATAATTGGAATGCCTATCATCGGTGTTTTATACATCCTTTCATCTTTCATGCTGGATAATGGTGGTGATACAATACATAACTCCGAATTAATTGGTAAAAATAATCAAAATCAATAAGGGGAGGAAAATCAATCCCCCTTCCCACCTCCCTTCACCAGCCCGTACTCGATCTCGTAGTACCCACTCGGCACCGAGATGATATACCGCATCTTCCTCTTCTCCTCCGCTTCGGCAATCTGCTTCAGCAAGGAAGCCTGCTCTTCCGGTGAATGGCCAACCGTCACCCACCGCCTGGTCTCGTCACTCATCTTCCAGGACCGGGGGCGAACCGCCTCCGGAGGCCTGGTCACCGTGTCATCGTCGGGGTCGAAATAGGCAACAACATCGTCCTTTTCCGACTCCGCCGCCCACTGCAGGGCCTCGGCAACCTCCTTCTCGACGAGGGCCTCCTCCCTGGCCACGACCGCCTGGCTCTTCTGCCGGTGCTGCCAGTACGCAGCGATGGCCGCAACTAACGCCACCAGCAACTCAAAAATCTGAACTAATTCCTGTTCCATGATATCACCTCCAGGGCAAAGGGTGGGACCGACTGAAAAGAGACGGTGAAGGAATATCACCGCCTCGCTTGGTTCTGCTCCATCTGGTCGTGCATCCCGGCGATAATCCTGAGGATGGCAAACAGCATCATCAGGCCGCCGAGACTCACGCCGAGGAGGAACACGAATCCTTCCTCCATGGTCCCTCCCTCCCTGGAAAGGGAAAATTACTCGCCGGACTATCAGGCCAGTGCGGGAACGGTGTCTGCCCAGGCCTCGATGGTCGCAAGGATTGCGTCCGCTTCGTAGGAGGTAACGCGGACCTCTTCGCGGGCAAACGCCACGTAGTAGATCTCCCCGCTCGGGTCGTGGCACTTGATGGTGGCCGAATACCTCTCGGCCTCCGGGTCGTTCACCGGGTCCCCACCCATGGCGGTGGAAAGGTCGGTGTCCGCGAGAATCGCGGCCTTTGAGCCGTTGAATCCGGTCACGGTTCCGGCCCTGGCGGTCACGTACCCGACAGTGTTCGCTTCGTTATCCTCGTAGTTGATCCGGGCGGTATAGCCTTCCCGGGTCTTGTCCATGGCCGGCATGGGCCCGCTGGACGTTTCGTATGCAGTGCACCCGAAGGGATTGGTATCCAGGACACCCTGGACGATCCCTGCAAAGGTGGCGACATCCGCAATTGGAGCAGCAAGTTCACGGGTTGCCGACTTGACATTGCTCTGCTGGACAAAATCTGCCATGCTGATACTCTCCTGTCTGCCCTGTTCCCGGGAATCGAGTAGACGTGGAGTATATAAAGAAAAAGGAGTATTTGGGCGTGACTGTATCGGGAGTCGGTTTTAAAGAATTAGTTATGTATTTCAAAGAAAAAGGAATAAAAAAATTCATACACGGATATTAGAATAAAATCTTTCGGGTTCAGAAAAGGTATTACCCGCATCGTCAACTGCAAAATTGTACCATATTCTAGATGATGGGTCTAAATATAAACACTGGTAGTAGTGTAATTCCCCCACAGGTTCACTTACCGGTTCTCTCTCTATCTCAAATGATCCAACAGTCTGCTGAATGTTAAGGTTTTGGAATGATGAACCAATCTGATTTTGAAGGATTGGTGATGAAATTGGAGTGTTCCTGTGAATCGTTGGATATCCATTATCTGTACTATCAAAAATGGTTGTATCTGTTGATATCGACTGTGATCGGTAATATGTCAATATATCATTCTTATTAATCGCCGTTGCAGGCGAACAAACGATTAGACAAATAATGATGAAACTGACAATGAATATTTTATTTAAGGTGGGATTTGTCATCTTTAACACCGTAATGTTTCCTAATACTTTTCGCTAATTTTTCTTTTAGGTGTTTCATATGAGCATTTATATTATATGTAAATTCCGCCCGGTCCGATATATGTATATATGAATGTTTGTATAATTAGCAGCATTATGAAATACACACTGCACATGCTGGGTATTTTTATGCTCTGCCTGGCGCTCATCGGCAGTGCGGCTGCACTATCACTGGATGACCTCCAATCCAGGTCCCGGATCGGGCTTATCGATATCGGATATTCAGGTTCACCATCCCCTTCCGGTACGTGCGAATTGTGCGAAATACCAGAAACGCCCATACCAACCACCACCGCAACAACAACTCTGTCTCCTTCAGAGAGAATTTCCGGGAAACTGAAAAAGATGATGACCTCATCGGCAGACATCGACTCCGTAACGACCATCCCCGAGGAAGAGGCGGTTCGCATCGCATTGACCGAAATCGAAAAATACTACAGTTGTAAAGTCTCGTTTACCGTTACGGAAGCGATTATCGAGCCAGCCGCTCCTGCGTTCGAAACGAAAAACCCCTGCTGGCACATAACAATCAAGGGTACATATGATGATCCGGAAAACTGTCCTAATTGCCCTATTTCATGGCCCTTGCCTGACGGAAGCATGCATTATGAGTGCTGGGGACCCGGAGGATGGGTGACAATTGATGCGGTTACCGGAGAGGTACTTCTAACAATGCTTATTGACATGTAACAACTTTTTCCTGACAGTATAGAATTCGCATTTATTGAAAAAATTCATCAATTTTTGATTGATCCTGAGTGAAAATTGACCGTTTTCACTTTCATCCTCCCCGCGCTTCGTGTTCATTAATTTGGATACCAATCTCAGGTCATGTCTCAACATTTTTTCATACGGGAACACACCATCTTCCGGGACTGCGATGTGTTTGAATTCGACCATATCCCGGAGCAGTTCAATTACCGGGACGCCCAGATCAGGGATCTCGCCTTCGCCCTGGAACCGGCTCTCCGGGGTTCACGCCCTACCAACACACTGTTGCGGGGATTGCCAGGGACCGGCAAGACCACCGCCGTGAAGCGAATCTTTGCCGAGATTGAAGAGACAACAAAACGGATACTCCCGGTCTATGTGAACTGCCATAACGACAAGACCTTGTTTGCCGTCTATTCAAAGATCTATTTAGAGCTCTTTGGACTTGTCCCGCCTTCGATTGGGACCCCTGCACGCCAGGTCCTCCATAAAATTGCAAAGACACTCGCAGAACAAAAGGTGGTTCTGGTGGTCTGTCTTGACGATGCAAACGTTCTGTTATTGGAAAACGTCCTCAACCAGGCTATCAATACTATCCTTCGCATCAACAACGATTATCCGGGCACACGAGCCGGCATCATTGCAACGACCAGCAACATGGATGTTGATTTCTCCCGTGAGCTGGATTCAAGCGTGATATCGGTCTTTCAGCCGACTGAAATCTATTTCCCGCCGTATAACCAGGACGAGATACGCAGTATCCTACAGGACCGGATCCGCCAGGCCTTCTATCCGGGAACGATTCCCGATGAGATTCTCGATGATATCGTGGATAAAACCATGACCTGCGGGGACCTCCGGGTCGGCCTCGACCTGGTGAGGCGGGCAGCCCTGAACGCTGAATGCGATGGCGAGAACTCGGTCGGTACGAAGCACGTGGAATCTGCGTTTGAATTCTCGAAATATGTTCACCTTGGGGCGACCATGAAGACGCTCTCATCCGATGAACGGAAACTGCTTCACCATATTGCCCACCTCTCCCTCGAGGATTCGGACTCTGCGATAACATCGAGGATACTGTATGAATCGGTGCAGAAAAAAATGCGGATCAGTTATTCAACGTTCCATCAGAGACTGAAGAAGTTTGACGAGATGCGGTTGATCAATATCAATCACAAGGCCCGGAGCATGGGTGGGCAGACAAAAAAGATTGTCCTCCGTTATGATCCGGTGAAGGTGAAGGAAGGGTGTGGGGAAATCCATTAGCAATAATGAAGGATGGTTTAAGACCATTTAGGATATATTACAAAAAGGAGACTGATTTGAATGAAAAATGTTGATATGAAACTGAATGGAAATCAATTGGTAATCACCGTTGATATTACAAAAGAATTTGGGCCATCAAAATCGGGAAAATCTATTACAATAGCGTCAACGGAAGGAAATGTATCTATTCCGGACCACGACGAAATAAAAATCGGACTGAATATTTATAGAAAAAATTAATTTATTTTATATTCCTTCCCTGTAATCTATTCAGATGCGAGCGCTTTTTCAAATGCATGAGTTGCGTAGTCAGATTTGCGACATGAAAAATTCCCATGGCTGACTGTTGATGTGGAAGGTGCCATACAAAAAAGTCAGATAGGATGTATAAAAAGATTCTGGGAGAGATTTGAACCCAGTGTCAAAGAGCCGCTGGAGGGATTCGAACCCCCGACCTGCTGATTACGAATCAGCCGCTATACCTCTAAGCCACAGCGGCACAACATCTCATTATATCGGCGTTTGAGGTTATTAACGTTCACAAAAGGATATGATAATCTATGAATATCCCTTTATGGTGGTGATACTCTCACCCTGTTTTCCCTGCTGGGATGGCTCGATCTTTCCGAACTTGGACTCAAAATCGGCCATGGTCTTTGAAAAGACGTTGAGGAGCGTCTTTGCATGCTGGGGTGTTATGCTCACTATCGCCTTTGCCTTGGCCTGGTTGAGACCCGGGATCTGGTGCAGGAACACAAAGGTGAACTCGTCGTTCTTATAGGCGATCTGGATCATGTTGCTGTATACAGGGTCCAGGGTTTGGGGAATATTTACAGCTATTTCCTGTGCCATGCTAGAATTATACGACTCCGGAGCGGTTAATTTTTCCGGAGGCTGGTGCAGCGGCGAACGGTGTGGTGACTGGAAGGTACCGGGTCTTTTAAAGATACGTTTTCATGTCAAGCCGGTTGGGGTTCGTAACTTCGGCACAGGATATATCAGAATAGCATCGTGGTTCCTGGCAAATGCCGAATTGATGACGAAAACAAAAAAATAATAAAAATACATCGCCAGAGAATTGTTACTGGCAGGTTAAAAGATGTGATATAGAGGGATTCATTGCACTTTTTTGATCTCGTCACTCTCGTGCCTTCAATTCGCCTGGATTTTCGCCATTTCACCCATGCAAAACAGTTCCGGCAGTATTAAGGCTATTTCCACCATATCGAGAGATGACAGTATACGATCCTGCTACGGCCCTGGTTCGTACCATCTACCGGCGTCCAATGATTGTGCCGGACACCCACATGAATCAGGAATACTGCCGGATATTCACATGAAAAGGAAGACACCTGCATGAATTCCGATATCCCGATATCTTCCGTCGTGACCGCCTCGGTCTGTCCACTGCGCTATTACCTTGACCAGAAAGACGGGAGATCTCCATCCAGCAAGTACGAAGTATGCAAACAGGTTTCGTACCACATACAGGATCACCTGGAGAGCGATGAGATCTGGGACGAATTACGGTCGGTCCACCCCGATATGGATGAATCCCACCGTGCATATCTCGATGTATGCCTGGAAAAATGCAGGAGGCCGGGACGTTTCAGGGAATTTTGCGAGACCGATCTTACCGTCAGGTCAAAGAGATATGGAATCTTTGGCGTTATCGATAAGATCCATGACGGAGAACCTGCGTTCTCAATTGTCCGGGCGCAACCTGCGCCAAAGGCAGGAGTATATTCCTCGGATCGTCTGAGGGTATTCGGGTACATGCTCTGCCTGCAGGAGATGACCGGCAGGGAGATCAGTAGCGGGTGCGTGGAATACATACAGGACGGGGTATTCCGGACCTGCATACCGCAGGCCATAGATAAGAGACGCTTTCTCCGGGCTCTTGACGAAGCCCGTAAGATAAAGAGGGGAGAGATCCCGAGAAAGCCCGTGTCCCCGCCATGTGAATCCTGCCGGGATGCAGACCGGTGCAACCCGAAGGGTCGACGACTTTCAGACCTTTTATGAATTCTTCAGCGATTCAGGCACCCTCACCTGATTCGAGGAGCGTGAGCGACCTGATGAACTCATCCTTTGCCTCTCTTGTGGTTCCAACCACGAGCCACCGTTCGTCCCCGTGCTCTTCACAGACTCCCCTGGCCTCAATAGTCTCGCCCGCCAGTGCCTGCCCACTGTATGTATGGGTAAAAGAGAGGACTCGTTCGATCTCCTCGTGCTCGATCTCGTAGACCGCCGGGTTATCGTATGAGAGCGAAGCGTCGCATACTTCTGCCACAATAGTCATCTTTCCAATCGGTCTTCCCTTCCCGGAGGGGAATGGGTTTAAGTCGTCGTAAGGCCGGGAGTAGAGAAGATCGAAATAGGTGCCGTCGATCTGCCCCCTGTTCCATTTTCTCTTTTCATGGACCAGGAATTCGGAAAAACTGATCTCAGGATTTCTCTTCCGGTAAATCTTTTTCCATATCTCTTCATCGATTCTTTCCAGCCGGCCCTGAACTGTTGCCTCTTTCAGGGTCTTCTGGGCCAAAAACCATGCCTTTCCATATACGACCAGGTCTATGTCTGAAGCCTGGTTTTCCAGGCCTAAGAGAAAAGAGCCCGTGCATCCCATCAAACCCTTTGGCAGACTGAATATCCCGACGAGTTTTTTTACAGAGGAATTGCGTTCTGAAATGGCATCCACTTCCTCCTCGGGTTTCCGGACGTGGACGATATCCTCGTAAGGAACTCTCTGTATGATATCACTGTATTCGGGTTTTAGCAGTGATATCACCTCATAGGCCTCTTCAAATTCGAGCTTATGAAAACGACGGCCGTCAGGGGTCGAACGTTCCCCATCAGGGTCCGGCACATATCGCAGGACGCAGCCGACACGTGGTACGTTATCATATGCCGAGACTGCATAGAGCCAGCCGTCGCGGTCTTCGATAAAATCACGCAGCCGTATTGGTTTATCAGGCATCTGTTTCATCCTAGTGATTCGAGAAAAGCAGCGACAGCATCTGCCATTGCTCCCCGACGCAAAATTGTTCGTTTCCCTATATCCACGACAGTGCTCGGTGTGCCGGGAAGACGACCCGCATCTATTAAAAAATCGTGGTGGACATGGCACTCGGCTGGAGCGACCGGATCCCTGCCCCCGGTGATATTGGCGCTCGTGGCGGTTATCGGGCAATCCAGCAGTTCTATGAGATCGATGGCCACCGGATGCGCAGGAATACGGATGCCGATCATGCCGGTTCCGCCGGTCAATGTCTTAGGAATGCAGTTTCTTGCGGGCATTACAATTGTCACCGGACCCGGCAGGAAGCATTCGATGAATCGGACCGCATCCTCGTCCACGAAGGCTACGCCATGGATCATATCAAGGCTGCAGACAGCGATGGATACCGGCATCGAGAGAGGCCTGCGTTTTACCTCGTATACCTTTAATATTGCCTCGTCAGAGAGGGCATCGGCTCCAAGTCCATATATTGTATCGGTCGGATACACTACGAGCCCGTCGTGCCGGATGATCTCCGCAGCCCTCTCTACGGGATTCATTCAGAATTCCCTGCCTCTCACCCGGTTGATATCAAAGACCGCTTTCTTGCTGACATGCATCACGGCAAATACCCCGGCCTGTATCGGGTCGGTCACCACCATGTCAGCGTGTTCGGGGACGCTTCCTGCCATCTTCAGCGCAATTACCGGAATACCTGCTTCTTTTACCCTGTCAACGGCCTTTGTAATCTCGCCGCCCATCAATGATCCGGCAATGACCAGGATTGCAGCTCTTGGCAGACGTGTAACTGCATCGACGGCCTGGGCGACCGTCTTCTCCCCAACGAGAGGGATGGTATCGACAGAGATCCGCTCTCCCCTTATATTATGCCGGTCGGCCTCGTTCACCGCACCCAGGGCAACCTGGGCAACCTGTGCACCGCCACCGATGATGATGACCCGGGTTCCATAGATATGGCTGAAAGGTTCAAAAGGGTGAACTGTCGTGACTGAGGGGATCGTTGCCAGCTCCTCGATCATTGCGTCCTGATCTTCACAGTCCTGGTATTCTATATAGAGTTCTGCCAGGCCCTTCAGAGGCCCAGAGTCGAAGACCTCCTGGTGGGTCATAACAATATTGGCGTTATATCTTGCAACAATCGTAGATATATCTCTCAAGACGCCTTTCAGATTCCTGGCTATAATCCTGATGGCAAAAAGACCGTTATCATCCTCAACCATGGGCTAAAATGCGATAGCCGGGGATCGAACCCGGGTTAGAGGCTTGGGAAGCCCCTGTCCTGCCGCTAGACTACTATCGCACACGTACCACTACATTATTGCGATGATTCAGACATAAGGGTTTTTGTCCTTTCCGCGATACAAAAGAGTTTACTCAGGTGGTTTTTCATGAGATTTTATCTTCTGGAGTTCCCGGATTACCTCGCGGTGATAGGCCAGCATCATGTCGCTTAAAATCCCGAACATGAATATCTGGAATCCTGCAATAATCAGGAGTACTGTAAAGATTGAAAGCGGAAGATGTTCGATATTCTGGAACCATTCGTACAGCACATAAATTCCTGTCAAAATCCCGGCCAGGACAAATATCAGTCCTATCAACCCAAAATAAAACAATGGATTGCTGACCTTGGCCAGTTTATAAATGGTCGTGGTGATTTTGAGACCGTCATGGAACGGATTTAATTTTGTAGGAGTTCCGGCTCTTTCGAGGTACGAGACTTCCGCTATACCTATCTCCTGTCCTTTTCGAACGGATTCAGCAGAAATTTCGGTTTCTATACCAAACCCTCCCTCTTTTAAATTCATTGCAAGGATAGAATCCCTGGTGAACGCCCGATAGCCTGAAAGAATATCGCTCAGATACTGGCCATGGGCAAGCTTGAAGAGCCGGTTTAAGACCTGGTTTCCAAAAAAATTCAATCTTGAGAAGGCTTTCCGGTTTGCTTCCGTCAGGCGATCGCCGATGACGTGATCATACCCCTGTGCCAGTTTGTCCAGGAGTTTTTCGGCATCTGCGGGAGAATATGTGCCGTCACCGTCGATGAGAAGAATATATGGCAGGTCTATCATCCCAAACGCCTCTATCATGGCGTTTCCCTTTCCCTTACCTGTCTGCAGGACCACCTTTGCCCCGGCGGCATCGGCAATTTTTCGGGTATCGTCCGCACTGTGGCCATCGATTACAAGGATTTTTGAGAAACCTTTCTGGTTAAAATCCATGATCAGTCCGCCGATGGTCGGGGCTTCGTTTAGCGTTGGAATGAGGACGCAGACCTGGTCCTTCTCAATTCTCATTGGGATACTATTTTTAAATTCTTGCTCATAAGTGCTTGCATGCACATCGCCAAGAAAGGGCTCCGAATTCTTGGTATAGCGGAAAGTTTCTCGGGCTCGCCCGAATCGGTTCTTGCAGGCGTTGTCATGCGAAAAGACCTGCGTATTGATGGAATCAGGTTCACCACCGCCACCGTGGGCGGCATGGACGCCACCGACAGTATCGTTAAATTGTATCATTCATTTGATCGTAACGATATCAACGCGTTGATGATCTCCGGATGTGTTATCTCCTGGTACAATATAGTCGATCCGGAAAGTATCTTCGAAAGCACAGGAAGGCCCGTAATCGTGGTTACATACGAGGATTCGGAAGGACTTGAGGAGGATATAATCCGTCATTTTCCCGGGGATCGGCAGCGTCTTGACATGTATAAACGACTGGGTTCAAGGGTACCGCTGGATCTCAATACGGGTTATACCATCTTTTTGAGGGCAGCCGGGGTAGCCATCGGCGATGCCGGCAGATTATGCAAAGAACTGACGTTTGATGGTAAAATGCCCGAACCTCTGAGAGTTGCAAGACTCCTTGCCCGGACGGTCATGCAGTATACATGTGACGGGAGATGAGATTATTCGAGGGTTTCTTGAATATTTCCATCTTGATTACATCCCCAGGCCTGAACGTAAAATCTGTGAAATCAAGGGCGATTTTTTCATTGGGGTTCCAGAAAGACCCGCAACAGCCTGTCCCGCCCATGGTCTGAACTCC
>Ga0272442_10011793_pt1 | contig 10632 bp, 9 predicted proteins | sample SSMForm2O_FD_200262 | JGI IMG/M metagenome (GOLD analysis project Ga0272442, IMG submission 200262) | Marine sediment archaeal communities from Little Sippewissett salt marsh, Falmouth, MA, United States - SSM-Form-2O | ecosystem: Environmental > Aquatic > Marine > Wetlands > Sediment ... | reverse complement strand
TTTTAAATTCATTAGTCTCTAAATCATATGATAAAACTTCATCTCCAAATTTAACATACTTGATTTGCTTTTGAGTTTTATCTGCCATTGTGATTAAAGTATATTCAGGAAAACACGATGGCGGAGGCGGAGGAGTAGAAGTATCAACACTAAAAGAAATTGAATTATTTAACCCAAAATTTCCAAAACTATCATTTCCATAAAGCAATAGATTATGTGCTCCATCTTCAACATTTAAAGAAGTATTTATTGCTGAAAGAGTATGGTTTGTCCCATTATAGTTAACAATCCATGTATCAATTGCTTCATTTGATGAAGCATTAAACCAGACAGTTGAAGTCGTATAAGTTGTGGATGTTGGTGAAACCACATTTATTTCTGGAGCAATTATATCTAAAGGATAATAATTATTATATTCCTGAATCAAATAATAAATTGGTTTTGCTCTAAGCTCTGGAGAAGAACTAACTAAGGCAGAAGTTGAATGATAAGTATCGTCTGTTTCAACAAATTTAAAGAAATAAGCAGAAGTAATATTCAGATCATTTAATACCTTTAAATAAAATTTTGTTTTTTCAAACTGGTAAGATTCAGAGTAAGGTTCTATTACTGGATGAGGCCCCCCAAATTCTGAAACAAAGATTGGAACATCAACTAAACTATCTAATTTATCAAGATAATCCCCCCAGTTTTCTGCATCATCATAAAGATGTATATCTATTTCATCATAATTAGCATTTTCAAAAACATAGAGCATAAATTCTTTTACATCTTCATATGCATCTGAATTGCACAAAGCATCTATTTGTTCTTGAGTATAACTTGAATTAAGATAATTTTTAGTAGATGCATCTTCACACCACAACAAAAATGCCATACGGGACCTTAATATTCCTCCTGGAGAAACAAGAGTTGAAGGAGATAATTCTTTTGTTACATTATAAAGAATATTTAAATAATTAACATATTCTTCTTTAGTTCCATTGAAATTTGTTGAAAGAGACCATTCATTAGAAAATTGAATTCTATGAACTTTATCTGGATATCTAGTAAAAAATTCCTCAAGAAAATTCCTATAGATGCTATCATTTTTAAATATGCAAAAATCATCATTATCATCTTCTATACATGCCCAATCCGCAGCATTAGCAACAAAAGTTAATAAAAGATCTATATTATTATCTGAAAGATTATTAATTTTAGAATCTAAATTATCCCAATTAAAACTTCCTCGTGTGGGCTCAACTAATCTCCAATGTAAATCAGTTCTCGTAAAATTAACTCCTAAAAGATTCATATTGTAAATACTTAGATTAATTTGGTCATCATTGCTCAAGAGAGAATAAGATAATCCAACAGGAATAACAAATTTCTCTAAACAAGAATCTCCGTAACATAAAGAATTTACTGTAGAAAAAACATTATGAACTCCAGAAGTCTCAACAGTATCATTAGTAAACTTAGTATAAACACTAATATTATGCTCAGTATTATTATCTAAATTTGAAGCAACATAATAACTATCTGTTGTATTGATTACATTTACTCCATCAAAATAAACAACTGCTTCTGAAAAATTATGAATTGGATTTGTCCATTTCCAATATAAAAAATTCCTTCCAGCAGAAGCATTTTGCAATGAATGTATTATCGGTTCAGTAAATACCATCAAAGAACTTGAGTTAGTTTCATCACTCCAATCAAGATAATCTCCTACTCTTGCTCCTAATTTCCAAAAATCTCCTGGAGAAGTTCTTGAGGAATTCAAGGTATTTCCTCCATAAGCAGAACCATAATAAAGCTGAGAAACTTCTGAAGCATTTAAACTTCTATTAAAAATCATAATTTCATCAAGTGAACCATTAAAATAAAACTCAGTTTCTCTTCCACCAATTACTAAATCTTCTGAATTTGTATAAAACTCAGAAATAAATGAAGAAGAAAAATTATCAGTTAAAATTCCATTAGAATACAAATTTAAATCTGTCCCGTTGCTTGTTCCAACAATATGAATCCACTCATTTTTAGCTCCTCCTGCAGGAGAAGAAACAACTCCATAGTTAGTGCCATTATAAATCTTAAAATAAATCTTATCATCAATTCCATCAAAAGATAATTGATAAGGATATTCTCCTGCTATCTCTTTATCTTTAGCAATAACCTTTGTATATTGAGATTGGTTGCTGTTCAAATAAATCCATACAGAGAGGGTTATCTCTGAAGTCAAATTTAAATCTGAAGAATGAGAAACGCTAATATAATTCCCAACTCCATCAAAACTATATGTCCCTGCTACTTTTCCTGAATTATTTTGAGAGGCTCCATTATTAGTTCCATCATTACTTCTCCAATAATCATAAGTATCATTATCTAAAGGAAAATATGCAACCAAACCATCAGTAATCAAAGTAGTAGCATTCAACTCATCATCCTTATACCAATTATAAATATAAGCCATATTATCTCCATTAAAATCCAAAGCTTCCAAGGTTCCAATAAGGCTCTGATTTGTATCATTTGTTTCTGGATCAGTAGTCTCTAATGTTACAGATTCTATTACTGGAGCTACATTTCCTAATATTTCAACTGAGCTTGAGTTAGTTTCATCACTCCAATCAAGATAATCTCCTACTCTTGCTCCTAATTTCCAAAAATCTCCTGGAGAAGTTCTTGAGGAATTCAAGGTATTTCCTCCATAAGCAGAACCATAATAAAGCTGAGAAACTTCTGAAGCATTTAAACTTCTATTAAAAATCATAATTTCATCAAGTGAACCATTAAAATAAAACTCAGTTTCTCTTCCACCAATTACTAAATCTTCTGAATTTGTATAAAACTCAGAAATAAATGAAGAAGAAAAATTATCAGTTAAAATTCCATTAGAATACAAATTTAAATCTGTCCCGTTGCTTGTTCCAACAATATGAATCCACTCATTTTTAGCTCCTCCTGCAGGAGAAGAAACAACTCCATAGTTAGTGCCATTATAAATCTTAAAATAAATCTTATCATCAATTCCATCAAAAGATAATTGATAAGGATATTCTCCTGCTATCTCTTTATCTTTAGCAATAACCTTTGTATATTGAGATTGGTTGCTGTTCAAATAAATCCATACAGAGAGGGTTATCTCTGAAGTCAAATTTAAATCTGAAGAATGAGAAACGCTAATATAATTCCCAACTCCATCAAAACTATATGTCCCTGCTACTTTTCCTGAATTATTTTGAGAGGCTCCATTATTAGTTCCATCATTACTTCTCCAATAATCATAAGTATCATTATCTAAAGGAAAATATGCAACCAAACCATCAGTAATCAAAGTAGTAGCATTCAACTCATCATCCTTATACCAATTATATCTCCAAGTAATATTATTACCTCCACTATAATTATAATCAGTATATCCCTCTAAATTTTGATATGTATCATTATTTAAAGGATTAGTTGTATTCAGCGTTAAACTTACATTTAAGTCTTCTCCTAAAATAACATTTCCAGTCAAAGACAATTTTCCTAAAAAATTAAAAAAAAAGTTGCCGACCATTGAGACTAAACTTTGATTATTACTTCCAGAAAAAGATGAGAAACCTTCTGGTAAATTAAAAGAAATAAATAAAAGACTAGACAAAACAAGAATTCCTAAAAAAATTAAAAAAATATTCCAAAAAGACAGACTTCTTTTGGGTTTAGAAACCATCCGAGTTCTTACTTTGCCTTTATTATCTCTATAACTTTCACAATAATAAGGCCCAAAAATCTTGCCACCTCTGTTTATATACTTTTTATACACCATCTTTTCAGTTTCACTACAAACAAAAAGAGTAAAAATTCTTTTTAAACATTCTCAATTAGAATAATAAGGGATTTATTTTAAAAATTTATAGAAAAAATTCTCAAAAAAAATTTCACTACAAAAAATTATTAAAAAAATAAAATTCAAAAAATTAAAGCCAATCTCATAAGAACATTTTTAAATCTAAATAACATAAAATAACCATGAAAAAGGTGATTGTAATTAGTTTAGGAGGAAGCCAAATAATTCCCAATAATATAAATCTAAAATATTTAAAAGAATTTAAAAAAATATTATTAAAAAATACAAACAAATACAAATTTATTATAGTCTGCGGAGGAGGAAGCATTGCAAGAAAATACATTTCTGCATTAAAAGAACAAGACATAAATAAAAAACTTCAAAGTTTTGCAGGAATTTCAGCAACAAGAATGAATGCTCGGTTCATGAGTTATTTATTTAATATAGAATCAAAAAAAGGAATACCTCACACACTAAATAATCTAAAAAAATATGTAAAAAATCAGCCCATTACTTTTTGCGGAGCACTAGAATATAAACCAAATCAAACTTCAGACTCAACAGCTGCACAAATTGCAAAAGAATTTAATTCTAAATTTATAAATCTTACAAATGTTAAAGGATTATACACAAAAAATCCTAAAAAATTTAAAAACGCTAGATTTATTCCAGAAATAAATTATAAAGATTTTCATAAAATGGCAAATAAAAGTAAATTCACTCCAGGACAACACTTTGTTTTAGACCAAACAGCATCAAAAATCATATTAAAAAATAAAATAAAAACTTATATTTTAGGAAAATTAAGTGATTTAGACAAACTTTTGAAAAATCAAAAATTTACAGGAACAACAATTTATGAAAAATAACTTCTTATTTATTAATCTTAAAAATTTTGAACAAGCTAAAAAAGATTTAGTTATTTTAAAAAAAGAAAATCCAAAAAAATTAATTGGATTCACAAGCGAGAATGATGATTTAAACAGAAAAGTTCTAGAAAAATTAAATTTTGATTTTTATCTTCCTATGCAATCAAAAAGAAAAGATTTTTCCAAACAAAGAAATTCAGGGCTAAATCAAGTAATGGCTAAAATTGCCAAAAAAAACAAAATATTAATTGGAATTTGCTTAAATGAAATAATTAATTCTAAGAGTATTGAAAAATCAAAGATTATTGCAAGAGTAATGCAAAACATTGAATTATGTAAAAAATACAAAATTCTCATGAATTTTTTCACAACATATGACATAGATAAATACTCATTAAAATCACTTGGATTAATCCTTGGTATGCCTACTTGGATGACCAAACAATTAAACTAGGCTATGCGATTTCATCAGAGGCAATTAGAAATCGCTGTTCAGGATGAAGAGGAAGTTTCTAAAAGAAACCAGCAGGTGTCTTTTAAATGCCCAATTGGATGACCAAACAATTTTAAATACAAATTTCTTTAAATTAAAATGGATAAACTAATCGAATCTCTATCTCCTAATGAAAGAAAAATCTTGCCTAACTTACAAGAAAAAGAAATATCTCTAATAGCAAAAAAATCAAATTTAGACAAAACTTCTGTTTTAAGAGCACTAGAATATTTACAAAACAAAAAAATAGTAGAACTTTCTATTCAAAAAAAGAAAATAGTTGAAATTGGAATAAATGGAGCATTATATAAGAAAAAAGGACTTCCAGAAAGAAGATTATTAAACTTATTAGGTGAAAAAAGAATTTTATCTTTTCAAGATGCGCAAAAATTATCAAATCTAACCAAAGATGAATTTAAAGCATCTATTGGAGCACTCAAAAGCAAGGCACTAATTGAAACAAAAAATGGAAAAATAATTTTTAATGCAAATAAACAAGAAATTTCAAAAAAGAGTTTAGAAGAAATATTCCTAGAAAATTTACCTTTAGAATTCGAAACACTAACTCCAGAACAAAAATTTGCATTAAAATCTCTTGAAAAAAGAAAAGGAATTGTATCTATTTTAGAAAAGAAAAAAATTCAAATTACACTTACTGACTTAGGAAAAAAATTAATACATGAAAAAATAGGAACACAAAACCTAATTGAAACTCTAAATCCTAAAATACTAGGAAATGAAAAATTATGGAAAGGGAAAAAATTCAGAAGATATGATGTTCTTTCTCCTGTTCCTGCAATTCATGGAGGAAAAAGACATTTTGTTAATCAATCAATTGATTATGCCAGAAGAATATGGACTGAAATGGGCTTTAAAGAAATGACCGGAGATATGTTAGTAAGCTCTTTTTGGAATTTTGATGCACTATTCACAGCCCAGGACCATCCTGTTAGAGAAATGCAAGATACTTTCTTTATAAATCACAAAGTTAATCTACCAGATAAAAAACTTGTTGAAACAGTTAAAAAAGCACATGAAACAGGAGAGCTTAAAGAAGAAAAAAGTAAAGGATGGGATTACAAATGGGATGAAAATGAAGCAAAAAGGTTAGTTCTAAGAACTCACACAACATGCATCTCAGCTCAAACTCTTGAAAAAATAAAAAAACAAGAAATACCAACAAAACTATTTGCATTAGGAAAATGCTTTAGAAATGAAACAGTTGACTGGAGCCATGGATTTGAATTCTACCAAACAGAAGGAATTGTTATTGATAAAAATGCAAATTTTAGACACTTACTCGGATATTTAAAACAATTCTATAGTAAAATGGGATTTGAAAAAATAAGATTTGCTCCTGCATATTTTCCCTATACAGAACCAAGCGTAGAGGTTCATGTATGGCATCCAGAGAAAAAAATATGGTTAGAGCTAGGAGGAGCAGGAATCTTTCGTCCTGAAATAACAATTCCTCTTCTTGGAGAAAACATTCCAGTATTAGCTTGGGGCCAAGGATTTGACAGAATAATAATGGACTTCTATAAAATAAAAGACCTAAGAGAATTATATAAAAACAATTTATCTCAAATAAGAAAAATGAAATATTGGATAAAATGGCAAATATAAAACTTTCAAAAAAACTTTTTGAAAAAGAAATAGGAAGACTAGATGAAAAAATGCAACATAAGATTGCTATGTTTGGAACTCCATTAGAATCTATAACAGAGAATGAACTTGAATTAGAAATTTTCCCTAATCGTCCTGATTTATTATCCTATGCTGGATTTAAAAGAAGTTTCTTAAGTTTTTTAGGTAAAAAAACAGGTTTAAAACAATATAAAATAAATCTTCCAGAAAAAGACTTTCTTGTAAAAGTAGATTCTTCTGTTAAGGATATTCGTCCTTACACAGCATGTGCAATTGTTAAGGGATTAAAATTAGATGATGAAAAAATAAGAGAATTAATTGACCTCCAAGAAAAACTTCACATAACAATTGGAAGAAAAAGAAAAAAATTAGCAATTGGAATATATCCTTTAGATAAAATAAAAACTCCAATAACTTACAAAGCATTAGAACCAGATAAAATAAAATTTACTCCTCTTGAAATGAACAGAGAAATGTCTGGGCTACAAATACTCCAAAGACATCCAACTGGAAGAGATTATGCACATCTTCTTGCAGGAAAAAGCAAATTTCCAATTTTCATAGACTCAAATAATCAAATATTAAGTATGCCTCCAATAATAAACTCTCAACTAACAGGAAAAATATCCACCTCTACTAAAGACGTTTTTGTAGAATGCTCTGGATTCAATATGCCTATCTTAAAAAAATGTTTAAACATAATAATAACTACTTTAGCAGAAATGAATGGAAAAATTTATCAAATGAAAGTAAAAAATCAAATAACTCCAGACTTAAATCCTGAAAAATTCAAAATATCTAAAGAAAAGGTAAACAAAACCCTTGGATTAAATTTAAATGAAAAAGAAATCAAAACCTTGCTTGAAAAAATGGGACATAACTACAAAAACAATACTGTTGAAATTGCTGCATGGAGAACAGACATTATGCATGAAGTAGATTTAATTGAAGATATTGCAATTGCATATGGATATGATAATTTTATTCCAGAAATACCTGAAATATCTACTATTGGGCAAGAAAATCCAAAAGAAATAATAAAGAAAAAAATATCAGAAATATTAACCAACTTAAAATTAATTGAAATTTCTAACTATCATTTAACAAATAAAAAAAATCAATTTACAAAAATGGGAATTCCAGAGAAAAAAGAAAAAGATTTTATAGAAGTTTTAGAATCAAAAACAGAATTTAATATTCTAAGAAAAGATTTAACTCACTATCTGTTAAAAATTGCTTCAGAAAACGTAGATTCAGAATATCCTCAAGATATATTTGAAATTGGAAAAACATTTGAGCTTAAAAATTCAGAAATTATTGAACAAGAAAAATTATCAATAACAAACATTCCAGGTAATTTTACTAAATTAAAACAAATCTTAGAGCATTTATTTAAAATGCTTGATTTAAAAATAGAGTTAAAAGAACCAAATGAACAACCAATTCATTTTATTCAAGGAAGAACAGCAGAAATATTCTTTAATAAAGAATCAATTGGATTTTTAGGAGAAATTCATCCCAAAATACTGAGAAATTGGAGAATTAAAATGCCAATAGCACTATTAGAAATTAGCTTAAATAAAATTTTATCTAGATAAAATAGCTTCTGAAGAAGAAACAACAGTTTGATAATCCTCATCTGTTCTATAAGCCCTATGCACTCTAAGTGCTAAATCATCTAATTTTTTTAATAATCCCTTCCTCTTAGTTTCATCTTGAAAGAATTTTCTTCCTTGTTCTATACTTATCTCTTCTAAAAAATTAGCATAAATAGCATTCATCATTTGATTAAAAGATTTTTTAGCTCCCTTATAATGACCCTTCTCTGCTACATATAAATGTCTTGCAAATTCCTCAAAATTACCTCGCTCTAAAAAAACCCTTACATTTTCAGAATAATTTCTTAAAAAATCTGCAACAATTTTTCCCATCTGTGTTGTTTTCTTTAATACCATTTAACCAAAATAACCTTTACTTTGCTTAAGCTTTTCTTTATCCCAATTTGATTTAACTGCTTCAAAAATATTTAATAAATCTTTTTTAATTTTTTGCCACATTTCAAAAGAATTTCTAATAAAATCACACTCTTTTTCTTCAGAATATTCTGCATCAAGAATAATCAAATCTAATTCAAATTTTGCAAGTTTCTTATAAATCTCATTTAATACTTCTTTGTCCTTAGTTTCAAAAGTTTTTACTAAACTAAAAATAAACATTGGAGCATTAGAAGGATTCAAAATTGTTTCAATTAATCTCATATAATTAAGCATCTTATCTGCAATAAATCTTCTAATTTCTCTAATAATAAGCTCAACTTTTTCACAATCTAATTTTTCTATTCCAAAATCTTTATTCATTTCTTCAAATCCAGGAAGATTATGTTTTTCTTGCAACTCTAAATAAATATTTCTTAATTCTTCAAGATTATCTTTTTCCATAGAAACCTCCTTATTTTTAAGAGTATTTAAAATTATGGGAATTAAAAAAGAAAAAATTCAATCTCAAAAGCCTGTGCTGAGATTTGAACTGCGAGGACACCTACGGTTTCCTTTGCTTAACCTTCCCTAAAAGTTTAAACCAATTGGTTCAATCTCAAAAGCCTGTGCTGAGATTTGAACTCAGGACCTCTTCATTACCAATGAAGTGCTCTACCAACTGAGCTACACAGACCTAAAAGTATTTTAGAAATAAACTATAAAAAGATTCTCCTTAATTATTTAAGGATTTTAAAAAAGTAAGATATCAAAATTATTATTAAGAAAGTTAGAGAAAGAACTCCAAAAATTAAACTTGACAAAACAAAAAGATTAATCCAAAATTCCTTTACTGAAATACTATATAATCCAAATGAAACAACAAACAAAATAAGAAAAACAAAGAATTTTCTTAAAATTAAAGTAAATTTATCTTTTGAAAATAAACCTTTTTTCTTAACTGCTTTTCTTGCAGTTTTTTTATTTGTTTTTTTCCTCTTTTTTGCCATATTAAATATAATACAAATATGTTTTTAAAGTTAACTTATGCTGGAATTTATTTCATTATTTGAAGAAGTCCAATCCATTTTTATAACATTTAAAGTAATTGTCTTAACATTTTTAATTACACTTCCAAGCCATAAAAAATAAATCTTTCCTGCTTTAGTTAATCCAGAAAGAGTTGCATAATTTATATCCTGATTTTTTAATGTAGCAGAAAAACTCACATAAGAAAAAACAATCAATCCAATAACCAAAATTGCCCAAATCTTATGCTTAAATCTTTTTAATTCAATAAAAAACCATATTCCAATAACAAGAATTGCAACAAGAGCTAATGTAAATCCAATCACCATTATTTATTGAAGTGCAAAAGGTATAAAAACATTTCTAAATTAAAATTATAAAGCTCCTTAGTACAGTGGTCAAGTATTGCAGACTCTGGATCTGTTGACGCAGGTTCGAATCCTGCAGGAGCTACCATGCCCCTTTAGTATAGAGGCCAAGTATACTGCCCTCTCATATGAGAAATTAGAGAGGTGATCAATGCTCGATGAGAGCCATGGTCTATGCATCTCAATGCAAACCACTCTTATGGAGAACGGCAGTGACCCGGGTTCAAATCCCGGAGGGGGCGTTAATGCTATTGAAATTCAATAAATAAAATAGCATTTCTCGGGGTTTGCGAAATTCAAATAGATTTCATAGGTTCAAATCACTTCAAAATATACTTGTTTTGAAGTCCCAGAAATTTTTAATTTCTGAGCCAGAGGGGGCGTTAATGCTATTGAAATTCAATAAATAAAATAGCATTTCTCGGGGTTTGCGAAA
>Ga0272442_10011792_pt1 | contig 10633 bp, 9 predicted proteins | sample SSMForm2O_FD_200262 | JGI IMG/M metagenome (GOLD analysis project Ga0272442, IMG submission 200262) | Marine sediment archaeal communities from Little Sippewissett salt marsh, Falmouth, MA, United States - SSM-Form-2O | ecosystem: Environmental > Aquatic > Marine > Wetlands > Sediment ... | reverse complement strand
GCTCATTGCCCGGGATTCTGTACCACGGCCGGCCTGCCAGAAATTCACGACCATATCTTCCGGCCGCTGTATGGTGCCGAAAGCCTTGATCTGAATGGAGTCGCCCCGAAGGATTGTAATGTCGCCGGGATAAGCAAAAATGCGGAAAGCGTTTTCCTTGCGGAGAAGTTCAACCGGGTGGCGGTAATTCTGAAACACCTGATAAACCCTGAAAGGTTCAGCGACAGAGAAGGCAAGCAATGCCGCAAGCAGCACCGAGGCGGCATATTCCTCGATATGCGCCCTCTTTCTCTCGCTTTTCAGCACTCCGGAAACAAGGGAGCGCACGGTCCTGTCGTCCTTCACCAGGGCCGAGGCCTGGCAGACAGCGGCCTGGATCAGTTCAGCCGAGTAGTGTTCCCGCTGTTGTGGGTTGCGCACGAATTCCAGAGCAGCCTCGAGCCGGTTCCTGAAACGTGGAAAGCATCTGTCGATCCGCCGGGCTACCCGGGCCAACCTGCCATAGCCGCCCACTGCCCGCCATATCCCGTAGAACAGGGCAAGAGCCAGCAAAGCGCCCCCAGTGCCAAGTATCAGGATCCGCCATAACGCCGGCATGTAAACAGCTTTCTCCAGGCCGATCAACACCAGGCTTGCCCCCAGAAAGAGGATACAGCACCAGAGAAGCGTTCTCCAGAGCAGGAGCCGGTAAATGTGCCGTTGCGCCAGGCCAAGCGCAGTTAAAAGGCGCTGGGCTGCTTTTTTATACTTTGCAGTGTTCAAGAAATCATTCCTAACGTCCGGTTAGCGCATAAACGAATATGTTGACCCCCATTTTCAGCGCCTGCTGGCGGACAGGTTCAGGGTCGTGATGGACCTCCGCGTCTTCCCATCCGTCCCCCAGGTCGGTGTTCAGGCTGTAAAATGCAACCAGCTTTCCCTCGTGAAAAATCCCCAGACCCTGCGGAGGCCCGCCGTCGTGCTCGTGGACCTTGGGCAGACCGTCCGGAAAATCGAATACCGAGTGGTATATCGGGAAATCGAAAGGCAGCTCGACAAACTCCGCATCCGGGAACACCTTCTTCATCTCCCTGCGGAAACTTTGATCCATGCCGTAATTGTCGTCCGCGTGGAGAAACCCTCCCTCCGCCAGATAGCGGCGAAGCCTGGGCACTTCCTCTTCGTCGAACTTGATATTCCCGTGCCCGTTGATATACAGGTAAGGAAAATTGAACAGCTCGGCGCCTTTCAGGCCGACCTGGACCTCCTGATCATCCACAGGCAGGCCCGTATGCCCGCGTATTGCAGCAAGCAGGTTCGGCAGGGACGAGGGATTCGAATACCAGTCCCCTCCCCCCTCGTAGATTACCCGGGCAATGGTAAGCCTCTTGCCGGCGGCCGGATCTGCGCTGAAAAGCCCGCCCTGGACGCATAGAAGCTGAAACAGAACGAGCAGCAACAACGAAAATATGTTCTGGAGCCTGCCGCTCACCGGCTTTCGGGCCTCCGACAGAATGTCTGGCTTTTTTCCGATACGGCGAATATTATTTATCAACAGGATAAAACCTCCACGATCCTAGTTTTTCCACAGGCTGCGCAAACGGTTTTCAATCATGGAGCTCTACAAAAGAAAACTAGTTCTGATAGTTCTGCTGCTGGGTGTCTATGCTGCTGTCAGCATCTGGGTCCCCTACAGCAAACTCTGGTTTATCAAGGATGTGATGGAGACCCAGGCGCGGCTTTATTTTACCAGCCAGTCCACCATCGGCCTGAGAGAAATCCTCATCCGCAAGGCCGAGGCCCTGGATGTCGCACTCGAGCCGGAAGATGTGCTGATCCAGAACATAAACGGCGAAATCATTTATGTCGAGCTGAAATACGATATACCGCTCGATATACTTTTTTACCACACAATGCTGCATTTTGAGCCGAAAGTTTTCGGCTTGATCCGCGGGTTCGGTCCTGAAGGGCATTTTACTGCAGGCAAGAAATATGATTTCGATTCAGTGCTGGCAGAACTGTCTGACAGCACCAGGAGATTCCTTCGCGAAAAAACCCTTCAAGCCTATTTCCGCTCCTTTTTCGTCCAGTAACGGCCCTTCCCTTTTGCATTAAATAAGATAGAGAATTTGCTCCAATTAATCAAGTTGCCACCGGGTTTGCTCTCAGGCCGGATCCCACTCTGTAGGGGGCGTATTGTTCTTGATGATCCGGACTCACCTGCGGTGAAATTTTTACACAAACAAAAACAGGGGAATTCCATCAGGTGGAATTCCCCTGTTTAATTTGGTGGAGGCGGTGGGAATCGAACCCACGTCCGAAGACAGGCCTGATAAAGCGTCTACATGCGTAGTCGATGATTGGGTTTCACCAGGCAGCCGCTCCATCGACAGAAAAAGCCGCCCGGCAGAGCCGGAGAAAGGATCTCACTTCCCGGGTTCCGGCGCCCCGGCAAGCCAGCCTGTTTTTTCGGCGTCCGGCGCAGCTCCACAGGCGGGGATCACGCGACAGACGTGGTTGCCTTTAGTTAGGCAGCCAGAGCCAATTCGTTGTTGGCAGTTAATTGTTTTCCCATTTGTTAACGAGGAACGGGTCCCCGGCATGCAGCTGGATCCTGCCTCATATCCCCGTCGAAACCGTGTCGCCCCCTTGTCTAAGTTGCTAATTCAAATTATACTTAGTAGTTGACAATGTCAAGCCGCGTACTTAAAATGAAGCTGTTTCTGAAAGTTTCCCGGGATTGCGGCCTGACAGCCCCCTCACAGCAGCGATACACTGATAAAGATGACCGTAGTCGATTTTATTATCATAATCATTTGCCTGTTCTTCACTCTCCAGGGCCTTTTCAAGGGCTTTCTGCTCGAATTTTTCGGCCTCCTGGCACTGCTGGCTGGTATTGTCTCCGCTATTAATTTCTACCCCCTGACAGCCGGCTGGTTCGAAAATATCCTGCCTTTAAGCACTTCCCAAAATGCCGCCGGTTTTGCAGTCGTGTTTCTGATTGTCTGGCTTGCGATCAAAATCATGGGGTGGATCCTGAACAAGAACAAGGGAGAAGCGGAAACGAACCCCCTGAGCCGGGTCACCGGGGGGGCGATCGGCCTGGCCAAGAGCATTTTCTTCGTGTCGATGGCCGTTTTTATGGCGGAAAACGCTTTGCCGGGCAATAAAATCACCGGGCAGAACAAGTCCACCCCGGCTTTTATCGAGATCGCCAACAAGATCCAGGATATCACCCCGTTCGATTTCCTGCCGGATATTTCCGATTCGGATTGAACAGGCCGGTGGAACTCAACGAATACAATCTCAAGTTACAGGTTAAAAAAAAACCGCTCCCGCAATAAGCAAGGGAGCGGGTTTTTCATTTATTAAAAGCTCTAAAGGCGGGTATTAAGCACTCTGGAAGCATAACCGTTGGCCGGGTTAATACCCATGCCAAGTAATTCGTTAACTCTTCCCCTTCCCCTGTTGTAAGCCAAAAGGGCAAGTTTTGTATCACCTCTGTAGAAATGAAGGTGATCCTTGAGATGCTTGATCCCGATCCTGATATTGTAAGCCGGGTCGAAAAGTTTTTTTCGCGTGGCCCCGGGATCAACCGTAAGTGCGGTGCCGTACCTGACCTGCATCAGGCCGATCTCGCCGACAATACCCACACAATCCGGTTTGAACCTGCTTTCTGCCCAGATGATCCTGTAAATAAGCTCAGGATCAACCTGCTCGTCCTTGCTTATATCATGGATCAACCTGGCCAGCTTCAGATTGATACCGAACCGGCTGGCATGGTTCCTGATCTGCTTGCCAGTCTTTATCTCGCGGCTTTTTTCCACGGCAGCTAACCGTATCTCCACAGCCTCGGCAATCAGGGGCACTTCATTATCCGGAATAGTCTCCCCGGCCCTGATCTTGGTTTCGAGCGAAATCGATTCCCCGGTCAACTGATACACGCCATGCACCACTGTTGCCATAAGAGCAACAGCTATCAGGCTGAAAAAGAAATTGGAGGAAGAGCTCCACAGCCGTTTTACCAGATTTTTCCGGTAGCGGCCGTCTCGCAGGCAGCGTCTTGTTTTAAAGTAGATGCGAATTCTCAATAACAGCTTGTACATAAATTACGTCTCCTGAATCAAAAGGGCTCCAAGCCCTGTTATTTCCTGGTGTTACCTGTATTTCAGGTCCCCAGATCAAAACCGTCCCAAGTTAGTATATAAAAAAAAGCAATCTTGCCTTCCCAAAAAAGCGACCAGTTAAAAATCAACTTGAGGCTACGGCCAAGTCGTTCTTTTCAATGGAGTCAATAAAAGATTGCTTCACCAGTCGAACCGGAATATTTTAAAGAAGTTCTAAGGCTGCAAAGTTATAATATTCCCCTCAACGATTCTCCTGAATTTAAAATTAAAAGCCAATTTTATAAGAAAAAAGTTGAAAAAACTTAAGAAACATATAAAATTTTGTTTCTCTTGTCAAGTTTTTTTTATTATTTTTATTTTTTAAAAGGTTTCGCTATTATCTAGGCAGGAATCATGCCGTAATCAGCTCGAACCTCCAGGCAGGACAACAGGCAATGGATGAGCGGAAAGAACAGTTCCTGTACTACTTTCACAATACGGTCAATATTCTGATCGTGATATCTATATTCTCAATACTCTACCTGATTGCAGCCAAAGTGCTCCAGAATATCACCTCCCTGCTCAATCTCGTAAATATCTAGCCTGACATATCCGGCACTGGAAAACGTCTGCCATTGTGCCATAAAGGCATGATATGCGCTGCTGAAAAGGCTCCAGCAACCACTATTTAGTGATCATGAAAGTTACATCTTTCGAGGCGCTTTGGCTACTCAGACTGTCCTGTACGGTTACCATCAGATTGTAGGTGCCAGGAAGATATTCGGAGGGATCGATTGAAATATATATCGGATCTATGTCACCCGGACGGGTCAGCTCGTGTTCGAAAGAAGTAATCACCTTGCCTACCTCGGTGCGCACGCCGATCAACCTGCCCAAAGCGGAAATTATTTTCCTGGCAGCACTCAGGCTCCTCCCTGTAGAACTGACAAGATAGTCTACCTTGATATGCTTGGTCCCCTGCTCGTCTGCGGTGAGGTTGTAGAGTTCATAGTAGATATAAATCGGTGTATCCTGCTTGAAAGATGCCGAGGGCATCGGAAAGATCATATGCCCGCGCAGGTTGTATTTGCTCCGCGTGTTGTCTTCAATGACATTGGCTGCGAGGATCAGGTCGCTGATATAGAGGCTGTCCGGGCTGTTGTATGAATCTACATAAAAGTTGCTCTTATAAATCTGCATCAGGTTGCTCTGGGTCTGTTTCACTCTCGTTGCCATGTGGTAATTGCCCGGTTTTATATTCAGCGAGAGCAGGTCCGGGATCATGTTTTCCCGGGAGGCGACAAAAGTCTGTATGCGGTAAGTTTTTTCCTGCGAGATCCTGGCAACCTCCTCCCACCAGCTGTTATAAAGCACAACCTCGATCTCCACGGGAATTTCCACGGTTCCGAACGGGTCCGGCACTTTCACCTGGTCGGTAGGCAGGGCGAAATACACTCCCATCGCGCTCAGTGAGTCCGAGCCTTTGAGTGTGGCAGGGTAGTAGTAAAAATTCATCGGCTCTTCTTCAAACTCGAATCCATATGTCTCGGTGGTTTCACCCTCGGTAAATCCTCGCTCGGTAAGCATCTCCTCGTCATGAAAAAGGTCCTGCATGGTAGTTCGCCGGGCATATTCGATGTTCCCTCTGAAATTATGGACCTCGTTGGCCAGTTGGTCGTATTTCGGATGGATTTCCCCGCGCGAGCGGAATAGTTCCTCGATATTGCGGCCCCCGTTGTCGATCTCTGACTGGAGGTCCGGAATCAGGGCTTCCTCGAGACGGTATGCCATCCTGTATAAATTGTTTCTTTCCACGAAATGATAGATCAGCGGATTGGACCTGTTCTTGCTGTAGAGCCAGCTTTCGTTCTCTCGCACAGCCCAGTTGCCTGACAGGCTGATTTTCTGGTCCGGCTCTCCGTGTTTGATATAGATTCTGCCGCGCTCGTCATAACCCGGACGCAACGGACTGTAATATTTGTCGCGGGCAACCTCTATTCTCTTGTAGTGCTCGATCAGGCGCTCGTTTTTAACTGTTGTCAGAGTGGGATCTTTCCTGCCCCAGAAGGAGATCAGCCAGATACCTTTCCTGCCTGTGGGAGTGAGTTTGAACTGCCTTCTTTGATCACTTGTTGTTAAATCTCTCAGGTCTTTGAAAACCACCTCAGCCAAGGCGTCATCCATTTCCCGTGCCGCGCTGAAATAAGCCTCACAGCCAAGGGCGTCCTCCTCCAGCCGGAAAAGCTCCTGGCTCATTAAAAACCGCTGGCGCGGTGTAAGCTTTTCAATACCTCCAGCCTCTATCTTTCTGAACATATCCCGGGCAAGCTCCTTGTCTCCGGTGTGGGTATAGATTCTCGCCAGCTGGAAAAAATAAATCGGCTTGTCGCCGTACAGATCCTGCATCTCGCTTATAAACAAAATGCCGCGCTCGAGAACACTATCATTGATATAGGCGTCGCACAACACGTTCAGAGTATTGATATCTGTCGAATCGGAACGCACCAGCTCTTCCATGGTATCCCAGAAAAAAGTCTCCGGATATTCTTTAAGCTCGAAACGGTCCACTGCAAGAGCCTCGTAATACAGACTTTTGCGGCTTTCCTGCGAGACGGATTTCAGCTTTTTAAGCGTTTTCACCACATCCTTGCGCTTGTCCCGGATCAGGTAAACCTCGCACAGGCCCTCCAGCGCTGGGATATTGTTCTTATCTATTTTAAGCGCCGCCTTGAAAGACTTTTCCGCATCCTTTTCATCTTTCAGATAGAGCCGGGCCTGCCCCAGGTAAACCAGCGCCTCGGCAGTTGGTTTTTCCCTCTCCAGCCATTTCTCAAACGCTTCCCTGGCCCTCTCCCAACCCTTGTTCTCGACAGCCTCCACAGCCAACTGGTACAGAACATTGCTGGAAAGGGTGTCTGCAAACTCGTCATCAGCAGCCAGCCCGGCCCTGCAGAAAAACAAAAGCCCGGCAATAAGAGCAAGTATTATATTCGAGGTCATCGTTCTCATTTCCAGATACACCGATAAACGGAATTAACAGTTTGGCCTATTATAGTTACACTTATTTTGGCTCAAAGTTTTGATAAATATAACTCTCGCAGGCTTTATTGGCAACCGCATCCTTGATTGAACCTCAGTTGGGCCGTCATTTTTGTGGGGCAAAGCGCAAGCTTTTCCCGGGTAAAAATTCATCTTTACTTGTAGCCGAATGCCTGAGGCACGATCAGCGAGATCTGGGGCAGGTAGGTGATCAGGAAAAGAACCAGGATCATTGCCACGAAAAACGGCAGCAGCGGCCGGGTCACCTTGGAAATAGTGGTTTTAGCAATAGCGCAGCCCACGAACAGGCAGGTTCCTACGGGCGGGGTACAGAGTCCGATACAGAGATTGAATATCATCATGATCCCGAAATGGATCGGGTGCATGCCCAGCTCCATTACAACCGGCAGGAAAATCGGAGTGAAAATCAGCACTGCGGGGGTCATGTCCATGAAAGTCCCGACAATCAGCAGGATCAGGTTGATAATCAGGAAAATCACCACTTTGTTCCCGGTGAGAGAGATCAGGAAGGCGCTGATTGTCTGCGGGATATTTTCATAGGCCAGCACCCAGCTCATTGCCACCGAGGTGCCGATCAGAAGCATCACCACAGCGGTGGTGATGCCGCATTCCAGCATGATCTCCGGCAGGTCTTTCCATTTTACCTCTTTGTAGAGCACCACTGTGAGCAGGAATGCGTAAAAGACCGCCACAGCAGAGGCCTCTGTAGCTGTAAAGATACCGCCGATTATGCCGCCGAGGACAATGATTACCAGAAGAAGGCTCAGGAGGGCCCGTTTAAACTTGATGAAAAAATCTTTCCATGTGCTTTTTTCAGCCCCGCCGTAACCTTTTTTCCCGGCGATCATCCAGCAGACAAACATCAGGCCCAGACCCATCAGCAATCCGGGGAGAAAGCCGGCCAGAAAAATCGCCGCCACACTCAGGCCGCCTGCTGCCAGGCTATAGACAATCATGATGTTGCTGGGCGGAATCAGCAGCCCGGTGGTGGCCGAGGTGATCGTGACCGCTGCATTGAAATCCCTGTCGTAGCCCTTGCGGTTCATCACCGGGATCATGAACCCGCCGATCGAGCTGACAGCCGCCACGGCCGAGCCGCTGATACTGCCGAAAAGCATGCAGGTCACCACATTGACAAAAGCCAGTCCGCCCCTGAAACGGCCCACCACTGTGCCTGCAAAATCGATCAGCCGCCTGGCGAGCCCTCCCCTGCCCATCAGCATGCCGCTGAGAATGAAAAACGGAATGGCCAACAGCGCAAAGCTGTCAATGCCTGTTGCAATCCGGTGGGCGATAGTGACAAATGACGGCCGCCCGCCAATGACGGTGAGTGCAGCCAGGGTGGACAACCCTATCGAAAAAGCTATCGGCACATTAAGCAGCAGAAGCACTACAAAGGTGAGAATCATCACGACCAGCGGCAAATATTCCATTATCCCCTGCTTTATTCTGATTCTTTTAAATAATCAACTTCAAGTAATAGACACTAACTCTTTATATTATAATATTATATAATTATTCGAAAACCGCCCTTATCTCTCCCGCTTCCTCCTCCTCCACTTCTCGCCCTGCCAGAGCCTTGAACTCGATTATGATGAATTCCATTGCGTAGAGCGCGATAAAGAAACCGCTGATCGGAAGAGCCAGGTAAACATAACCCATCCGAATTCCGAGAGCCGGGCTGATCTGGTTATTCATCAGCACAACCGCCACCATCTTGATCCCACCGAAAAACAGGACACTGACCGAGAAAAATATCACGCAGCAGAAAACGAAAATGGCTGCGATTCTGGCCCATTTTTCCGGGAAACGGCTGACAAGCACGTCTATACCCAGATGCGCCTTGCGGCGCAAGGCGACCGCCGAACCGAGCAGGCCGATCCAGATCAGCAGAAAAATCGCCAGTTCCTCGGTCCACGAGCTGGGGTTGTGGATCACGAAACGGGTAAAGACCTGCCAGAGCACGGTCAGGGTCATACCCAGCATGGCCAGCCAGAGACAGGTTTCAAGAATCTTGTCGAGCCATTTTTTCAGTTTTTTCAGCAAAACGTCTCTCCAGTTATCCAGCCGGTTATTCTATTGCATTTCAATGCGTTGAGTTGACAATTATCATGTATGACTTTAAGCTGCAACAGGTCATTCGCTCCCGCCGGATCCGGATCAATCCACTGCCCTGATCCGCTCGGCCATGTGGCCGATTCCAGTACCGGCGAATTCATCATAAAGCGGCTTCACTTTGTCCATGAACGGCCCCTTGTCTGGCACATCCACCTCTACCCCGCTCTCCGTGGCTTTCTGCAGTGATTCTTCGACCATCTCTTTCCAGACTCCGCGCTGGTATTGCATGCTCTCATCAGCCGCCTGCTGGATCATCTCCTGCTGACCGGATGTGAGATTTGACCAGATCTTCTCGCTCATCAGCAATACATCCGGAATAGTGCAGTGCTCATCGAGGTAGTAATACTTGCAGACCTCGTAGTGGTGCGAGGTGTAGAAAGAGGGCGGGTTGTTCTCAGCACCGTCCACCACGCCCTGTTGAAGCGAGGTGTAGAGTTCCCCCCAGTCAATCGGGGTCGGACTGCCGCCGAGGATCTGGATTGTTTTCACAGCCATGTAGCTTTTCTGCACCCGGATTTTCATCCCGACCAGGTCATCGGGGTGCTTGACCGGCTTATCCTTTGTATAGAAACTCCTGCTTCCGGAGTCATAGTAGCAAAGCCCCCGAAGACCCACAGAGGTCCCGCTGAGCAGGATTTCCTTGCCGATAGGCCCGAGAAAAACCCTCCAGGCATGCTCCTCGCTGCGGAAAAGGTAGGGCAGCGAATATACACCGACCACAGGTACGAAACTCTCGAGCACCGCAGCGCTGGTCTTGGTAATGTCGATACTGCCCAGCTGCACCATCTCCAGGTTCTCACGCTCTGAGCCAAGCTGCTCGCTCGGGTACACGTCGATTGTCATCCTGCCACCGCTGAGTTCCCGCAGGCGCTTGGACATGTACTCCATCGCCTCGTGCACCGGGTGCACTACATCCAGGCCGTGAGAAAGCTTGAATCTGATCATACGATCTTTGGAACTGCCGCAGGAAAGAACCAGGGGAAGGGAAAAAGCTAACAAAACCTGGCGCAGTGAAATCCTCATCGAAACTCTCATCCAGTGTGACCTTGGTCCGTAATCAGTTAATCCTCGAATGTGGAAATTAAGACTTCGCAACTAACCGGTCAAGGAGAATGAAGCTTGCCGTCAGCGATTATTTCTCCAGCAGGTGTTCCTTAAACCATTCCAGGTTTCGTTTCGCCGCATCCAGTCTGTGTTTCGGCTCTCCCAGGCCGTGGCCTGCACGCGGGTAGGCCACCATCTGGACCTCGACACCCTGGCGTTTTAGCGCAGTATAAAGCTCCATGCCCTGGGAAAAAGGCACGCGCACGTCGCTTTCCCCGTGCTGTATCATTGTCGGAGTGGTGACACCGCCGATATTGAACATTGCG
>Ga0272442_10011791_pt1 | contig 10633 bp, 6 predicted proteins | sample SSMForm2O_FD_200262 | JGI IMG/M metagenome (GOLD analysis project Ga0272442, IMG submission 200262) | Marine sediment archaeal communities from Little Sippewissett salt marsh, Falmouth, MA, United States - SSM-Form-2O | ecosystem: Environmental > Aquatic > Marine > Wetlands > Sediment ... | reverse complement strand
GGGTTCTTCAATAAGATATGGCTCAAATTGATGCAGATGGCGGCGGGGGATCAACCCTTTGATGACTGTGCCCGTATCCCCATTGATGGACTCTAATACCTGCCCATTTTCATGCAGTAAAGAGATAAGTTGACCCTCCTGATAAGGAATGTCTACGTCAATTTCAACATAGGTTTCAAATAATTCTAATTCGATCGCCGTTAGCAATTCGTTTATACCTTGACCGGTTTTCGCCGAGATTGGAAATGTATTGGAGAATTCGTCTAATGTCGTGACAGCGCCATCAGTATCCTTCAGCAAGTCAATTTTATTGAACGCTGTAATCATTGGGATATCCCCTGCGCCAATATCTACAAGGGTTTCCTGAACAGCCTTCGCCTGAGCGCTTGCATCGATATGAGTGATGTCCACAACGTGTACCAATACATCCGCTTCCGTGATTTCCTCCAAGGTGGCCCGAAACGCAGCAACAATCTCTGTCGGTAATTTCTGAATAAATCCAACAGTATCTGTGAACAAAATCACCTGACCTCCGGGCAGTTCAACCCTTCTGATGGTCGGATCAAGGGTGGCAAATAATTGATCCGCAATGTATACATCAGCACCAGATAGTGTGTTTAGCAGTGTGGACTTCCCTGCATTGGTGTATCCCACCAGAGCAACAACCGGGATCCTGGTTTTTCGGCGACGCTGCCGATGACGTGAACGATGTGCCCGGACTTTCTCTAATTCACTTTTGAGCAATTCAATACGGTTAGAAATTGTCCGACGATCGACCTCCAGCTGGGTTTCACCAGGCCCCCTCAACCCGACCCCACCAACACTTCCTGATCTGCCACCACCACCACCAGCCTGCCTAGCTAGGTGCGTCCATGCTCGGGTTAACCGGGGCAAACGATACTCATATTGTGCCAGCTCAACCTGCAAGCGTCCCTCGCTTGTCTGCGCATGCTGGGCGAAGATATCAAGGATTAATGCAGTCCTATCGATAACGCGGATTGACTCGCCAATGACCTCTTCAAGCTCTCGTTGATGACGCGGCGAAAGCTCGTTATCAAAAATCACCATATCTGCATCCAGTTCATCAGCTAAGATCTTGACCTCTTCAACTTTTCCTGAGCCAATAAACGTTTTTGGATTTGGAGCGTTTAGTTTTTGTGACATATACCCAACAACTTCCACCCCGGCGGTGTCTGCAAGAAGTTCGAGCTCCTGCATAGAATCCTCCAGGGGAAGCAGCTCTTTTTCATAATACAGTTCAACCCCAAGTAGAAGTGCTTTTTCTTGAGGTGGTTTGGTTTCAATAAGTTTTGATTTGGCCATAAAAATTCTTTCTAATCATGAAATTTTCTTAATCGGTGCATCGCTTCTTCCAATCGTTTAGCAGGTGTGACCAAAGATATTCGAATATACCCTGCACCGGATTTTCCATAAACAGTTCCTGGGGTCATACTCACACCGGTCGCATAGAGCACAGCATCACAATATTCAAGTGAATCCTGCCACCTTGCCGGTATTTTTGCCCAAACATATAAGGCTGCTTTCGGCTTTTGAACTCTAAATCCCAACCCTTGAATTGTATTTATCACAATATCTCTTCGTTGTTGATAGATCAAATTTCTTTCAACAACCCAGGTTTGATCTCCGAGTAAGGCTGCCTCAGCAGCTTTCATAATCGGTTTGAATTGGGAGGAATCAATCTGGCTCTTTAGGACTCTCAACAATCGAATCACTTTCGGGTTCCCAATTGCCATACCGACCCGCCATCCAGCCATGTTATATGTTTTTGAAAGAGAATTGAATTCAATAGCTACTTCTTTTGCGCCAGGAATTTGGAGTAGGCTTGGAGCTTGATAATCGTCAAAACTTACATCAAGATAGGGGGCGTCATGGGCGATAAGGATATTGTACTTTTGCGCAATATCAACAGCTTCTTGAAAAAACGCCAAAGGGGCGATCGCACCAGTCGGGTTATTAGGATAATTTAACCACATCAACTTTGCTTTGGATAAAACATTTTCAGGAATATTACTAAACTGAGGTAAAAAATTATTTTCAGCCAGTAGGGGCATATAGTAGGGTTTTGAATTTGTTATGGTTGGACCAATCGGATAAACTGGATAACATGGGTCAGGTAACAAGGTCATGTCTCCAGGATCAAGGAGAACTTGGCTGAGGTTGTAGATACCCTCTTTAGAACCAATCAAACTCAAAACCTCATCGTTTGGATCCACACAAACATCAAACCTCTTTTGATAGTAGGCTGCCATTGCATTTCGTAACGAGTTTGATCCACCTGGTTCACCGTAGCCATGCATATCAGGTTTCCTGGCTGTATCAACAAGCGCTTCAATGATAAAACTTGCTGGTGGTAAATCAGGTGACCCAATATCCAAACGTATGATATCCATACCCTTTTTTTTCAATTTTTCAATCGTTTTTTGAAGTTTTGCAAAAAAATAAGGTTTAACCGATGTCACTCTTTTTGCAGGAACAATTTCCATAGATTAAGTCATCCTTTGCATTGGTTATTTTGGCCTTATTATAAATCATTCCATCCTTGTTACCACTGAATGGAATTAGTTGTTTGCATCAATGAAAACTAGAAAATATTCAACAATTAGAGAGGCTTTCAGAATCCATAAAGGCTTTAAGATTATCGAGTGCCCTTTGAACATAGGCAGCATAACGCAGTTTTTTTGATAACCGTTTTTTGGTGTCGATTTTGGGAAGAAGCCCGAACATAGCCTTCATGGGCTGAAAATCTTCAAGGTCTGCCTGGGTGATGTAATGCAATAAAGCACCTGTCATTGTAGTTCTTGGAAAAACCAACCCTTTCAAACCAAGTATTTTCCGAGCTGCGTTAATCCCAGCAACCAGGCCAGAGGCGATATTTCCAGCATACCCCTCAACCCCTGCCAACTGCCCAGCAATGAATAACTGTGGATGAGCCTCAAGAGAAAGTGTATTACTCAAAAGGGTTGGACCAGCGATATACATGTTTCGGTGCATGTGCCCATAACGTTCAAACGTTGCTTTTTCAAGTCCGGGAATCAATCGAAAAACACGTTTTTGTTCTTCAAAACGTAAGTTCGTCTGAAAGCCCACCAGGTTATAGAGATCACCTGCCAGGTTATCCTGACGCAACTGCACAACAGCATAGGGCCATCGATCAGTTTTGGGATCAGGCAATCCGGCTGGTCTCATCGGTCCAAATGCAAGAGATTTCTCGCCACGGCTTGCAATCACCTCAATTGGCTGACATCCCTGGAAGAATTTGCCAAGGCCTGCATCAACACCATTTTCAATATCTTTTTCGAATACTTTTAATGGAATGCGTTTAGCATGCAATAATTCCTCTCGAAAATGCTGATATTGTGCCTCTGTAAATGGGCAGTTGATATAATCACCGCTATTGTCACTACCCTTACCATATCGATTCGCCCTATAGGCAACGTCCATGTTGACTGAGTCAATATTGACAATGGGTGCAATGGCGTCATAAAAAAACAAATGGTCAAGGCCAGTGATTTGCTGTAGGGCTGTTGCTAAAGATGGGGATGTTAACGGGCCCGTAGCCAAGATAGCTGGTTGCTCTGGAACTTGAGTTATTTCTTCTCGAATGACTGTGATATTAGGATGTTTTTTGATTTTGGCTTCAACGCAATATGAAAACACTGTGCGATCAACGGCTAATGCACCACCCGCTGGCAGTGAACTTGCATCTGCACAGGCGATCAGAAGTGATCCTAATTGCCGAAGCTCATTCTTTAATAATCCAGCAGCACGATCGGGCAGGTTTGATCCCAGGGAATTTGAACAAACCAATTCAGCTAAATTGCCGGTTCGATGGGCCTCTGTCAACCTTTTAGGGCGCATTTCATATAATTTAACAGATATCCCCAGTTGAGCTGCTTGCCAGGCTGCTTCACAACCAGCCAACCCGCCGCCGACAACAATCAGATCCTGAGAGTTCACAGTTAAGTTCATTGCAGCATTTTACCACCTTGAGCATGATTTCAACCCATTCACCCAAACTCTTTTGGTACGCATCTTGCAACCGAATCACTATCACTGTATAATAGCGTCAGGAGAACCATCATGAGACTCAGTCATCACCAAGGTCAGCAACAATCTCAAAGCCCACTTACATCGGCACATATTGCCCAAACCATGACCTTGCTTTCGATGACATCAACGGAACTTCTCCAGACAATTGATCTTGAACTTTCAAAAAATCCTGCCCTTGAACTGATCAATGATCGTCGCTGTCCCATGTGCGGTAGGAAGCTTCCTCCCTCTGGGCCATGCCCAGTGTGCAGTCAACCGAAGTCTCTAGATGCTGATGAAACAATCGTATTTGTTTCTCCCCGGGATGATTTTTATGCATACTCAGGTAGAGGAGGGTTCGATGGAAAGGATGTTCCGGAAAATCCATATGCCTCCATCAATATCGATTTACCAACCTATGTGATGCGACAAGCAGCACCAGAATTGGACCCAGCGCAACAACAAATTGCTGCAATGGCCTTATCCAATTTAGATGAGGACGGCTTTCTAAATATTGAAATTCGAGATATCTGTCGATTCCACCATACAACATCTTCAGAAGTTGAGAGAGTCCTAACCACAATCAAGCGATGTGATCCTCTTGGGGTTGGCGCAAGATGTATTGAAGAAGCATTATTAGCACAAGTGGAAGTCCTCTCCGAGACATCTACCATTCCAAATTTAACAACAAAAGCCATATCACAACACCTTGATTTACTCTCTAAGCATCAATTTGGGGAGTTAGCAAGAAAACTTGAGATCTCAAGTGAAGAGGCAAAATCGATTTGCCATTTTATCAGTGAAAACCTCAACCCCTTCCCCGCGCGCTCCAGTTGGGGTAGTTTTCGCCAACCAAATGACAATACACCTGATGTTTTTCATCAACCTGATATCCTCATTTACTACTTGAATAACAATCCTAAGAATCCCTTGATTATTGAAATCATCACGCCATCCCGGGGCACATTAAGAATTAACCCCTTATTTCGCAAAGCGATTAATCAATCTTCCGAAGAGAAAAAAGAAGAGTGGAAAAAGGACCTTGAGAAAGCTTCGCTTTTGATAAAGTGTATTCAGCAACGAAGCAACACAATGCGTCAATTGATGGAAATATTAGTCAACATCCAAAAATCATTTATAATTCAAGGAGACAAGTACTTAGAGCCAATAACACGTGCTCAAATTGCTGAAACTTTGGATGTCCATGAATCGACAATATCAAGGGCAGTCGCAAATAAGACGGTTCAATTACCAAACAAGAAAATAATCCCCTTGTCGACTTTCTTTGATCGCAGTTTGTCCGTTAGGGCGATTATGCGTAACATCATTGATAATGAAAAACATGCGCTCAATGATACTGAGATCAAGAAACGTTTGGAAAAACAAGGCATTTCAATTGCCAGACGGACTGTCGCAAAATATCGGGCAATGGAGGGCATTTTACCGGCTCACATGAGACGAATAGAGAAATTTGCGCCTGCATAAATAAACCGTGACCCAACTGATACCTGAAAATCTTTCTGATTTTGACATATCTCGTAATGAGAGTATAAAAAGCATCCTCGTATTGATGAATTTAATCCAGGATCCTGCCTTCATCTATCAACGCGAGAAAGATCAAATTTTAGCCGGAAATACTGCTTTATTTCAACGAACGAAATTCAGTGAAGCTGAATTTATCGGTCGATCCATAAAAACATTGCTGCCTAACATTCTTAATACCGATCCGATCAATGGGCATGGTCAAGCGACCCCTCTACGACTGCAAAACCAATCCCTGACCAAAATAACAACCCGCATTTTTACCATCACCAACAAACACGAAACCTTACTTTTTGTATTAGAACCCCAGGAAATTCTTCCCGATAACAAATATTTTCAGTTCGGACAGGAAAGACTCATTAACCAATTCCAGACCCTACTCGAGAACAAACCGGGCCAAAATGGCACTGCAACCCTGCAATCTGTCCTAAGCAAGATGGATAAGATTTTGGGGACTGATATTTGTTGCCTCTATAAAGCTGATGGGAAAGAGCCTCAACTCATCAGATTTCTCTCAAGCAATACTACCATCGCCGTCCAATTTCCAGATACTCTCTCCAACAAAGATTTAATCACCAGCCAATACCCAGAGATTTGGACCAATGACAAACCTGCTGTTAAGATTTTACAGAAGACTGCTTACGCCTTAAACTTTTCCTTCCTGGTTGTCGTACCTTTGAACACTGGCTCAAAAAATTTTGGCTTATTTATAGCTGGCAGTCGAAAGTCCAAACCCAATCACAACACATTGGCTTTGGTTAAATTATTTGCCACCTATATTGCCGGATTGATGGAAAATCAAATCGGTTTGCACAATACTCGTAGCCTTTTGAATAAAATTAAGCAGGTAGTCAGAATTCAAAATGAAATCATTAACAATCTTGATGAGGGCGCAATAATCCTTTCACCTGACCTAAAGATAGCAGAAATCAACCCGGCAGCAGAGTCCATCCTGGGTTATGCAAATGTAGAGGCTATTCGTCAAGACATAAAATCGATCCTTATCGGGTCGGAATCCCTAGGGTCTGCGTTTTCGGCTGCACAACAAGGTATACCAACACTGACCAGTGGCGACTTGATGTTAAACCATCGAAATGGCAAAGCATTTCCTGCTCAGGTAATGATGACCCCGGTGATGAGCAATGGTCAAATCCTTTCAATAATCCTATTACTTCGTGATTTGAGTCAACAAGAGATAAACCAAGCAGTCAACAAGCAACTTGAGCAACGAGCGCTGCTGGGTGAGGTCACCGCAATCTTCGCCCATGAAGTCCGCAACCCAATTAATGCCATTATGCTTGCACTGCAGGTCATTGAAGATAATTTGGTCGATGATGACGAAAATCACAAGTGGATTTTAAGCATTCGCGATGAATGCAATAAATTACTGTATTTGATGGAGAGCGTCCTTTCCTTCGCCAAACCAATAGAATACAAAATGTCAGGGGTTGATTTGGATTTCTTGATACCCCGAATTCTAGAAAGATGGCGACCAAGGTTATTGCGATTGAACTTATCATCCTATTACCGTACAGAAATACCTCGACCAATCATTGAGGGTGATCTTAGAGCAATTGAACAAGTATTTACCAATATCATCAGTAATGCCGTCAACGCCATGAGTGAAAGTGGTGGTTCCTTAGGGATTAAAATTTCTGAGTCGGAACGACCTGAAGATCGCGGATTCCTGCAAATTAATGTCACTGACTCTGGCCATGGCATCCCTGACGAAATCAAATCTCATATGTTTAAACCCTTTGTGACTGGGTCGGAACATGGTACAGGGCTTGGGCTGGCGATTACCCAACGCATCATAAATGCCCATAAAGGTAAAATTGAAGTTGATAGTTTTGCAGGTGGAACAATTGTAAAAATTTTCCTTGTAAAAAAGAAAGTAGACTGAACCATAATGAGTGCAACCATCTTAGTTGTTGACGACGTTCAAACAGCCCGTGAAGCCATTGCAGATCGATTAAGAAAAGATGGCAGAGAAGTCCTTGAAGCTGGTACGTTAAGTGAAGCCCGGCGTTTCCTTGAGGAAAATAAAGCCGATATCTGTATACTGGATATCTTACTCCCGGATGGTAATGGCCTCTCCCTGCTCGATGAAGTGGTTCATATGAGCTGGCAGCCAAAATTCATTGTTATCACAGCACACGGTCAGATTGATTATGCTGTTGAGGCAATGAAAAAAGGTGCACTTGATTTTATTACCAAACCGATTGACATGGACACCCTCAAAGCATCCATAGAAAGGGCTGAGGCAAATGTCGCCATGCGCCGCGAATTAGAGCATTTGCGCAACACTCAGCTTTCCAACACCAAATTCGTGGTGGGCAACCACCCCCGAATGCAACTCTTGGTTGAACTCGCCCATCGAGCTGCAGATGCCTCTGTCTCTGTGCTTATTACCGGTGAATCTGGCACTGGAAAGGAGGTCATGGCAACCTTTATCCATCAAGTAGGTCCTCGTCGAGGCAAACCGTTTATCGCTGTCAATTGTGCTGCCATTGCAAACACTTTGCTCGAGTCAGAGCTCTTTGGTCATGAAGCAAATGCATTTACAGGTGCCTCAAATAAACGCAAGAATGGGTTGATGGAAGTCGCCGATGGTGGCATATTATTCCTGGATGAAATATCGTCTATGCCCCTAGATATGCAAGCCAAGCTATTAAGAGCGATTGAAGAACATGCCTTCCGAAGGGTTGGAGGGACGACCCTTATCCGTGTTGATGTGCAAATCATCGCAGCTTCAAACCAGGATCTGAAGGATATGATTAAACAAGGTGATTTCCGGGAAGATCTATATTACCGATTAAAAGTCGTTGACCTTGACATCCCTCCCCTGCGAAAACGGCGCAATGACATTCCTGAATTAGTGGGGTTGCTATTACGGCAGAGCAATATGTCCATGGGCTCCAATATTCTCGATGTCACACCCCGAGCTATGGAAGCATTATTGGGGTATGACTGGCCTGGGAATATCCGTGAGTTAAGAAATGCTATTGAGAGGGCAATAATCTTCTGTGACGACCCAGCTATAGATATCCATCATCTACCCTTCGAAATTTCTGAGGCAGCAAAGTAAATCTTTTCTCAAATTCATATTGGCATACAACTTGCAATAAAACCTCCAGAGACTTTTATCAGGAGGTTTTTATGTTCAGTACAGTATTTGAGTTCCAATTTTCCCTGGTGACAGTTCTGTTCTTCATGGGGTTGTTTGTAATGGTCATCAGCATTTTCATCCTGACCCGTCAAGCTATTGGTCGAGAAGTACAGACAATCGCCAAACAAACTGCAAAATTAGCTGAAAAAGGGATTTCCGAAAACGTTGCAGGATTGGTTGGTAATGCATCAGCTCTGATCAACGCCCTGCATGATTTATCAAAATCGAAAGCTGGGATAGGTGTCTTCCTCGTATTTCTTGGGATTGCACTCTTAGCAACAGCTTATTTTATTTCACGGGAACTCGGACTCACACCCTAACCCCCAATACATTGAGAATTGGAATCTATCATGTCTATTGAGATTTTGCTCGATTTAATTAGGCACAATTATTCACCTGACGAAGGAAAAATTCTTGTTAGAAGCCTGCAACAGGATCCCCTGGTGTGGCAATTCTTTCAAGATGAAGAAATTTGTCCACCCTATTTGGAGACCGAATTTCAGGATTTAACTGATTTTCACCCTGGCAAAATATCCACCTGGTTAATTGCAAGGAAAAACAATGTCCCATTGGGAGGCCTTGAAGATGAAATCTTCCAATTACCTGAAACAATTAAACAGAGCACAATTCAAGCCTATGAAACCATCTTAAATTCAGGGTTACCCCCAGCTGATTTGATGACAGCAGGCTTGGTCGCCCTATACTTGCGTGAAGAACGAATAAAAGATGGAAATTGGTCCGGTTTACCATCAGAAATTTTAGGAACACCGCTTCAAAATGCAGATCACAAGGATTACTTCATCTGGCGAACACCTTTTGCCTGTTTATATAAGATCTGTCCTGATTTTGATGACCTCGTGTTAGATTTCCAAAAAAAGAAGTCCAATACCCCACATTCAGCTGGTGTGCCAATAATACTTCACACATTCTTGGCTAATCCTATGGATACCGATGTTTTATTAAACAATCTCTATGCCTTTGCCAGCAACTTATCCATTGATTGGCAATTAGAAGTATTAAAATGGCTGGAAGCCTCAGGAAAAAGCCAAATCAGAGAGAGATTAGCAAAAAACCTCATTCAATCCAAGTCGAATGTGGATGTGTTTGCAAAAATTTTTTCAGAATTAGAATCTGCTGAAGTCACAGCAAGCACTATAGATCCTTTGGAAAAACAAATTCGCTACACCCTACCTGAGGATGTAAATCGATTGTCAGCCTTTTACTATTATTGTGGTAACAAAGAAAAATCTGCCGAAACGTATCAATTATCATCATCCTTGCTCGAATTACTTCAGGCACAAATTACCTTTCAGTCCCTGAGAAGTAACCCACAAAAAGCTACAGGCCTGGCCTGGATGAAAATCATCAAGTCGGTCCCCAATTCCAAAAAAGCTCGCTTGTTTTTCATCCAATCACTGATAAAAGATAATAAATTTGAGGAAGCGAGACATCACTTAGAAGATTTGCCAAATTCACCAGAAAAATCTTGGCTGCATAACCAAATCGATATTTTAAGTTCTGATGACGTGCATACAGAAGCAAATTCAGTGGCCGCCCTCAAACTCACCAAGAATCCAAAATCACCCCCCCTGATGAATTGTTACATTAGTAATGCGGCCTTATCTTTGCCTAAACAAATCATCAAAACTTGTTATGAGGCAAAATCAAAAATTGACTGTATTCCCTTGATTGACAAAATCCTGGATGACAACATGCAAGACCTGGAATTCGTGTCCTCAGCACGAGATCTATACGAAAGAGGTCGACATTTAGAAAAGGCCATTGAATTGACTTCCTACTTAGAACGTCTTGAACCTGAAAAGAAAAATCATAAACGTAAACTTTCTCATCTTTACAGTCAAATGGAACGCT
>Ga0272442_10011790_pt1 | contig 10633 bp, 6 predicted proteins | sample SSMForm2O_FD_200262 | JGI IMG/M metagenome (GOLD analysis project Ga0272442, IMG submission 200262) | Marine sediment archaeal communities from Little Sippewissett salt marsh, Falmouth, MA, United States - SSM-Form-2O | ecosystem: Environmental > Aquatic > Marine > Wetlands > Sediment ... | reverse complement strand
CCTCGATGGCGCCCTCGCCGCCCTCGCCGCGCAGGATGCTCCGGGTCACCTCGGTCTTCTCCGCCGGGATGCTCGGCGGCACGAAATCGCGCCAGTCCCGGCCCACGAGCTCCTCGGGGTTCTCCGCGCCGAGGATGGCCGCGCCGGCGCGGTTCATGTAGCGCAGCGTGTCGTCCACGTAGATGGCGATGCCCTCGGGCGCCATCTCCACCAGGCTGCGGTAGCGCGACTCGCTCTCGGAGAGGCTCTGCTCGAACTTCTTGCTCTGGGAGATGTCGGTGTAGGTGCCGAGGGTCCCCATGATGCGCCCCTCGGGGTCCCGCAGGGGGATCTTGCTGATGCGGATCCAGCCCTCGCTGCCGTCGGCGTAGACGTGCCGCGTCTCGTCGTTGAGGCGGGCCGTGCCCAGGGCGAGGATCGCGCGGTCGTCGTCCCGGTAGCGCTGGGCGTGCTCGCGCCAGGGCATGTCCTCGTCCGTCGCGCCGACGACGGATTCCGCCGTCTCGTAGCCCGCGTCCCGGGCGAAGAGGTGGTTGCAGCCCAGGTAGACCTGGTCCTCGTCCTTCCAGAAGACGCGCGCCGGGATGGTGTCGAGGATGAGCTGGAGCATCTGCTTGGAGGTGCGCAGCTCGTCCTGGTCCCGCGTGCGGTCGCTGATGTCGACGAACATGGCGACCATGTGGCGGCGGGAGGTCTGGAAGGCATGGACCTGGAAGACGCGCTCCTCGCCGTCGACGTCGAACTCGGTCTGCTCGAGGAACCAGGGCTCGCCGCCCTCCGCCACGTCGCGGAATTGCCCGGGGATCTCCGTGTCGGCCAGGGTGGGCCAGAGCTCCTCGAACCGGCGGCCGATCATCTCCGTGTGGCGGATGCCCAGGGCGCGCTCGGCGGCCGGGTTGGCGCCGGCGAGAACGAGCCGGTCCTGCTCGTCGACGCTGAACATCTGCATGGCGATCGGGCTGCTGCTGACCACGCTGCCGAACTGCTTCTCGATCTCCAGGCGCGCCTGCTCCACGGTCTTGCACTGGCGCAGGGCGTCCTTGAGCTGCTGGTGCGCCTCGCCCAGGGCCTGCGTGCGCTCGCGGGCCTGGCGGGCCAGCTGCTCGTTGGCCTGCTTGAGCTGCAGCTCCACCTTCTTCTGGCGCGAGATGTCGCGGAAGATGCTCTGGACGAGCCCCGTGCCCGGGTTGATCAGGCGCGAGCTGACGTCCACGTCGAGAATGGCGCCGTCGGCCTTCTCCACGCGGGCCACGTAGCGGCTGGAGCTCTCCTCGCAGACCTCGCGCAGCCCCTTGTCCTTGGCGCTGCTCTTCTCGTCCACGGGAAAGAGCTGCTGGATGGACATGCGCACCAGTTCGTCGTGCGGGTAGCCCATGAGCTCGATGGCGCGGCAGTTGGCCGCCGAGATCTTGCCGTCCAGGTCGTGGAGGAGGATGGCGTCGTTGGTCTCCTCGAAGAGCTCGCGGAAGCGCTTCTCGGCGACGACCAGCCGCTCCTCGGTCTTGCGGCGCTTGTCGATGTGCCGCGCGAGGGTATGGCCCATGACCTCGAAACCGGCATGTATTTCCTGCTCGAGGGCCTCGCGCAGGGCGGGATCCTCGATCATTCCCCGCTGGAGGACGCGCTTTAGGGTGAGTTGGGCCTGTTCCTTGGGCAGCAACGGATTCTCCTGCATCGGGTTGCGGGCACGCCGGCGGAGGGCGCAGGCGGCTGCCCCGCCGCGCTCCGGTCCGGTGCGCAGGTCGCGGCAGCGTTACGCAATCTCCCTGCCATGGCGCCGCCTGGCCCAAGTTGCTGAAAGCGCTGGAATTGCGATAAGGTAGCGCCGGCCGGCGGCCGGCCGGCCGGCGCCGATCCGCAAGCAGGAGGTGCAGAATGAAAGCGGTGCGCATCCACGAGCACGGCGGCCTGGACGTCCTTCGCATCGAGACGCTTCCCGATCCCGAGCCCGGGCCCGGCGAGCTGCTGCTGGAGATGAAGGCCGTGGGCCTGAACCACCTGGACACCTGGGTGCGGCGCGGCGTGCCGGGACACCGCTTCCCCCTGCCCATCACGCCGGGCTCGGACGGGGCCGGCGTGGTGGCCGCCCTGGGCCCCGGCGTCGAGGGCTTCGCCGTGGGCGACCGCGTGGCCGTGGCGCCGGGCTTCTCCTGCGGGCACTGCGAGGCCTGCTGGTCGGGGCGCGACCACTACTGCCGCCACTACGGGATCCGCGGCGAGAGCGGCGACGGCGTGCAGTGCGACCTGTTCGCCCTGCCCGTGGCCGGCGCCCTGCCCATCCCCGAGGGCATGTCCTTCGAGACGGCGGCGGCGGTGCCCCTGGTATTCCTGACGGCCTGGGAGATGCTGGTGGCCAAGGCCCGCGTGCGGAGCGGCGACTGGGTGCTGGTGCAGGCGGCGGGCAGCGGCGTCAGCGCCGCGTCCATCCAGATCGCGCGGCACTTCGGAGCGACGGTCGTCGCCACGGCCGGTACCGACGCGAAACTGGCCAGGGCCCGCGACCTGGGCGCGGCGCACGCGATCAACTACGAGGAGCAGGACTTCGTGGCCGAGGTGAAGCGCATCACCGGCCGCCGCGGCGTGGACATCGCCGTGGACCACGTGGGCGAGAAGACCATCGCCGGCAGCCTGCGCTGCCTGGCCCCGGGCGGGCGCGTGGTCACCTGCGGCGCCACCACGGGCCCCGCCCTCGAGGCCGACCTGCGCGCCGTCTTCTTCAAGAACCTGGCGGTGCTGGGAAGCACCATGGGCAGCCGGGGCACGCTGCCGCACATCCTGCGGCTGGTGGCCGAGGGGATCTTCGACCCCGTCATCGACCGCGTCCTGCCCCTGGGGGAGGTGGCCGAGGCCCACCGCCTCATGGGCGAGCGCCAGCAGTTCGGCAAGATCGTGATGATTCCCTGGTAGGCGGACGGATCGCGCGACGCGGGCGGCGTTCCGACGACCGCGGCCGGGCGGCGCGGCATGGGCGGCGTCAGGGTAGCAGCGGTCTCGGTCGGGCCGTGCGGAAGGCCAGCTCGCGGCGGGCGCCGGGCAGGCTGTCGGCGGGGACCAGGGCGGCCTCCGTCTCGGGCGTGAAGGTGTAGGTGCTCACCTCGCAGGCGCAGTCGCGCTCGTCCCAGAAGAAGACCACCGAACGGCCGCGCGACCAGTAGTACCAGGTCTCCGTGACCAGGTCGCCCTCCTCGACGCGCTCGGTGTCCTCGGCCTCCCCCCACTCGCGCAGGTATCGCTCGCGCTCCTGGTCGCAGCGGCGGCAGGCGCCGCAGCCGGCGGCGAGGGCGGCGGCGAGGACAACGAGCAGGGGGAGCGCGACGTTCCGGAATCGATCGAACATGTTGAATGTTTAGCGTTTCCGGCTCCGGCGGGCAAGACGGAAGCGGAAGGCGCGGCCCGGGCGGCAGCTTTGGAGCGGTGGTGCGGCGGTGTCGGCGGTGCGCGCCGCGGCCGCGAGGAACGGCCGCGGCCCTCAGGGAAGCAGGCAGGCGCGTATGGCTGCGGCCACGCCGTTGCGGTCGAAGTCGGGCGCCACGTGGTCGGCCACGGCCTTGAGCTCCTCGGGCGCGTTGCCCATGGCGATGCCGAAGCCCACGGCTCCGATCAGCCCCATGTCGTTGCGCCCGTCGCCCATGGCGGCGGCCCGGTCGATGGAGCAGCCGCGCAGGGCGCAGTACTCGCGGAAGGCCGCCTCCTTGCTGGCGTCCCGGCCGAAGGCCTCGAGGAAGAAATGGAGGGTCTCGCCCTCCATGCTCACCAGGTTCTGCAGGGCGATACGGCTGCCGGGCAGGTCCAGGGCCGCCATGGCGTCGTAGGCAAGGTTGAGCTTGCCGGCCGTGTCGATGGTGCCGAGGGACAGGGGGTCCTCGTCGAGGTGGTCCTCGAGGCGGTCGACGCGGCGGAGCAGGCCGCCGTCGCCCTCCTCGCGGGCGCGGGCGGCCATGTAGCGCGCCATGCGGGGGTTGGACGGATCGCGCTCGTAGAGGCAGGCGCCGCCGCGGGCGAGGTTCTCGAAGAGGATGGGATCCAGGCCGTGCTCACGGTAGAGGGCCAGCAGCGAGGCGGCCTCCTCGCGCGGCAGGGGGTGGGTGGCCAGGACCTCGCCGCCGGCGGACAGGGTCGCTCCGCCGCTGTGGGTGATCAAGTCGCAGGCCAGCAGGGCCGCGTCCCCCGTGCGCTCGAGGATGCTCCGCGTCGAGCTGACGCTGCGCCCCGTGCAGATGACGACGCGTGTCCCGGCCGCCCGCAGCTCGGCCAGAGCGATGAGGTTCTCCCGGCTGACGGGCTCCCGCCAGTTGCCGTAGTCGGTGATGAGGGTGCCGTCGAGGTCCAGGGCCAGGACCCGCGGCGGTCTCTCGAAGGCCATCGTCCCTCCCGGGCGGCGCGGCGCCGTCGGCGCGCGCCGTCGAGCCAGCGGCGGGCCGCGCGGGGCCGCCGGGGCGCGGCGGTCGCCGCCGTGGCCAGAAACTAATCCATCCCCGGGCCTTCCGCCACTGGCGGGATTTCGTCAAGTCTGCTATCAAACGTGACGAACCCGGGGCCATGCCCGGCCCCGGGGATGCTGAAAGGAAGGTGGCCATGGACACGACGATCGACGCCATCGGCGTGCTGACCGGCGGCGGCGACGCGCCCGGACTCAACGCGGTCCTGCGCGCGGTGGTGAAGACCGCCATCGGCCACTTCAAGTGGGACGTCATCGGCTTCCAGGACGGTTACGCCGGCCTGGTGCAGAAGCAGTCCCGCAAGCTGGAGCTGGACGACGTGTCGGGCATCCTCACCCAGGGCGGCACCATCCTGGGAACCAGCAACATCGCCAACCCCTTTCGGTGGCACCTGGGCGGGGGCGACGCGCGCACCAGCGTGGACCGCAGCACGGAGGCCGTCAGCTACATCCAGAGCCTCGGCCTGGACGCCCTCATCTGCATCGGCGGCGACGGCACCCTGTCCATCGCCCACGGCCTGTCGAAGCTGGGCGTCAACGTGGTGGGCATCCCCAAGACCATCGACAACGACATTTACGAGACCGACCTCACCTTCGGCTTCGACACGGCGGTGAGCATCGCCACCGAGGCCATCGACCGCATCCACACCACGGCCCAGAGCCATCACCGCGTGATGGTGGTGGAGGTCATGGGCCGCAACGCCGGCTGGCTGGCCCTGCACTCGGGCCTCGCCGGCGGCGGCGACATCATCCTCATCCCCGAGATCCCCTACAAGATCGACGCCATCTGCGAGAAGGTGACGGCGCGCAACCGGCGCGGGCGGCACTTCAGCATCGTCGTGGTGGCCGAGGGCGCGCGGCCCGAGGGCGGCGAGCCGGTGGTCAAGCGGCGCGTGGCCGACAGCCCGGATCCCATCCGCCTGGGCGGCGTCGGCAACCTGGTGGCGGCCGAGATCGAGAGCCGGCTGGACCTGGAGACGCGCGTGACGGTGCTGGGGCACCTGCTGCGGGGCGGCACACCCACGGCCTACGACCGCGTGCTGGCCAGCCGCCTGGGCAGCAAGGCCGTGCACCTGGCGGCCCGCGGCGAGTTCGGCCGCATGGCGCGCCTGCAGGGCGGCGACATCACCAGCGTGGAGATCGAGAAGGTGGCAGACCGCCAGCGCCTCGTGCCGCCGGACCACCCGCTGGTGCGCCTGGGCCGCGAGACCGGCATCTGCTTCGGGGAGTAACCGCGCTCCGCTAATCCTCGTCGCCGTCCTCGTCCTTCTCGGGGAGCGGATGGCAGATGCGCCCCTTGTACTTCTGGAAATCGAAGGGCTCGTGGAAGGGATTGGCCTCGTTGTGGCAGTGCCGGCAGACGGCCTCGTCGGAGAGGATCAGCCCCACGCTGTGCGGCTCGGTCCTGCCCGCGCAGACGGCGCGCTTGACGGCCGGCCGGTAGTAGATGCTGCCGGGGCCGTGGCAGGCCTCGCAGGTGACGCCGTTGGCGTTCTTGACGGCCGTCTTGAGGGAGTCGGGCGCCTCCCAGCCCGTGACGTGGCAGCGCAGGCAGCGGCCGTCGGCCTGGGGATCCCTGATGCCCAGCTCGGCGGCCTTGCCGAGCGCCTTGAAGCCGGCCAGCGTGTCGTAGGCCCTCGCGTGGGGCCCCTTGCGCCAGATGTTGTACTGGTCGCCGTAGGTGTCGGACTGGTGGCACATCTTGCACTGGGCGAGCCCCACGTAGTGGAGCACCGGCTCCTCGGTCATGGTGCCGCCCGCGAGGGACGCCGTCAGGGCCGCGGCCAGGACCAGGGCCGCCGCGGGCCGGAGCGCGCTGCCTTTCACGATGCTACTCCCCGCCGTTCTCCGGATCCCGCTCCTGCGGGATGAGGGCCACGGAGACCACCTTGTCGCCCTTGTCCAGGGAAACGATCTTCACGCCCTGCGTGTTGCGGCCGATGAGCGAGATCCCCGCCACGCCCATGCGCACCATCTTGCCGCCGCGCGTGATGAGAATGATCTCGTCGTCGTCCCAGGCGGGAAGGGTGGCCACCACGGGCCCGTTCCGCTTGGTCGTCTTGATGTCGATGGTGCCGAGGCCGCCGCGGCCGCGCGCCGGGTAGTCCTCCACCCGGGTGCGCTTGCCGAAGCCGTTCTCGGTGATGGTGAGCACGCTCGGCTGCCCGCGCAGGGTGAGCATGTCCACCACGCGGTCGCCCTCGCCGCGCAGGGCGGCGCCGCGCACGCCGCGGGCCGTGCGGCCCATGGGCCTCAGCAGGTCGCTGTTGAAGCGCAGGGCGCGGCCCAGGCTCTTTGAGAGCAGGATCTCCTCGCCGGGGCTGACCAGGGACGCGCGCACGAGGGTGTCGCCGTCCTTCATGCCCTGGGCGATGATGCCGTCGCGCCGCCGCGTGGCGAAGTGGGACAGCGGCGTGCGCTTGATGAGCCCCCGCGACGAGGCCAGCACCACGTAGCGATGGGTCCGCATGAAGTCCTCCACGCGCACGAAGTCGCGCGGCTTCTCCTCGGACCGGAGGTTGAGCAGGTTCACGAGGGCCTTGCCCCGCGCGGCCCGCGCCCCCTGCGGCAGCTCCCAGACCTTGAGCTGGTAGACGCGCCCCAGGTTGGTGAAGACCAGCAGCGTGTCCAGGGTCGAGGCCACCATCACGTGCTCGACGAAGTCCTCCTCGCGGGAGACCATGCCGCGCACCCCGCGCCCGCCCCGGCGCTGCCGCCGGTACTGGTCCAGCGGCGTGCGCTTGACGTAGCCGGCGTGGCTGATGGTGATGACCATGTCCTCCTCGGCGATGAGGTCCTCGGCCTCGAATTCGCCCAGGGCCGGCGCGATCTCCGTGCGCCGCGGGTCGGGGTAGCGCTTCTTGAGCTCGAGCAGCTCCTCCTTGATGATCCCGAGCACCAGGCTCCGGTCGTCGAGGATGGCGCGGTAGTGGGCGATGGCCTCCTGCAGCTCGGCGTACTCGGCCTCGAGCTTGTCGCGCTCCAGGCCCGTCAGCTTGGCCAGGCGCATGTCGAGGATGGCCTGGGCCTGCAGTTCGCTCAGGCCGAAGCGCTCCATGATGCGGACCCGCGCCTCGTCCGTGTCGGCGCTGCTCTTGATGAGCTGCACCAGCTCGTCGATGTTCTCCACGCCGACGAGCAGTCCCTGGACGATGTGCGCCCGCTCCTCGGCCTTCCTCAGCTCGAAGCGCGTGCGGCGGACCACCACCTCCTCGCGGTGCTCCAGGAAGGACTGCATGAGGTCGCGCAGGCCGCACTGGCGCGGCTGCCCGTTCACCAGGGCGAGCATGTTGGCGTTGAAGGCCTGCTGCAGCGGCGTGAGCTTGTAGAGCTGGTTGAGGATGACCTGGCTCGCCGCGTCCTTCTTCATCTCGACGACGATGCGCAGGCCCTCGCGGTCGGACTCGTCGCGCAGGTCGGCCACGCCGCGTATGCGCTCGCTGCGCACCATCTCCGCGATCTTCTCGATGAGGCCGGCCTTGTTAACCTGGTAGGGGATCTCGGTGACGACGATGCGGTCGCGGCCGCGGCGCTCGTCGGTCTCGATCTCCGCGCGCCCGCGCACCAGGATGCGCCCGCGGCCCGTGCGGTAGGCCTGGCGGATGCCCTCGGTGCCGTGGATGACGGACCCCGTGGGGAAGTCGGGCCCGCGGACGTGGGCCATCAGGTCGTCCACGGTCAGGTCGGGGTCGTCGAGCAGGGCCACGTGGCCGTCCACCAGCTCGCCCAGGTTGTGCGGCGGGATGTTGGTGGCCATGCCCACGGCGATGCCCGACGTGCCGTTCATCAGCAGGTTGGGGGCCACGGCCGGCAGCACGGACGGCATGGTCCGGCTGTCGTCGTAGTTGGGGACGAAGTCGACCGTGTCCTTCTCGAGGTCGCGCAGCAGGTCCTCGGCGAGGCGTGACATGCGCGCCTCGGTGTAGCGCTCGGCCGCGGCCGAGTCGCCGTCCAGGGAGCCGAAGTTCCCCTGGCCGTCCACGAGCGGGTAGCGCAGCGAGAAGTCCTGGGCCATGCGCACCATGGCGTCGTAGGCCGCCACGGTGCCGTGCGGATGGTAGTTGCCGGTGACGTCGCCGACGATCTTGGCGCTCTTGCGGTAGGGCCGGCCCGGGCGCAGGTTCAGGTCGTTCATGGCCGTCAGGATGCGCCGCTGCACCGGCTTGAGGCCGTCGCGCACGTCGGGGATGGCCCGCGAGACGATGATGTACATCGAGTAGGCGAGGTAGGAGCGCTTCATCTCCTGCTCGATGTCGACCGGTATGACCCTCTCGCCGGCTTGCATGCGCTGTCCTCGCGTTGGGCGGATCGGTCCGCGTCAGATCTCCAGGTCCTCGACCGTGTCGGCGTAGGTCTCGATGAACTCGCGGCGCCACTCCACGTCGTCGCCCATCAGCTTGGTGATGATGTGGTCGGCCTCGATGGCGTCCTCGAGGTTGACGCGGAGGATGGTGCGGCTCTCGGGATCCATGGTGGTCTCCCAGAGCTGCGACGGGTTCATCTCGCCGAGGCCCTTGTAGCGCTGGATGTAGACCTTCTTGGGCTCGCCGAGCTGCCGCAGCTTCTCGTCGCGCTCGGCCTCGTCGTAGGCGTAGAGCTCCACCTTGCCCTTCTTGAGGCGGTAGAGCGGCGGCTGGGCGATATAGACGCGCCCCTGGGCCAGCAGGGGCTGCATCTTCCGGTAGAAGAAGGTGAGCAGCAGGGTGCGGATGTGGGCGCCGTCCACGTCCGCGTCGGTCATGATGATGATCTTCCCGTAGCGGATCTTCTGCTCGTCGAACTCCGTGCCAAAGCCCGCGCCGATGGCCGTGATGATGGTCTTGATCTCGTCGTTGGACAGGACCCGCGTCGCCGAGGCCTTCTCCACGTTCAGAGGCTTGCCCTTCAGGGCCAGGATGGCCTGGAAGCGCCGGTCGCGGCCCTGCTTTGCGCTGCCGCCGGCGCTGTCGCCCTCCACCAGGTAGAGCTCGCTGCGCTCGGCGTCGCGCTCGCTGCAGTCGGCCAGCTTGCCCGGCAGGCTGCCGCTCTCCAGGGCGCTCTTGCGGCGGGCCACGTCGCGCGCCTTGCGCATGGCCTCGCGGGTGCGCGCCGTGTTGAGGCACTTGGCGGTGATGGCCTTGGCCGCGTCGGGGTTCTCCTCCAGGTAGTCGGCGAAGCGCCCGCCCATGACGCTCTCGACGATGCTGCGCACCTCGCTGTTGCCGAGCTTCGACTTGGTCTGGCCCTCGAACTGGGGCTCCGCCAGCTTGACGCTCACCACGGCCGTCAGGCCCTCGCGCACGTCCTCGCCCGTCAGGGAGGTCTTGCCGTTCTTGTTCTCCCGCTGGACGTAGCTGTTGAGGGTGCGCGTCAGCGCGCCGCGGAAGCCGGACAGGTGCGTGCCGCCCTCGTGGGTGTGGATGTTGTTGGCGAAGGAGAAGACGTTGTCGTTGTAGCCCTCGTTGTACTGGACGGACACCTCCACCTGGATGCCGTCTCGCTCGGCCTCGACGTAGAAGGGCGGCTCGTTGATGGGGTGCTTGCCGCGGCTGATGAACTGCACGAACTCGACGATGCCGCCCTCGTAGCAGAACTCCTTCTCCTTCTCCTGCTTCTCGTCGCGGATGGTGATGGTCAGGCCGCGGTTGAGGAAGGCCAGCTCGCGCAGTCGCGCGCTGAGGACGTCGAAGCGGAACTCGGTGGTTTCGAAGATCTCGGGATCCGGCATGAAGCGGGTGATGGTGCCCCGCTCGATGACCTCCTCGCCGGCGGAGATCACCCGCACCGGCTCGACGGCCACGCCGCGGCGGTACTCCTGGAAGTGAGCCTCGCCGTCCTTGAGGACGGTGACCTTCAGCCACTCGGACAGGGCGTTGACGACGCTGACGCCCACGCCGTGCAGCCCGCCGGAGACCTTGTAGCTCTTGTCGTCGAACTTGCCGCCGGCGTGGAGGGTGGTCATGACCACCTCGAGGGAGCTCTTGCCCTCGGTGGGGTGCATGTCCACGGGAATGCCCCGGCCGTTGTCGGTGATCTTGACCGAGCCGTCGTCGAGCAGCTCGACGTCGATGCGGTCGCAGGCGCCGGCCATGGCCTCGTCGACGGAGTTGTCCACCACCTCGTAGACCAGGTGGTGCAGGCCGTCGCTGCTGGTGCCGCCGATGTACATGGCCGGGCGCCGGCGCACGCCCTCCAGGCCCTTGAGGACCTGGATGT
>Ga0272442_10011788_pt1 | contig 10633 bp, 8 predicted proteins | sample SSMForm2O_FD_200262 | JGI IMG/M metagenome (GOLD analysis project Ga0272442, IMG submission 200262) | Marine sediment archaeal communities from Little Sippewissett salt marsh, Falmouth, MA, United States - SSM-Form-2O | ecosystem: Environmental > Aquatic > Marine > Wetlands > Sediment ... | reverse complement strand
CATGATCAGCGTGTGTATGACTGATAAAGATAGTATTTATCTTTTTCCATCGGAGATTCAGTCTTCTGAGAGACACTTGAGACCCCTCCCCACAGTCGAAAAGGAAGAGATCTCCTTCTCTGCGAAGCAGTACTGAGGTAAGGTGTCTGTTTGGCAACGGCATCATCCCGCCCGTTCCGAGTATAAATAATTCCATATTCATTAGTTAGGACCTGATTTCGTAGTTTTATGTATAATAAAAAATAAGTGGGCATAATGACAAGCATCTGCCCACTTTTGTTTTACAAATTTTCTGAACCGGATAAAGGAATCCTAGCTCTTTACCGGTGCAGTGTCCGGTATTTTCTCGGGTTTTTTTGAAACAAAGGAGATACTCCCCTTTCTCATGCTGATCAACAGCCGTGTACCGCTCGTACACTTCCCTTCCAGCATCTGCATCGAGATGGGATCTTCGATCTCCTTTCTTATGAGTCTCCGCAGAGGTCTCGCGCCGTATTTAGCATCGTAACCATGGTCGATAAGATAATCTTTTACAGACTGCTTTATCTCCATGATTACATTCATTTCAAGGAGTCTCAGGGAAACCTCGGAAAGCATAATGTCGAGGATACTGGAAACCTCCGGTCTTGTAAGACTCTGAAAAACGACGATCTCATCCACGCGGTTTATGAATTCAGGACGAAAGGTCCGCTTAAGCTGGTTCATAGCCGAGGCCTTGATGTCCCGGTAATCCATGATACCTTCTTTTGACTGGAAGCCCAGGGCGTTCTCATGGGATATTTCACGTGCTCCGGCGTTTGAAGTCATAATAAGCACGGTATTCTTAAAGGAGACTTTGTGACCCAGATTATCCTGAAGCTCCCCTTCTTCCAGCACCTGCAGCAGAAGGTTAAATACGTCAGGATGGGCTTTTTCAATTTCGTCAAGCAGTACTACCGAGTATGGCCGCCTGCGTATCTTTTCCGTCAGCATCCCGCCCTCTTCATATCCGACATATCCCGGAGGAGCGCCTACCAGTCTGCTTAAATTATGCTTTTCCATAAAATCCGACATATCGATTCTGATCAATGATTCCTCGTTACCGAACAGGAACTGCGACAATGTCTTGGCCAGCAGTGTTTTCCCGACACCTGTCGGGCCGAGAAAAATAAACGAACCAAGGGGTCTGTTTGGAGAGTTCAGCCCCGTGCGTGAACGGCGGATACTGGAAGAAACCGCCAGTATTGCTTCATCCTGTCCGATTATGGTTTTATGCAGTTCATCTTCAATATGCAGCAGTTTTTCCGATTCACTCTGGGCGAGTCTCGAAAGAGGAATACCGGTCATGTGGGAAATTATGTTCAGGATATCTTCCTCATCTACCGTATTTTTTTCACTCTTCAGAGATACTTTCCAGTTCTTCTTTATCTCTTCAACCCGTCCCTTCAACTGCCGTACGGTATCTCTCACCGCGGCAGCCTTTTCATAATCCTGGTTGTTCACTAGATTTATTTTCTCTTCGGTAAGTCTTTCGATCTCCTCTTCGAGTTCCGTAAGCGCTTTTGGACGCACTGTGTTGTGTATTCGCTTGTAAGAACCCGCTTCATCTATGAGATCAATTGCCTTGTCGGGTAAAAATCTTCCGTTGATATATCTGCTGGAGAGCCGCGCTGACTCCTTGATGGCAACATCGGTATACATTACATTGTGGTGTTCCTCATACTGAGACTTAATCCCGTTCAATATTTCAATAGTCTCATCAACGGTGGGCTCCTCCACGAATATCGTCTGGAACCGCCTTTCAAGTGCCGCGTCTTTTTCCACGTATTTTCTATATTCGTTATGAGTGGTGGCACCGATACACTGAAGCTCTCCCCTGGACAATGCTGGCTTGAGCATGTTTGAAGCGTCTATAGCTCCTTCCGCCCCGCCCGCTCCAATGATTGTATGCAGCTCATCAATAAAAAGAATGACATTGCCTGCTCCGGCAATTTCCTTCATAACTTTTTTCAGTCGCTCTTCAAACTCGCCTCTGTATTTTGTCCCCGCGATCAGCGAAGCAATATCCAGGGTAACAACCCGTTTTCCCATGAGGACTTCAGGAGCACTGCCGTCCTCTATACGCTGGGCAAGGCCTTCCACGATAGCGGTCTTTCCGACACCCGGCTCTCCGATCAACACGGGATTATTTTTTGTCCTTCTTGCGAGTATCTGAATTACCCTCTGTATTTCCCACTCCCTTCCAATTACCGGATCCAGTTTGGATTCCCGAGCGTATTCAGTCAAATCCCGCGCGAATTCATCGAGGGTCGGTGTGTTTTTACTGTTGTGCTGAGGTGTTTTTCGTTTTACCGACTGCTGCTGTCCGTAGCTCTTTTTCCTGGCTGCACTGGTCCCCCGCAGATCCGTTATGGTGTCCCTGATATTCTCGACTGTGACCGATTTTTTTATCAGGAACCTCTGCACCACACTGCCTGTTTCCTTCACGGCGGCCAGGAGCAGGTGTTCTGTTCCGATGTATTCATGACCCAGGCTGCGCGCTTCTTCCGCGGCGTCTTCAAGTACCTTCTTCCCCCTGTGCGAAGGGGGCACGTCACCCAGAATAAATCCCGCGTGTTTTTTTGGTATACTCTTTTCGATATCCTTCTGCAGTTCAGAGGGTTCTACCTTCAGCGTCTGAAGCGCCTTGTAGCCCAAACCCTCCCCGTCTTTCAGAAGTGCCAGTATAATATGCTCCGGAAGAAGCTGGTCTGAGTGAAACCGCTTCGCTTCTTCCTGAGCGAAAATCGTCAATATGCGTTGAGCTCTCTGTGTTAAGCCCTTGAACATGCTATACCTCCCTATCAGTAGCAAAACCAAGCGCAAATTGTATGAGGTGCGCGCGCTTTTGTTTTATCTGCTGCGTCATGTCTTCCGCTTCGCCTTCGGTGATCAGCTGCTGTATATGTGCCTTTCCGGTAAGTACGAGAAGCCTGGTGATTAATCCCGGAGAAACGTCAAACCAGCCCATAGACGCTCCTAATCTCACCATTGAAAGAAGCTGCATAGCCTCTTTTTCCTCTATCATTCTGCAGTACTTGAGAACTCCCCAGGCCCGATAGACTATATCCTCTAGTTCCAGTCTCCGGTGCCGTTTCATTTCTTCACGTACCCTTCTCTCATAATCTACTAACTGGGAGGCTATATGTGCAAGTTTTTGGAGTAAATCTTTCTCACTTTCTCCGATTGCCACTGGATTATACAGCTCATAGATAGCTCCCAGGGACCCTTCATCCTCTCCGGTGAAGCCCTTGATATCGCATCCCGTATCCATGACCTTCTTGAACGCCCGGTCAATCAGGGATGAATACTCCAGAGCGGGAAGATGCAGCAGGATTGATGCCTGAAGACCAGTCCCACAGTTCTTTATATCGGCACATAAGTATCCTTTATCCAGTGAGACTGAAAAATCAAGGTACTGATCAAGATCATGTTCGATGGAATTGGCCCTCTCGTACGCTTTGTTAATATCAGATCCCCCGGCGAAGGCCGCTATCTGCAGGTGATCGCGCACGTTTACCACAGCGGTAACAAAATTATCTGAATCGAATACTACCAGTTTGTCCTTTTCCAGAGAATAATCCTGGGATACGAAATGCTTTTCGATGAGTTTCCTGCGATCGATAACGGAAAGCTTTTCGAGCTTTACAGCTTTGAGCCCCTTGTCCTGTTTTATCTTTCCAAAGGCCTTTTCAATTTGCTTCTGGACCTCTTTCTGGTCCTTTTCGGATAATTTATATGGAAAAAAGTAGCCCGACAAGTTACGCGAGAGCCTGGCCCTGCTGGATAAGACAATATCCTCATCCGGACCCTGTTCCGTGTACCATCCCTTTTCCTGTAATAAAGTACTAAGGCTGGACATCATATTCTCCCGCGTCTTTTTTCGGATTCTTCTCGAGCTCCGTGATCCGGTCCCGCAGTCTGGCGGCGGTTTCATATTCTTCCTTCCGCACCGCTTCCGTCAGCTTCCTTTTTAACACTTCCTTATCGATCAATATCGCTTTATAAGCCTTTAATTTTTCAGGATATCTCCCCTTATGCACGATCTTGTCGGTATATTCGTTTAAAATATCTTCAATAGCGGATCGAAACACGCTGTAACACTCAGGACAACCTGCCCTTTCACTGCCCTGCAAATCTGATAGAGTTGTTCCGCAGTTCGGACATTCCTCCACAGGCTGCATCTGTTCGTCCTGTGAAAAAGATTCCACCAAACCGCTCAGCAGTTTTGAAAGTGAGAACTCACCATTTCCATCCTTGTCCAGCGCGACCCCTTTTTTCCTCGCGCATTGAGCGCACATATGGATCTCCAGAATATCCCCGCCCATAATTTGCTGCACGTGAATGATAGCTTCATTTTCTCCGCAAATATCACAAACCATCAAATCCTCCATAATACTCCTCAATGGTATCATCAAAACTATGATCGTACCATACCCATGAATAAGATAATACTTTCTCTAAATATTGTGTAGATTATGACTAATGTTTTCTCAGGATCGCAAGAGGTTTCAGCGATCCAGCCCTCCTGGCAGGAAGGTATGCCGCCGCGCTCACTATGAGGAGTGTCCCCATGGCGGTACCGCACACATCCGCAAGGCTCAGCCTGATAGGAATTGTCTCAAGATAGTAAGACCTGTCAAATATCTGTACCGCTCCTGATACTTCCGCTCCCAGAGGTTTGAGCGCGGCACTGTATATTTTGATCAGGGAAGAGAATATAGCTTCTATTCCTCCAATCAATTCATTGATGTTAACAGCGGTCATCAAGCCCAGGGTCAGGCCGAATATCACGGCAGTAATCCCGATAAAGAAACCGGTGCATACAAAAGCGGAAGTTATCCTTTCGGATGGGACGCCCATACTCTTCAGCATGGCTATCTCCGGTTCTTTTTCTATCACCAGCATTATCATTGAAGAAGATATATTTACCGCGGCTACAACTACTATAAGAACCATGATGAAAATTAAAAGATTTCGTGTTGTATTGAAACTTTCCAGCATAGGTCTCTCAAGGTTGTACCAGGTATACACGAACCAGCCGTCAGGCAGCTCACCCGCCAGCTTGTCCGCGAAGGCTTCTATTCCCCGGTAGGGGTCCTTCACCTTTACTCCTACTACAGCCGTACCCGGTTCGTCAAACAGCACTTCACCGGTATCCAGCGGAATATACATACTCAGTGAATCCAGCTCGTAATATCCGGTGGAAAAAATCCCTCTTACGGTAAACACTGTCGGCCGCAGTATGGGCGCTCTGCCCGGCATCGCTTTTGCCGTGAGTAGCCTTATCCTGTCGCCTGTCTTCACTTTCAAAGCATCAGCTACTTCACGGCTGAGCATGGCATCATCCGGCCCTCGTAATAAAAACTCTCCGGATTCCACCGTCAAATATTCCCTCAATGTATCGTCTCCGGAGTAATAGTCTTCCGGCAATGATCTCACGGAGACCCCTGTTTTCTCAGATGAAGAATAAACCAGGCCCTCGCCGAATATCACAGGGAAGGAACGAATTACCTGCGGAAACCCGGCGGCTGTGTCAAGTACACTTTCAATCTCCTCCCGTGTGCCGGGAGAATAACTTTTAATCTGCAGGTGATATGATCCTATCTCGATAAAGCGTCTTGTAATCCCTTCGATCATGCCGCCTGATACTTCCAGAACCGTTATCAGAGGAACAATGGAAAACCCTATCCCAAGAACCGCTCCGATGAGGTGCTTGGTAGTCTTCCTAGATGAATGAGACCGGAAAAGCATGCGGAAACCGAGAAATACCGAAGACCGATGTATCATCAAGTTTCAAGAGCTCCTTTTCTCAAACTGTACTGCAGATCGGCCCGGGAGCTCAGAATATGATCGTGAGTAACCAGAATCAGGGTGGTCCTGAATGTATCGGCCAGATCAAATAAAATATCAGCCACCAGCGCGGAATGACGTTCATCGAGGTTCCCCGTGGGTTCGTCAGCGAGAATAACTTCAGGAGCATTGATCAGCGCCCGTGCCACCGCGACCCTCTGTCTTTCACCACCGGATAATTGTGCCGGAAAAAAATTTTTTCTTTCAGCCAGATTCACCTGTTCAAGAAGCTTTTCCGCCTTCTCCATGGCGGCCTTTTTCTTCATCCCTCCCATGTAGGCGGGTATCATTACGTTTTCACATGCCGTCAAATCCTTGAGCAGATAGTGAAACTGGAAAATGAACCCTATCTTGCGGTTTCTGAAATATGTCAGTTTATCTTCAGGTGTTCCGTCCACTCGGAAACCCGCCACGGTGATCGAGCCTCTTGACGGAAAATCCAGTCCGCCTATCAGATTGAGCAGGGTACTCTTTCCGCTTCCGCTCTCTCCTGTAATGGCGATTTTACGGCCCTGATCCACGTCCAGATCGACGCCTCTGAGTATATGCAGTTCCTCGGGCCCGTTTCTATAGATTTTGCCCACGTCTCTCACATGTACCAATGGTTCATTATTCATTTCTCAATATCTCCGCTGGTCTGAACTCTGATATTCTTTTTGATGCCATGTAGGCTGCGAGAATGGAGCTGAAAACAGCAAACAACACGATAATCGCCACATCGCCATAAAGAATTCTCACAGGCACCTCCTGCATGTAGAAGGTATTGGGGGAGAAGATTTCAATTCCGGCCCCTTCACGTAATGGAGCGAATAAAAGCCCTGTTATCCGCAAAGCTGTGTTCAACAGAATCTCGCTTATTCGAAAAACCTGGTTTATGTTTATACTGATCATCAAGCCCGCCAGAGTTCCCATAAAGGCGCCGAGACATCCAATCATAGCGCCTTCCACAAGAAAGATTGTCCGTACGGATACGGGAGCGGCGCCGATTGCCCTCAAGATGCCGATCTCTTCCTTCTTTTCGATCACCGACCTCTCCAGGGAGTTTTTTATATTCACCGCTACAACAAGAAAAATCAATCCAAGGAGCATCATCATTGTAAGCTTTTCAACCCTCAGAGCCCGGAAAAAAGATTTATTGTACTCACGCCATGTATCAACTGAGGCGTCAATATTCATGCCGGAAACGAGTCGTAGGATTTCATCGGCCGCCAGGTTGTCAAAAAAACGGTTTTCCAGCTTCACCCCGATAAAACCTCCGGATGAGGCATTGTCTACCTGTTCCAACTCATCGATATCAATAAAACAGAGGGACGAATCATACTGGTAGTATCCGCTGTGAAAAATACCTTCAACCGTAAAAGCTGTATATTTCGGTCGAAGTGAGGCAAAGGCAGATCCGCTCATGGACACCAGCCGCACGGAATCACCTGTTTTCACACCCAGTCTGAAAGCCAGCTGATCGCCTATTACAGCTCCCGGCCCGTCACCTGAATCAAAAACAAAACTTCCGGAAACCATATCCAGATGATCCATCAAACCCCGGTCTTGTACGGCGTCCATTGCTTCAATCCCTCTGATCAAGGCGGAATGGTACTCGGAATATTCTCCCTGTATCAGGGTCTGGGTATCCGAAATATACGCTGAGGAACTTATAGTCTTCCAGGTATTCAGCTCTTCCATCAGCCTGCGCCCGTTTTCTTCATCAACAGATATTCTAAGATGATAAGAGCTGATTTCCAGTATGTCTTCTATAAATCCAAGCTGAAGACCATTCATGACGCTGATGACCGAAATGAGAGTCATCACCCCCACACTGATCCCTCCAATGGAAAGTACAGACGGTGTGACGCCGCGTCCATTACGTTTTGAATGAATATATCTTCCGCCAATCCACAGGACCCATCCGTACAGGTTTCTTATCATTCCTCTTTGCCTATGAGCGATTTTCTCTGTATAAGTTCTTCATCCTGATACAACAGTTCAACGACCGGCAGGCCTTTTCGGTATAAGACTACTTCCCGCTGACCGTCGGGCAGGTAGCTTATCTTTTTCGACTGTACAGCATTTTCATACACAGTCTCGTATAAAAGATCCTGTCCATTCCCGGTATCCCCGCTGTACATATATTCGGTTACCTGTGTTAATTCCGCAGTTTCAAGCCTTTTTTCTATCAGCACACCTTCCCGGTATGTATACTTTTCCTGCTCAGTCCCGGAATCACTCCGAATTATTTTATCCTGAATTTTTCCATCTTCGCTGAATACGGATCTTGAGAAATAGTTCTCAACGGGGTGTGTTTCCGTCACGACCTTCATGCCGCCTTCTCTGTACTCCTTCCACTGGAATACGAGAACCCCGCGGCAGTATTTTTCCTTTGTCCGCATGGTATCATCCTGATACAGAAAGTGTGTACAACCTGTCTCATCCACATGCCACTGGCTTACACTTTCCCGTTCGGTCCCATATTGAAAACTCGAAACCACTTCAGCCGCCGTTCCGTTTCCGGACAGGTCTATCTCTTCCCTCAGTATCTGAACCAGCTGACCGGCATCGCTGCGCACGTACCTTCTTCTTTCCGCCTTCATATCCGGCTGAATGATATCCAGATACATCAGATTTCCATCCTTCCAGAAATACCTCTGTCTTATCATTCCCTCGGGTACATGAAAAATCTCTTCCTGAAGCCTGTTGTCTTCCTCTATGTCCTCGCGTATGAGCTTTCCATCCCGATAGAACCTGGCATAAACTGTATCACCCTTAAACTCGTAACGCGCCTGCTGGACCAGTTTTTTATCACGGTATAACTCTTCTACCAATCCCTCATCGTTCATGATACGTATCAGCTTATATTCGTAGTCGTCAGTCTGATACGCCGTAATCTTTTCCAGGGGCATACCGAGACTGTTTGACCGGAAATAACTGATTGAGTCCGCGTACGCCTGTCCGGGAGAAAGGCATATCAACAGCACGGCAAAGAGTAATTGTTTATAACCGTAATATCGATGATTATCCATCTGAAAGCAGTATATCCAAAAAATGTTCCTTGTCGAACGGTTCAATATCGGAATACTTCTCGCCTGTTCCCATAAAAACAAAGGGTATACCCAATTCTTTACATATGGAGATAACAACCCCTCCCTTGGAGGCCGAATCATATTTCGCGAGTACAATCCCGTCAAGTTCTACCGCTTCATGAAACATCTCGGCCTGGCGCAGTCCATTCTGACCAGTAGTCGCATCGATGACAAGCAGTTTTTTATAGTTTCCGTTTTCAATTCGTCCGCGTATAACCTTATCGATCTTCTGCAGTTCTCTTACCAGGTTTGACTTTGTGTGCATTCTGCCCGCCGTATCCACCAGTACGAGGGGTATGCCGTTGTTTTTCGCGCTTTCAATACCATCGTAAACAACCGCACCGGGGTCCGCTCCCGGATTCTGTCTGATGACCCGGACATTCAGTTTCTTTCCATGCTCTTCGAGCTGGTCTATCGCCGCTGCTCTGAATGTATCCGCGGCAACCAGGAGGCTTTCCATGTTCCGGGTTTCCGTGTAATACCGGCTGAGCTTCGCCAGGCTCGTAGTTTTACCGACTCCATTGACCCCAAGCAGCATAAACAGATTTATTGTGTCCGAAGATACGGAAAGTTCTTCCGTCAATATATCCCGGGAAAGCATTTCCCGGATAAGAGGAATAACGGTATCTCTTTCATTGGCATTCCCGGCTTTCTTTTCTATCTGCTCTACAATATTCATTGCCGCACGGACATTGATATCACCTTCAATCAGCATATCTTCCAGATCTTCCAGAATTTCTTCGGTTATTTTACTGCCTGAAAAAAGATTTCGGATGGCAGCACCCAATCCAATTGTTTTCACAATGCATAATCCTCCAGATTAAATCTTACCCAGCATTCAGTATTCCTGAGAACTTTTTATATACTGCGTCATTCCAATTATTGTGTCGGTAAATAAGATACTATTAATGAAAAGGCTTCCCAGATACGCAGTGTACCATAGAGAAGATTGTGCTTTCAATCTGTCCAGTTCATCTATCGATCCCGTTCCTGTTGTCACTGCCGAATTATAGGCGTATGCAAACTGCTCACTTCTCCCGTACGTTACCACCGTCACTGGAAGACTCAGCAGAAAGGCGGCAAGCCCATGGTAAAACCTGTTTCGAGAACTCTCAATAATTCTTTCCATATCTACGCTTGCCGGATGCAGGTGAAAATCAAAGATTGAAATTTCGTCATCAGCAACACATATCTTTTCCTTATACTCTTCTTTCCTGACAACTATTGTCGCAGGAGGCACAAGATCATTCTTGTAGAGGGGTGTGGAACCGCTCATGACCGAATCGATAAACACATCCGCTCCCGATGGAAAACTGCGTATCAGCAGGCTGATGGGATTCATTTTCTCCAATGATGTTTTCAGATATTTTACCTGACGGTCCTGCAGCGATACCTGTATTGTCTCTTCCCTGTAACCGTCCGCGGATACGGTTATGCTATGGGTCCCGGGCACAAGATATCTGAATCTCCGGCTTGCATCGGGTACCGCTGTGATTCCATCTATCCGGAACACCGCGTTCCTCGGCTCTGCGTCCACCTCTATATCACTCCACTCGCGTCCATATATATATGACCGAACAGCGCCCCTGGATTCCAGCAGCACGGTATCTCTTTCATTTCCGAAAAATGTACCCCGATAGAGGATTTCCACTCCCCCGGCAGCCGTCGAATACGACTGTATTTCCACA
>Ga0272442_10011787_pt1 | contig 10634 bp, 8 predicted proteins | sample SSMForm2O_FD_200262 | JGI IMG/M metagenome (GOLD analysis project Ga0272442, IMG submission 200262) | Marine sediment archaeal communities from Little Sippewissett salt marsh, Falmouth, MA, United States - SSM-Form-2O | ecosystem: Environmental > Aquatic > Marine > Wetlands > Sediment ... | reverse complement strand
TCCACCTTCCAGGCGATGGCGCCGGGCTTCTGCCTGATCGGTGACAGGGCGATCAAGCGGTTCATCGCCAGGCAGGCAAACGCGCGATATCCCACCCGCCTGATCGATAACATCCCGCTTGACTTCGACGCTCCTCAAGAGGACGAGTTCGCACTCGCCAACCTGTCGCCTCACGCCTTCATCCATGCGTTCTCGTTTCCGCAACAGGCGCAGGAAATCTTCGAGCGCTCCGTTCTGTTCGACGGTCTCTCTGAAGCCACGCGCTCCCGGTGGATCGACACGTACCTGTGGCTTTTGCGCAAGGCCACGCTGGCCAGCAACAAAAGGCGATTGGTCGTCAAAAACTGCGCCCACACCGCGCGAATCCGGACGCTGCTCGATCTTTTCCCCGGCGCCAAGTTCATTCACATCCATCGCAATCCCTACGAGGTCTTCCTGTCGACGATGCACATGCACCGCACCGTGCTGCCAAGATCCCAATTGCAGGCAATCGGCCCCGACCGGGTCGAGACGTGTGTCCTGCACTTCTACGACCGGCTGATGCGCAGGTTCCTTTCCGACCGATCCCTGATTCCGGCGGGCAACCTCGTGGAGATCCGATTTGCGGACCTGGAGGCCTCACCCCTCACCCAGTTGCGTCAGCTCTACGACGGATTGGGTCTGCCCGGCTTCGCCGCCGCAGAATCGCGCTTCCGAGTGTACCTCACTTCTATTGCCGGTTACAGAAAAAACGCATACGCCCTGGATAAAGACGTCATCGCGAAAGTGAACCGGCACTGGCCGTACGCATTCGATGAGTGGGGGTACGATCGGCTGGAGCCGCACTACTGTTCGGGATAACGCCTGCCGCTCAGTCGGTCAGATCCCGCAGTTGGACGAGCAGTGTCTCGGCTGCAGTCTTGGCCAATCGGTTCCAGAACGGCCAATCGCCGATCTCACCTTCCAGCACGATCGCCATCTCGCGCTCGATCAGCTCGGCGTCGCGAACGCCCTTCAGGGCGCCGAAGTAGTTGTACGTGAACCCCCAGTACTCGGCAAGGATGATGCGATTGTGCAAGTAGGATGGGTCCGTTGAAATCGAGTCCTCGACGAGTGCCAGACCGGCTTCCTTGTTCCCACCCAACGCTGAAGGCGACATGATGAGCAGAGACCCCAACGCGCTGGCGGCACTACCGCCCCAGAATCCCGGACTCAGTTGGACGCACCGGGAAAACAGGGCGAGTACGCTGCCTTGCTGAAGCAGTCCCTGGATCGGATTCATCCCGCACAGCATCCCCCAGTTATTGGCCGTCCAGTGCATCGCCGCGACATCGGTGACGTAGGACAGAGCCTGTTTGAGTCCCTTGGATTCGTGCGCCGCGAACTCCTCGTTCAGCCGAAGACTCTGCAGGCCAAAAGCCTTGCCCCTGGCGAACAGCTCCTTGTCCTCGGGTGTGTCACCTTCGGAGAACATGGTGGCCTCGTAGCACAGCTGCGACAGACGATTGAGGACGTACGCCTGGGACGACAGCGAAAGCGCGTCCAAGCTCGGTAGGACTTCCTCGTAGAGCGCAATGGCTTCCGTCATGCTTTCCTGCAGATGTCGCGTCATGTAGGCGAAGTCGGCTCGGGCGATCAGGGCAGACGGTGACTCCGCTCCCAGAACGGCGACAAATCCAGTGACCAAGACAACAAGAATCAGACACAGCGCGGACGAACGGGACACACGAATCATGGAATCGCTCCTTTTTGTTTTGTGGCTGAGCTATTTTCGCTGACCGACACGTTCCTGCCAAGGATACGGATGGTGCACCATCGTCTGAGGATCGTCCGACACAACGGCATCCGCGTTGACTGCACGTCTCACACCGTCCAATCCAAGGGAGCCAACCGCTTGCCACAAAACCGAGATCATCGGATGTTCTCTATAAAGCAACCAACATGTCCCTTCCGGATTCCACTGCCCTACATTCTAGGTGCGGGAACAGTCCCACTCGTGGACTTCTTCCACGTGGCAATGCGATTCCTTGAAAACCGGAATCGTCCTTTGTATAGTTGGCCCGATGATGAATGGTGGTAAAGGCTTGTTTCCTGCCACCAAGCGTTTGAAGAAGCGCTCCGATTTCCAGCGAATCTATCGTAGAGGCGAGACGATAGAGGGGACGTGTTTCACTTTTCATCTCCTACCAAGGCAAGGTTCAAACAGGCTGGGAATCAGTATTTCGCGCAGATGGGGAACAGCGGTAGAGAGAAACCGGATCAAGCGCCATATTCGGGAGGCGTTTCGCCGTCACGGTGAGGTCTTCTCAGGTGTGGACATCATCGTACGGCCGCATGTAACATGTAAGGGGTATCAAGCTCAAGAAATAGAACGCGCGTTGGTCGGGGAGTTTCGAGCTGTGGCTAGGACGGAGGTAGACCATGGAAAAAGAAGTCATTTTCCTGACGAAAGAAGGATACGCTCTGATGCAACAGGAGCTTGAACAGGCCAAGAAGACTCTCTACGAAGAGATCCCTGATAAGCTGAAAGCATCGAAGTCGAACGGCGGCGATCTGCGTGAAAACAAAGAGTACATGTTCTTGCAGGGAGAGCAGCAATACTACAAGCGGGAGGTACGCCGCCTTTCCGAGATCATGGAGGCAGCGGAGATCATCCCCGATGAGGAGATCTCGGCGGAGGAGATCGGGATCGGAACGAGCTTCATTCTTCACGATCTGGGCATCAGGGAAAGCGGGACCTTCACTCTCGTGAGTCCGGTGGAGATCGACCTGGAAAAGGGGAAAATTTCGCTCTCCTCCCCGGTTGGGAAAGCGCTCCTCGGAAAGAAAAAAGGCGACGAAATCAAAGTCAAGCTCCCTTGGGGGACAGCCCACTTCAAGGTCATCGCAATCAATGCAGCAAGACCGAATTCCGATGAAGAATGACCCGCTGGTTCAGGTCAGGCTAAAGAAGCTTCAGGATCTGAAGAAGCGGGGGACCGATCCGTATCCGGCCCGTTTTTCTCGCAGCCACAGCGTGGCCGACGTTATCGCCCGTTTCTCCCACCTTCGTGAGGGACAACGCAGTGATGAAAAGGTAACAATCGCCGGGCGACTGGTTGCGATGCGACGTATGGGCAAAGCAGCGTTTGTTGACCTGCTCGATGAGGGCGACAAGATCCAGGTATATGCGTCGACGGAGCAGCTGGAAGAGCCAAATTACAGCGAACTTGTGACCAACGATGTCGGCGACTTCCTTGGTGTGACCGGTGAGGTTTTTCGCACCAAGCGCGGAGAACTAACCGTCGAAGCGGCACAGTGGCGGCTGCTTGCCAAGTCACTTCGTCCGCTTCCGGAAAAGTGGCATGGCCTCAAGGATGTTGAACTGCGATATCGGTACCGCAGTCTCGATTTATTGTCCAACAAAGCGGTACGGGATCTGTTTCTCCGGCGCTCGCACCTGATCGCCGCGATGCGACGCTTCCTCGACACACGGGGCTTCATCGAAGTGGAGACACCGATGATGCAACCCCTTGCCGGTGGGGCCACTGCCCGGCCGTTTGTCACCCATCACAACGCCCTCGGCATCGATCTTTACCTGAGAATCGCACCCGAGCTTTATTTGAAGCGGTTGGTCATCGGCGGTTTGGATCGGGTCTACGAGGTGGGGAAGAATTTCCGCAACGAGGGGATTTCCACAGAGCACAACCCCGAGTACACGATGTTGGAGATATACGAGGCCTACAGCGACTACGAAGGGATGATGTCCTTGGTGGAAGCCTTGGTGAGCAAAAGCGCGAGTGAGGTCATCGGGTCGATGCGCGTCGCATATCAAGGCAACGAGATCGACCTTACTCCACCCTGGAAACGGGTTGGGTTGGAGGAAGCGGTTGAGCAAGCAACCGGCATCAACGTGAGGGAAACCCCTGCCGAACAGATCCTCAGCCAGGCGCAAGACAACGGGATCGACCTTCCGCAGCTTTCCCGCGGGAAGATGATCGAGCACTTATTCGAGGAGTGTGTGCAGCCGGGGCTCGTTCAGCCCACGATCGTCAAAGACTATCCGGCGGATATCTCACCGCTTGCCAAGCGCAAGCCTGATTCGGACGGCACGGTAGAACGATTTGAACTGTTTGTCGGTGGACTGGAGACCGCCAATGCGTTCACCGAGCTCAACGACCCGCTCGATCAACGCACCCGGTTTGAGGAACAGGAGAGGATGCGGAGAGCCGGAGATGAAGAGGCACAGCGGGTCGATGAGGACTTCCTGTTTACTCTCGAACACGGGATGCCTCCGACAGGAGGGATCGGAATCGGGATTGACCGCTTAGTGATGCTTCTGACAGACTCCCGTTCTATTCGCGACGTGATCCTGTTTCCCACCCTGCGCACCAAGAAGGGTCGATGATGGAGGTTTGGGCAAGGCTCGTGAGTCGGTTCGATCTGGCCATCGAGATGTTTTTGCGTTGGGATGCGGACACGATGGTGGCAATCAGCGAGCATCCGGCCCTGAAAAGAATTTCGGGCGTGTTGGTGGCAGCGACGTATCTCGGCGATGGCTACCTGTGGGGGGGGCTCGCTCTGGGGTTGATCCTGTTTGGAAATGCGTTAGACCGAGCGTATGTCTTGATCGGTCTTGGAATAACGATCGTTAGCATCACGCTGTTTCGTCTGTTCAAGATCCTGTTCAATCGCCCACGGCCTCTGCTCATTGTCTTCGGCCTCCGTTCGCGTCTGATAGACAGCCACTCGTTCCCTTCCGGTCACGCGACCATCGCATTCGGGCTTGCCTGGGTGATCGCCGTGTGCTATCCCCATTTGCTGGTCCAACTTGCAGCCTATCTGGGAGCGATTACCATCGGTGTGTCCCGCGTCTATCTAAAGGAGCACTATCCTCTGGATGTCATCAGTGGTGCGCTTCTGGGCTCCTTCACCGCGGCCTATCTTTTCCCCGTATTTGCTCGACTCCTTCTTTGACGGCAATGGTCTTTGCTGCGTACAATGTAGACAGTGCTGCATAACCGTCCACTCGTAAGGAGAAATCAATGCAGAGGTTCATTGCCAAACGCGCTACGGGGACAAAGCGGTCGGTGATCCGTGAGTTGCTGAAGCTGGCTGAGAGGCCGGAGATCATCTCGTTTGCCGGAGGGCTCCCCGATCCTGAAACCTTTCCGCATGACGAGTTAGCAAGGATTGCCGACGACGAGCTGCGAAACAACTACCGGGATGTTCTTCAGTACAGCCTGACTGAGGGGAGCATAACCCTGCGCAGGACCATGCGCGACTGGTTGCAATCACAGGGCCTTGACGTCGATGTGGAGCAAATCATGGTGACAACGGCGTCGCAGCAGGGATTGGACTTGCTGGCTAAGGCATTCCTCGATCCGGGAGACGTCGTCTTCTGCGGGCTACCGACTTATCTGGGCGCGATCCAAGCGTTCACTCTGTTCCAAGCGGACAAGGTCGGCATTCCATTAGAGGAGGACGGAATGGATCTCGATGTCCTTGAGCGGCGGGTCGACGAAGCGAGACGGGCGGGAAAGACCCTAAAAGCGGTGTACGTCGTACCGGATTTCCAGAACCCCACCGGGATAACGATGTCTCTTGCCAAGCGAAAGAGACTGCTTGAGATCGCTCGCCGGGAGGAACTGCTCGTCTTCGAGGACGACCCGTACGGCGAGCTTCGCTTTGCTGGAGAGCCGATCCCGTCTTTGAAAAGCCTGGATACGGACGGTCGCGTGATCCTGCTTCTGACGCTGTCGAAAGTGCTGTCAGCGGGGCTCCGGCTGGCCATCCTGGTCGCTCAGCGTAATCTGATCGATGTCCTCGTGCGGGTGAAACAGCCGACGGACGTGTGTACGTCCAAGTTGATCCAGCATCTGGTGGCTCGGTATTTCCAGGACTGCGACATGGAGGATCACCTGAGCGTGCTTCGCCAAAGCTACTACAAAAAACGCGAAGCGATGATTGCTGCACTCGAGACGTACATGCCAAAAGAGAAAGGTGTCCATTGGACGTGCCCCGAGGGCGGCTTCTTTCTGTGGGTCCGCCTTCCGGAGCACATCGACACCGAAGAGATGTTCGCCCGGACACTGAAACACAAAGTCGCCTACGTTATCGGGAACGCTTTCTACGTCGATGGAGGCGGGAAAAACACGATGCGTTTGTCCTACTCCGTGAATACAGAAGCGGAGATCGAGGAAGGGATCAAACGCCTGTCTGCGGTTGTGCGCGAGGAGCTCGCCGCACGGCAAGTGAAACTTACCACCTGAGCCTGAGTAAACCGGCGGTAAAACCCGCGGCCCCTGACCGTTGACTCCTTGAAACGTACGGCCGACCCTGTTTTACTCCGGGAATCGACCGCTGTTTGAAAGCCTTCCCGGGATGACCCGACCGCTCAACCCCCGAGACGCTGTGATATGACCTTGGCGAGTGCGGGGGGGATTTCCGGAACGGCGGCGATCGTCGTGACGCTTGCCTGCGAGAGCCTCTGCAGTGATCCGAACGCCTTGATCAGGGCCTGCTTGCGCTTGGGACCAACACCGGGAATCTCATCGAGCGTCGAAGCGAGACTGCGGCGGGCACGGAGGCGACGATGGTATTGAATCGCAAACCGGTGTGCTTCATCGCGAATCTCGCGCAACAGAAGAAGAGCCCGGACGGTACACCTCTTCGTTCCGTTTTGCCAGACCGATCGCCTCTATCCCCTCGATTTCAAGTTCGCGTAGGACGGATGAAGCGACATTGAGTTGCCCCTTCCCGCCATCGATGACCAGCAGATCGGGGAACTCGGAGAACTTCCCGCGCGAGACGCCGGGGTTGGCAAGTTCAGTCAGGCCGCGCCGGAAGCGACGACGAAGGATCTCAGTCAGCATCGCATAGTCGTCCGGTTTTCCGGAGAGTCTCACCTTAAAGCGACGATAGGCATCCCGCCGGGGTCTGCCGCTTTCGAAAACGATCATCGATCCGGTCGCCTCTTCACCTTGGGTGTTGGACACATCGAATGCCTCAATCCGTTGAGGAAAAAAAGAGAGAGAAAGCACCTCCGCGAGTTCGGCCAACACGTCGCTTGTCTCCTCATGGGCGATTGCTTCAATCCTCTCTTTCTTGAGTGAATACCGTGCATTCTCACATGCCAGCGCGACCAGCCGGCGTTTCTCTCCTCGTTTCGGGGTCTTGAGTCTCACCCTTGTTCCGCGCAGAGAGGAGAGCCAATCGGAGAGCCCTTCCGAGTCTGCCACCTCCGTCGGAAGGAGGATTTCCTGGGGGACGGTGGTTGCCTTGGCGTAGTACTGAGTGAGGAAAGCGGAGAGGATTTGCGCTTCGCCCGGATGGCCGGGAGCGCGGAGGTGAAACGTCTCCCGCCCGCTCATCCGCCCCGCGCGGACGAGGAAGACGTCGGCACAGGCACGGTCGCCCTCAACCGCCAGGCCCACTCCATCTCGGTCGTTCAGATCAGACAGGGCGACGGACTGCCGCTCGAGGGCGCGAGTGAGCGCGGCGATCTGGTCCCGTATGCCGGCGGCCTGCTCGTACCGTTCGGCTGAGGCCGCCTCCTCCATTCGTGCGCGTAACCGAACAGCCAACCCGGCGATCCTCCCCTCGAACAGCATGGCCGCACCGTCAATCGCCCGGGCGTATTCCGCTCGGTCGACCAGTTCTGCGCACGGCCCGAGGCAGCGGCCGATGTGGTAGTTCAGGCAGGGGCGGCGCGGGGTCTTAAGGGGCAGCTCCAAGGTGCAGGTCCGGATCGGAAACAGCTTCTGAGCAAGTTTTAGAGTCGAGCGCATCGCTTTGGCACTGGTGTAGGGCCCAAAATACCTGGCGCCGTCGGCTTGCCGGCGGCGGACGATCATGACTCGTGGGAACGGCTCGTTGGTAATCTTCAGGTAAGGATAACGTTTATCGTCGCGTAGGCGAACGTTGAATCGCGGCTGATAGCGCTTGATGAGGCTGTCTTCAAGGAGGAATGCCTCGGCCTCGGAGGCAGTCTGGATCACCTCGATATCGGCGGTCTCCGCAACCAACGTGCATGTCTTTTTCTCCATCCCGCTGCTGGAGTGAAAGTAGGAACGGACCCTGTTCTTGAGGACCGCCGCCTTCCCGACATAGATCACTTTTCCACGGGCGTCTTTCAACAGGTAGACCCCCGGTGTGGCCGGCAAGCAGGCGAGTTTATCGGCGATGGAACCATTCCTTGACATGTTGTGTCTTCTGCGATAGTAGCGGGGAACAAAGAACAGCTCAAACGTCGGCTAAAGAACCCTCTGCAGATGCGGGTTGGGTGTAATTCCCGGGATTCGCCCTCGCTTGGCGACCGGCCGGCCGTCGATCTCTTTGATGTCGGCGGTGAAATCGATCGGCGGAGCACTCGAAATGGCGCTTCCGACTCCGAAGGCATCCACCGGCGCACTGCGGGTTTTGAAGAGCGCGATACGGGCCGGGTCAATCCCCCCGCTGACCACGACCCGGACGTAGTCAAAGCCGGCTTGATCGAGCCGAGCACGGACCTCACAGACCAGTTCGGGAGTGACCCGTCCGCGCTCGGTCGGGGTGTCGAGACGCACTCCCCACAGACGCTTTCCTAAGGCACGAGCAACCCGAAGGCTCTCCTCGGCTTCGTCCTTGAACGTGTCGACCAGTGCGATCCGTTTGATCCCCGGATCGATGTGCCGATCGAACGCTTCGATTGCCTCCACGGTATCGCCGATACACAGGATGAGGGCGTGGGGAATCGTCCCCGATGGAGTGATGCCGGTCAGCGCCGCCCCGGCAGGTGTGGCGCACCCCGTACACCCGCCCACGGTCGCTGCGTACTCGAGGCGGGTCGAAACATCGGGATGGATGTGCCGACTCCCGAAGTGGATCACCGGGGTCCCAGCGGCCGCATCGACACAGGCGCGTGCGGCCGTGGCCCAACCGCTCTCAGAAGCCAGAATCCCCAAAATGGAGGTCTCATGGACCCCGAACGATCGGTACAAGGCGCTAATCCGGAGTGCCACCTCCCTCTCCTCCATCGATTCCCCCTCCGGAATGGCCCACACCTCACTTCTCGAAGGGAGGACGGCTTCGAGGATTTGCTTGACCTCCTCTGTCCCACACAGAACCCCATCGTGAGAGGAAAATACTTCCATGGTAACGCGAGGGTTGATTCCTTCTGCCTCGAGGATGCGGCGGGCGTGGAGAAAATAGACGTCGGCTGTCCGACCAGAGAGGATCGCCTCGGACGGCGACAACCGTCTTGTCTCACTCACGGAACACTCTCCTGTGTGATCCGAGCCCCCAGCACCGTCTCCATATGGCGAAGCCCGAAGGCGTGCGCCGCTTCGTCGAAAGAGGCGACGCAGTCCCTGCGCACCTCGATCGCGTAATCACGAAAATGAGCATCGGCGGCCGTGTGCATCACGCAGATATCGGTGCACACGCCGCAGAGAATCAATCGCTTTGCCCCGCGTTTTCGCAAACGCTCATCGAGGTCCGTTGCATAGAAGGCGCTGTAGCGGATCGTCTCAATCAGGGTTGCCTGGACCAAAAAACCGGAGAGCTCGGGGATGATCTCGGCTTCGACGCTGCCCCGCACACAGTGAGGCGGATAGATCTCAAACTCCTTATCATCGGGAGCGTGTGCATCCGCGGTGAAGAAAACTGGTGTGCCCTCGCACTGTTCACGCTCGATCAACCGCTTGACCGATGGGATAATGCCTCGCGCAGCGTTCCCGCAAAACAGGGGATACCCGTCTTCAAGGAACCCCCGTTGCATATCGATGACAATCAATGCACGGTTGGTTTTCATTCCAATTCACCAGGTCACGCGAGGTAAGGCGATCATAGGGTGTGGAATGAAGGATTTCAACACCTCGCATTGCTTAGCCCAAGCGGACAATTGCAGCGGGATACGCAGGCACTCCTGTTACCATGAGGTAAGGTAGTGTCTTGAGTTTTGCCCAATGGGAACCTACAATTTGGATTTGGGCAGCAGCGTTTTCAGTTGTTGCTGTCCCGATATTTGCTCGGGGGGTTGGATACAGATGGAGATTACGGTGACGGCGATCAAGGCCGATATTGGAAGTATTGGTGGACATCTCAAGCCGAGCCAAGCGCTCTTGGCACAAGTCGAAACAACCATCGCAAAAGCAGGAAGGGGATTGATTGTTGATCACTTCATCGGCCACACCGGAGACGACGTCGCGATCTTGATGACCCACAAACGGGGAACGAAGAGCGAAGACGTGCATCGCTTGGCGTGGGACGCGTTTCAAACAGGAACAGAAGTGGCCAAGAAACAAGGACTGTACGGAGCGGGACAGGATCTGCTCAAAGATGCCTTCTCCGGAAACGTGAGAGGGCTGGGTCCCGCGGTAGCCGAGATAACTTTCGAGGAGCGAGCCAACGAACCCTTTCTCCTGTTCACTGCGGACAAGACCGAACCCGGCGCCTACAATCTTCCGCTCTACTTGGCGTTCGCCGATCCGATGTACAACGCCGGTCTGATTCTCTCACCCGCAGTGGGAGCGGGATTCTCGTTTACCGTGATGGACGTCGCATGCACGGAGGACGACCGGATTGTCGAGCTGTCCACTCCGGAGGAGACCTACAGCCTCGCGGCACTGTTGCGCGACAATGGGCGTTTTGTAGTGGAGTCGATCCACTCTCGTTCCGACGGCGGCCAGGCGGTT
>Ga0272442_10011786_pt1 | contig 10634 bp, 8 predicted proteins | sample SSMForm2O_FD_200262 | JGI IMG/M metagenome (GOLD analysis project Ga0272442, IMG submission 200262) | Marine sediment archaeal communities from Little Sippewissett salt marsh, Falmouth, MA, United States - SSM-Form-2O | ecosystem: Environmental > Aquatic > Marine > Wetlands > Sediment ... | reverse complement strand
TATCTTTCACAGACGTTCTTTTCCTTGGTGCTGATGGTATGTCAGATTTCCGATAACCTAAGGCTATCAGACTGTATACGTGATATTTTCGGGGAAGTTTCAAATATTTTTCAGCTTTCTTTCTGTTGAACCATCCTATCCAGCATGTACCGATACCCATGTGAGCAGCCTGAAGCACAAAATGCTCACCAGCGATACCGATATCCAGTACCTGAAAAGGAATTCCCTGCAATAAACTCCCGAACACATGGGTCTTTGTGTCGGTTTCAGCAAACAAAACACATATAACCGGTGCTGATAATGCCCATCGGGTATGACGGTATATACCCGATGTCACATCTTTTAAAAAACTGTCTTTCTTTTCTTTTTTGTCAATTATCAAAAATCGGCAGGGTTTTACATTCTCTGCCGATGGAGCCATGCCGGCTGCTTCGACACATCGCCATAATTTTTCCCTTTCAACAGGAGTATCAGCAAAGGATCTGATACTCCTTCTTGCCGCAACAGCCGGAATAATGTTATTAATACTTCGCATACTGGTTAAAAAGCTATACCCCGCAATGCTTCAACGCGAATAATGCCCCGTGATTGACAAAACTCTTCAATTCCCCGGCTGATAGACAGGGTTCTAGCCGGGTCGATAAAATTAAGCGTCCCTACTTCAACAGCAGCGGCTCCCGCCATTATAAATTCAACCGCATCTTCCCAATTCATAATACCGCCGATTCCGATAACCGGTATTTTTACTTCCCGGGCGACCTGATAAACTTTAGCAAGAGCCACTGGTTTAACAGCGGGTCCTGAAAGTCCTGCAATCCCTCTTGCAATGACCGGCTGCCCAGTTTGGATATCAATAGCCATTCCCTGAAGTGTATTTATGAGTGACACTGCATCGGCTCCGGCATCCTGGGCCGCCCTGGCAACAGGTACGATATCCGTTACATTAGGTGTCAGTTTTACTATTATCGGCTTTTTTGTTGTTTTCCTTACCTTTTTTGTAACTTCTTCAACTCCTTTACAGGTACTGCCCAATGCCTGTCCCCCATGATCGACATTTGGACAGGAAACATTGATTTCAATGGCATTCGTTCTGACATGTCCCTGCACTTTTTCAGCAACATCCACATACTCATCAACAGTGCTTCCTGCTATATTTACAATCACTGACGTATCAAGTGTTTCAAGAGCAGGAAGTTTTTCTGCGACAAAAGCATCGACTCCCACATTGGCCAGGCCTATTGAATTGAGCATTCCTGCCGGAGTTTCTGCCAGCCGGGGCATGGGATTTCCCTTTCTCGGTTTTCCTGTGATTGTTTTCGTGATAATTCCGCCGAGTTTCGCCACATCAATAAGCTCGGAATATTCTGTTCCGTATCCGAACGTACCCGATGCAGTGAGTACCGGATTTTTCAATGTAAGGGATCCGATAGAAACTGATATATCAACCATTGAATTCAACTTCCTCTAAGTTAAAGACCGGTCCGTCAGAACAGGCCAGTTTATATGAACCGTTTTTCATTAAGACCGCGCATCCCTGGCAGACACCAATACCGCATGCCATGGTTTCTTCAAATGATGCGTAGCACTCAATACCAGTATCTTTTAACAGTGTCTGCAGAGCTGAAAACATGGCATCAGGACCGCACGCAAAGCACCTGAGTATGGTTTTATGATTTTTCTGCAGAATGAATCGTGCCACCAGGTCACATACAGTACCCCTGTGTCCTGCAGACCCGTCGTCTGTAGCTATTCGTACAGTTCCTGCGCATGATTCTATTCTATCTCTGTTCCACAATTCGGTGTTTGTACGGGCTCCCCATATGAAGTCGATCTTCTTGCCGGCGTTTGCAAGTTCCTCGGAAAGATAGAACAGAGGAGCAACCCCCATACCGCCGGCAATAACCAGCGCGGCATCAAATTCTCCCTGTACAGGAAAGCCGGTCCCCAGAGGTCCAAGCACATCAATACGCGATCCTGCATCTGCTTTGCCAAGCAGCTGTGTACCTTTACCTTTAATGCGGTACAGGATACTTATCTCACCGGTATCCGGATCTGCGCCATAAAGGGAAAACGGCCTTCTCAGCAGCGGGTCTATAGTATCTGAAACACGAACATGAACGAATTGGCCGCTATGAGCATCTGCTGCAATTTCCGGAGCAGAGCATGTCAGTATTCTGACCCCTTCCGATATTTTCCGGTTTTCTGTAACCAAACAAGAAACGATCTTCACAATATCCCCTTTATTCAGCATCAGGTGAATTCAGCGGTACGCGCAATGTCATCCAGGATGAAACAGGCTGGCCGTCTTTTCTCGCCGCATTAAACTTCGTTTTTCGCACAGCAGCCTGCATTATTGCCAGGAGAGTTGAATCCTCCTGTTTGCCTGCTATTTCAACGTTGCCAGGAATGCCTTTCTCTGAAATTTCTATCTGCAGCACTATGATATCCGGCACAGATTTTTTAAGCATCTCCGGTATGTTTATGTTCTTTTTTAACGCTTCAATACCCCCTGCTACTGATGCCGGGTTATCAGGCCTTGCATTTTTTGCAATATCACGGGGCTCGTTATCCGATTCCTGTTCTTTGGCTGTTTCAGCGGGTTCCTGACGGGTTTGAGCTTTCTCCTCTTTTGGAACACCGCTGCGTTCAATCCCTCTTTTTCTTCGCAGCATTTGTTCCTTTATAGCCATTGGATCTTCTTTTACGGCTGCGGAATCAGCATGGCTTTTCTTTTCAAGAACTGTTTCTGCAACAACCGTTTCTTTGGGAGTTTCAAGAGAATCAGCAGGTGCTGCAGCAGAATCTGCCGGTTCTCCCATGTCTTGTGATGATTTATTTATTTCCTTTTTATACAGGGCCAATTTGGCTTTTACTTCTCCGGCGTAAGGAGAACCAGGGTATCGAGAGCACAGCGAATCATAAACTGCTGCAGCCCGGCTCAATGAGTCCCATACTGTTTCATAAATCCATCCCTGCAAATACATAGATTTGGGCGCGTATGAGGTTTCCGGAAACCTGGTGTAAATCTGTCCATAGCTTGAGAATGCCTGACGTGGGTTATTGTTTTCAAACAGTTTTTTTTCGGCCGACAAGAATATATTCCTGGCTGAATCAAGATGTGTAGGAACATACTCAAGCCCCAGTGACTCCCTGGCATCATTGGCTAGGTCTGAATTAGAATATTCTTTGACAAGGCGTAATTTTAAACTGTCGGAGGCCGCAGTATCACCCATGACAGATTCATACATATGCGCGAGTACATACAATGCCCTGGGAGCATAAGGACTTTCCGGAAACTGTTCTATCAGAGCAGAATACCGGTTAATAGCCGAATCGGGAAGGTTGAACCGCGTAAAAAACAGTTCTCCCAGAAGGTAAAGGTTTTTATCTAGCTCCTCAGTTTTAAAAGAGGACAATTCAGGATTTTCAACAGGCCCGCTCTTTTGCTGGTCATTGAGCCCCGGAGTTCTTCGAAGTTCAGGATCACCACCAATAGCAGGGCGCTGGTTTTCCAGAGATCGACTTCTGCCGGAAGGGTCTGTTTCATTCTCATTGCTCTCCTGCTGTCTTTGCTCCTGATTGTGTTCTGTCGCGGTACGCAATGAATCCTGACCTGTACTGCTGTAAGCAGAATCAGGATCAGCTGCTTCCTGCTGGATCGAAACCCCCTCACCTTCTTCACCGGTTACTGCCATTCTAATAACCTGCTGCAGAGCCTGCATCCGCAGGATATCGCGTTTTCTGACATTGGCAGAATCAGAAAATTCCGATGAAGAAAAGGCCTTTCTAACGCTTCCGTAATTGTGAACTGCCTTGTCATAGTCTCGCTTTTCTTCTTCAAATATTATCCCAAGCCTGTAAAATGCCTCAGCAGACTCCTTTTTCCTCGTATATGTCTGAGTGATGTCTTCAAGGGTTACTATTGCTCCGTCAAAATCCTTTTTCAATTTCAGGCAATCGGCTATTTCCAGCATAATTCCCGGAAACCACTGTTTATTCAGCTCGTCAAGAAGAAGCCGTTCAAATATTCTTATGGCAACATCGTAGTTACCCAGTTTTTTTTCATAAGTTCCAATGGCAAACCGTGCATTAAAACGGACCTTCCTGGAAGCAGCACCTTCAAGAGCATGTTCACTGTACTCTTTTGCCTTATCATATTGTCCCAGAGAGTCATAACAGGCTGCTATCAGAAAATTGAATGACGCTTTTTCTTCACCGCCCCCGGTTTTAAGTGCTGCCGAATATTCATTGACAGCATCGGCAAACCGCCCGGTATTAAGATACATGCCACCCAAAGAACTGTGTACCTGGGTTTTGAGTGTTTTTGAGATATTGCTGAATTTCAGGTTCTTCAGGCTTGTTTCAGCCTCATTATACCGCTCCTGTGCCATATCAACTCTTGCTATCCAGAGGTTTGCTTCATATACAAGCCCGCTCTCAGGATAATTCTGGCGCAGAGACTCCAGTCTGTCCCTGGCTTTATACATATCGCCCAGTTGATAGAATGACTTGCCCATAATAAGCAGTGCATCATCAACATATTTGCTGTTGGGATACAAGTTTATCAGTCTTTCGGATTTCTCTATTGACTTCTGATAATTTGTACGTTCCCCCGATGAAACTTGTCCTGACTCGTTATTCTTGGACTCTTCTAATCCTTTATTAAAATAGTACCGTGCATTGTAAAAAGTATTGAAATACGCACAGGAAGTCATCAAAAGAATGGTTACAAGGGGTATATAGGGGATTCGTTTCATTGTCTAATCCTTTAAAAAATGTGATAGTTAAGTTACAACCTAAAGCCAACTTTGTCAAGAATAAAATCTTATGGCAAATATCACTTTTCTCAAGGCATCTCCCGGTAAATACTGATTTATTATATAGTATTCACTTAAGAAATGCGCCCTCATTTGCATCTTAAAAACACCATACGTGTGTCTTTGTTATTAAATTATCCTTGAATTTTATACATTTAGTACATATCTTTATTGCATTAATCCGGCAACAAACACAGGAAATGCTAATGGAATCATTAATTCTCCGATTTTCTATTTTTCTTCTCGCTATATCCCTTGCCCTTTCGTTTTTATTCATCATTACGTCCGTCAAGGAAAAGAGATACCGTCCGGTGGGCCGCATACTGCTCCTTATTCCCCTCCTTGCGGTTTATAGCTGTCTGATCTTTTTACCGGTTCCATATCATACACTCATCCTTTCAGTCATTCTGGTCGCAGCCGTCACAGGCGCCCTTATACTTTACATACTGCCCATCGGAACCAATTATTCTCTCTTTATTACAGGAAAACAGGAAAGAGTCGATGAGCGCGACGCCGTTTTTCACCGTTTTTACAAACTTGAGCCCGGTACTCCGGAATTTCAAGCCTACTATGAGGCGCACCCTGAAAACCTTGAAGTTGACAAGAAAATCCGAAGCCTTCCCGAACTTGACGGCCACGGTTCCAGATCATACAACCGCTGTACAACTCCATTCATGACAGCCTCCTTTGACATTCTTGAGACTTTCAGCAAACAAGTTGATCACTGGCCTGAACCGAAAATAAACGGTCAAACAGAACTTTCACCTGAAGAGAACACTCTAAGGATCAAAGGATTCGCAAAATATCTTGGAGCAGAACTTGTAGGTATAACAGCCTTGAACCAGGCGTATGTGTACTCTCATATCGGGCGGTCGCCCGGAACATGGGGTGAAAAAATATCCCTTGATCATCCGTCTGCAATTGCGGTTGCCGTTGAAATGGACTTTGATATGGTCAGGCACGCTCCCCATCACATTGTCACAACAGAGACAGCCTTTAAATATCTGGAAGCGGGCAAAATCGCATCGGTCCTTGCCAGATATATACAGCTCCTGGGATTTAAATCCCGTGCACATATTGACGGCAACTACCGTGTAATGTGCGTTCCCATCGCAGCAGATGCAGGACTCGGAGAACTCGGCCGTTTGGGCCTTCTTATTACTCCCAAATTCGGGCCTCGGGTTCGAATAGCAATTGTCACAACCGATATCCCCCTGGTGTACGACAAACCCGTTACATTCGGCGTTCAGGATTTCTGTTCGTTCTGTAAAAAATGCGCTGACAACTGTCCTTCGGCTTCGGTTGACACCGGCGATAAAAATGTTTTCAGAGGAGCAGAAAAATGGATCACCAACCAGAATACCTGTTATAATTTCTGGAGAACACAGGGATCTGACTGTTCAGTATGTGTAAATGTCTGCCCCTTTTCGCATCCTGACACATTTCTCCATAATGTGGTCCGCTGGGGGATCAAACGGAACAAACTGTTCAGGCGTTTTGCTCTCATGGCCGATGATTTCATGTATGGAAGACGTCCCAAAAACCAGGCTCCCTTTCCTTCCTGGCACAGGCCTGCATAAAAGAAGGAAAACCGTATGAATTGTGCAGATCACGACCTTTCACATATACACATCACAGAATGTCCTGTGCAGGAATACAGCCGGGTTCTCTCTATATGGGAATCAGCAGGCCTTTTGTACAGGCCCAAGGGAAGAGACAGCATACAAAGCGTTGAACGTGAAATAGAATTCGGAGTAGGCCGGTTCTTTATTGCGCGTTTAAACGGAGAAGATGCCGGCTGTGTTCTGGCTACACATGACGGCCGTAAAGGCTGGATAAACAGGTGCGCTGTCAAACCCCGATTCCGACGAAAAGGGATTGCAGCCGCCCTTATCAGACACGCAGAAGCTTATTTTGACAAGACGGGCATTTCAATTGTCACCTGTCTTATTGAGGGCTGGAATAAAGACTCTATGAGCCTCTTTCGGTCTCTGGGTTATACCAGGCATGATGATATTATATACTTCAGCAAACGTAAAAATAAAAATGTATAATCAGTGTATGCGTGTTTTTATACTGCCGCATCTGCATTTTTACGGCGGCCATATACCAGCATAACCGCACTTATACCCGCTCCCAGTACTGCCACAGGCCAGAATTCTCCGCCCCATCCATGTATCTTCACATAATCGACTACTGCTCCGGCAATTGGAGCAAATATCATGGCTCCAAACGATTTCGCCTGGCTTTCAATAGACAGCACTGTGGCACCGTCCCGGTCTGTTGAAAACAGGTGAAACCTGCTTATAAGAACAGGACGCCATATGTTTTGCAGTATATGCACCAGAACAAACAGAATAACAGCAATACTGTATTGCCTTGTTATAAAAAAAGGTATCATTGCCGCATACAGAAGGAAAGATGCCTTCCACACCCATTGTGCCGCCTTATCCTCGGAGCCCTGCATGTCAACGATCTTGTGGGACATCCTGCTGCCCGCTGCGGACACAATATGAAGTAGAAAATATACGATGCCTATACCTATCGATGAACGGTCTTTAAAATCGAAAACTGCCAGAACAGGCAGTACTACAGCAAATGATTGTATTATCGGCTGTATGTAATCTTTGACTGCCTTGAAAAAACCTTCAAAACATATTGATTCCACCAGAAGCCGCCGCTGAGCAGGCCTGGTAAATGAAGACAAAACTGCCTGTTTTACATGTCCGGCAGCAGCTGCCATTGTAACACGGCCCTGTGTATGATCGTCGAGTTCTTTGGGATAAAACAGAAAATTTACCAGTCCCAGTACATACGGAATTATGGAAATAAAAAAAACTGCTGCATAATCACCGATTGTTGTCATCAGCCATACTGCAACAGCTATGGAAACAGCAGATCCTGTTTTGGACCATGACCTGGTATAACCGTATATCTTTGTTTTTTCTTCAAGCCGGTTATGACGTCTCAGCCATGAGAAAATAAGTGCTTTATGTGTGCCGGTGCGGAACGCATCACCGGCTGCGAACAAAATCATTGCTGCAAACAACTGCCAAAAATTTCTGCCTGAAAGCCCGAATCCTGCAAAGGAGAAGATGTACAGGCAAAACGAAAAAATCATACTCCTTTTCCGCCCGTAAAGATCGGCCAATGCGCCGCTTGGTATTTCAAGCAGTGCAGTGCACAGCTCGCGGAATCCCAGGAGAAGCCCTATTTGAGTATATGACATACCTCTTGACATCAGAAACAGGAGCATAAACGGTTCAAAATACCGCTGATTTTTTAGAAATCCATATGCTGAAAAATGAAACAGCATAACACGTTCCGTTTAAGTATAACATAAACCCCCGTATGTTCATACGAGGGTCACATCAACCTACATGCGGCCGGCTCACATGCTTAACCGGCAGCCGGTGAATTCACTTATGAATTCAGACGACAAATTCATCAATAAAATACTTGTGTATTCTTGTGTCAGAAGTCAATTCCGGATGAAATGTAAGGCCCAGTATTGACCCGGTTCTCACCATTACGACTTCTCCTTGGTGGAATCCCGCAGATTCAACTCCTTCACCGACATCCCTAATCCTTGGCGCGCGAATGAATACACCGCTCATTACCGGCTTTGTTTTAAACACGGGAACGTCAACATCATCGATAAATGAATCAACCTGACGTCCGTATCCATTGCGTTCAACTGTCACATTCAGAAGAGACAGGGTGTCAAAGTTGCCATTTACAACATGGTTTGCAAGAACAATCAAGCCCGCGCATGTACCCATAACCGGCTTTTCCGATGCAAACTCCCGGATTGGATCAGCAAGACTGTTTTTGTGCATAAGCTTGATAAATGTCGATGATTCACCGCCGGGCAGTATCAAACCGTCACAACCTTCAAGATCATCAGAGATACGAACGTTCCGTGTTTGCACACCGATTTTTTTAAGCATCGTCACATGCAGCGCGAAATCACCCTGGATACCTAAAACACCGATTGTTGCAGCCATCTACCAGCCCCGCTCCTGCAGTCGTTCCTCTGGGGGAATCTGGGAAATTTCCAGGCCGGGCATTGCGTCTTTCAGCCCTTCCGATGCTTTTGCCACAGCATCAGGATCATCATAATGAGTCGTTGCCATAACAATAGCTTTGGCTCGTTCTGAAGGATCATCGGATTTGAAAATACCGGATCCCACAAAAATTGATTCAGCGCCCAGCTGCATCATCAGAGAGGCGTCTGCAGGTGTCGCAACACCGCCTGCCGCAAAATTGGGAACAGGAAGCCTGCCCTTCTGTTTAACGTATTTCAGGAGATCAACAGAAACACCCATATCTTTGGCCTTTGTAACCAGCTCATCATCAAGCATATGTTTTATTTCTCTGATCCCGGCCTGTACCATACGCATGTGCCGGACAGCCTCAACAATATTTCCGCTTCCTGCTTCTCCTTTTGTTCGTATCATGGCGGCTCCTTCGGAAATTCTCCGCAGGGCTTCACCCAGTTCACGGCATCCGCAGACAAACGGCACTTTGTACCCCCATTTATCAACATGGAATCTGTCATCAGCCGGTGTAAGCACTTCACTCTCATCAATAAAATCAACTCCCAGCGATTCCAGCACCTGGGCTTCGGCGAAGTGTCCGATGCGGCACTTTGCCATTACCGGTATAGAAACAACTTTCATAATCTCTTTTATCATTGCCGGTGCTGACATACGCGCGACTCCGCCATCGGCGCGGATATCCGCAGGAATCCTTTCGAGGGCCATAACAGCGACAGCGCCTGCATCTTCAGCGATTTTTGCCTGGTCAGCAGTTGTCACATCCATAATGACACCGCCTTTCAACATTTCAGCCAGGCCGATTTTGAGCCGATACTCTTTGTTTATTCTGAACATTGCCATATCCTCCGTTGTACTATCATAAAATAATAAATTTTTTAAACTTGTACAGGCACGGTAATGTACAAAAAAAACTCCTTACGGTCAATTAAATTCTCTTGCATTTCTGCCATTTGGGCCGTATTATTTTTAATATCGCACAAAACTTTTATAAGGGAATCCTCATTGCTGGCTATCACGTTCATGTTACTGGCGCTTTTCAATCTAGCAGTATCCATTATCTGCGCCGCTTCTGTATCAGAATCGTCACAGGAGACTGCACAGTCCGGCGCTTCTGTGTCGGTAATCATTCCGTGCCGAAATGAACAAGACACTCTGCAGGCATGCCTGGACTCGATAGATCATATCATATACAACCGGGAAAAGCTGGAAATCATCCTTGTAAATGACAGGTCTGAAGATGACACCGGAGATCTGCTGACAGCATTTTCCCATTTAAAAAGCCATGTTAAAACAATAACCATTGACAGCAATAATTCTGGATTTTCCGGAAAAACCCATGCAGTCGAGTGCGGTGTACAGGCCAGCACCGGCGAAATCCTTTTTTTTACTGATGCCGACTGCATTGTACCTTACACATGGATTACCGGACTCGCAGGACATAACCCGGATCCCCATACAATATATGCCGGATTTGTCTACCCTGAACCGTCGGGTCCTTCTGCTATATCGCGTCTTTTTGGTTCTTTGCAATGTATAGACTGGATACGGTTCTGCACAATTGGCATGGCATGGTCCCGCATGGGCAGGCCTCTGAGCATTTTCGGTAACAATTTTGCTGTTTCAAAATTACTTTATGAAAAATCAGGCGGAATTTCTACTGGAGGATTTCATTATACCGAAGACTATGCATTCATGAACGCTGCAGTACAAAAAGGCGCTTCGGTCACATTCCGCCTGTCCCGGGATTCGGCTGTGC
>Ga0272442_10011785_pt1 | contig 10634 bp, 8 predicted proteins | sample SSMForm2O_FD_200262 | JGI IMG/M metagenome (GOLD analysis project Ga0272442, IMG submission 200262) | Marine sediment archaeal communities from Little Sippewissett salt marsh, Falmouth, MA, United States - SSM-Form-2O | ecosystem: Environmental > Aquatic > Marine > Wetlands > Sediment ... | reverse complement strand
GCCGAACGTCATTGGTTGAGAACCCACCCTACACGGCGCGATCGATTTGACGGATGCGGAGGGGATGCGGTGTGCGCTGGGGGCGGGGGATGGGGCGCTTGGTGGTATTCTGACTTGCTGGGGGAGGGTGAGGACGTTAGGGTTGGTGGTGGTTGGGTGCGGGGTGTGACGAGGTTGGGGGTCCGTGAAGTCTAGGGGTAAGGGAAGGTCGCTATGAAGGTAAGGGTTAGGACGGTCGTTTTGCTTGTGGCGTGGGTTCTGCTGGCTAGTGTTGCGGGGGAGGCGGCGGGTGGTGCGGAGAAGAGGGCGGCGTTGCGGTTCGGTGGGGATGGACGGTTTAAGATTGTGCAGTTCACTGATTTGCATCTGAAGGAAGAGAACGAAGACGATGACAAGACGATTGCGCTGATGGAGCGGGTGCTGGATGCGGAGAAGCCTCAGTTGGTGGTGTTGACGGGGGATGTTCTGGGGGCTTCGGCGAAGCCGCGGGAGATTATGACGTTGTGCGCGGCGCCGATGGTCGAGCGGAAGATTGCGTGGGCGGTGGCGTTGGGGAACCACGATGACGAGGGGACGCACGACCGGGCGGGTCTGATGGATATCATTATGTCGCTGCCGTATGCGGTGTCGCAGCGGGGGCCCAAGGATATCCACGGGGTGGGGAACTACTATCTGCCTGTGTACTCGTCTGATGGCGAGGCGAAGCAGTGGATTCTATATTTTTTGGACTCGAATGCGTATCCGGCGCATAAGTCGCTGGGCAGTTACGACTGGATTCGCGTCGATCAGGTTCACTGGTACTACCAGAGATCGAAGGCGCTGGCGGCCGAGCGCGGTGGGCGGGTGTATCCGTCGCTGGCGTTCTTTCACATTCCGCTGCCGGAATACGAGCGGGCGCTGAGCGATGGGAACGCGGACGTGGTGGGGCACCGGCATGAGAGCATCTGTTGCCCGCGGATCAACTCGGGGCTGTTTGCGGCGATACTGGAACGCGGGGACGTCAAGGGGACCTTTGTGGGGCACGACCATGTCAACGACTACGAGAGTGCGCTGCACGGGATTCGGTTGATCTATGGGCGGGCGAGCGGCTATAGCGCTTACGGCCGGGAGGGTTTTCCGCGAGGCGGGCGGGTGATTCTGCTGGAGGCCGGCAAGGAGAGCTTTACGACGTGGCTGCGGCTGGAAGACGGCGCGAAGGTGCAGTACTAGCCCACAAGGGACGCGTGGGTTGAGAACCCACCCTACACGGGGCGATCGATTTGACAGACGCGGAGGGGATACGCTGTGCGCCGGGTGCGAGGGATTGGTGGAGCAAGCCCCACCCTACGTGGTTCACCGAACGGTAGGCATTTCAACCTCTCTGGGCAAACCATCCCCAAGTCCTTCGGACTTGAGGCTGCCACCCTTGCCCTGTTGTGGTTGCGGGGTTTGTGCGCGGGTGGTAGACTGTGCGGTCCGTGGGAATCGCGTTAGGAGAGTTGCCGTGAGAATGGTGCTTGTTCTGTTTGTTGCGCTGGTTGTGGCTCTGGGTATGTCGGGGTGTGGGGGGCGTTCGGCGGAGGGGGAGCTGGCGGGGTTTGTTGAGGGGCACGTGGGGCAGGTGGCGCCGCTGTGGAAGGCGGCGAACCTGACGTACTGGGAGGCGACGACGACGGGCAAGCCGGAGGCGTGGGAGAAGCTCAAGGAACTGCAACTGGCGATGCGAGCGATCTACAGCGATCGAGAGGCGTTCGCGCGGATCAAGGCGTTCAGGGATGGCGGGGGTATCGACGATCCGCGGTTGGCGCGGCAATTGGAGAAGCTTTACTTGAGCTATCTGGGGGGACAGATCGAGCCGGAGCTGCTGGCGGAGATTGTGGAGCTGGATACCGCGGTTCAGGAGACTTACAACGGCTACCGGGCGACGATCGATGGGGAGCCGGTGACGATGAGCGACATTTACACGCTCATGACGACCGAGGGGAATACGGCCAAGCGCGAGGCGGCCTGGCGGGCCAGCAAGGAAGTGGGCGACGTGATCATCGAGGATTTGCTGCGGCTGGTGAAGCTGCGCAACGAGGCGGCGCGGCAACTGGGGTTCGACAACTTTCACACGATGACGATCGTGACGGGTGAACAGGACGTGGCGGAGCTGGATCGGATCTTTGCGGAGCTGGAGGCGCTGACGCGCGAGCCTTACGCTCAACTAAAAGAGGAGCTGGACGGATTGCTGGCCCAAGAGTACGGGATTGGGGCCGAGGCGTTGATGCCGTGGCATTATCACGATCCGTTTTTTCAGCGGACGCCTTTGGTTTACGAGCTGGACCTGGATGAGTACTACGCGGAGCACGACGTGAAGGAGCTGGCGGAGCGGTACTATGGCGGTGTGGCGCTGCCGGTCGATGATATTATGGCGCGGAGCGATTTGTACGACCGGGAGGGGAAGTATCCGCACGCGTACGGGTTCGATGCGGACCGGGAGGGTGACGTGCGGGTGCTATGTAATCTGCAGAATACCGAGCGGTGGATGGAGACGCTGCTGCACGAGCTGGGGCATGCGCTTTACAGCAAGTATCACGACCGGCAGGAGCCTTGGCTGCTGCGGGAGCCGGCGCATAGCTTCACGACCGAGGCGATTGCGATGTTCTTCGGGCGGCTCAGTCGCAATGCGGACTGGATGCAGGCGATGCTGGATCTCTCGGATGAGGAGACGGAACGCATCCGGGCGGTGAGCGAGCGGTATTTGCGGTTTCAACAGATTCTGTTTGCGCGGTGGGCGATGGTGATGTACCACTTCGAGAAGGCGTTGTACGCCGATCCGGATCAGGACTTGAACACGCTGTGGTGGGACATGGTGGAGACGTACCAGCTCGTGCGGCGGCCTGCGGGGGAGGCCGATGCGGGGTGGGCGTCGAAACTGCACTTTACGACGGCGCCGTGCTACTATCACAATTACATGCTGGGTGAGCTGCTGGCGTCGCAGTTGTATCATCACGTGGTGGCGGAGGTGATGGGGCTTGATTCGGATGCGGGGGTGAGCTATGTTGGCGACGAACGGGTGGGCCGGTACCTGCGTGAGGCCGTGCTCGGTCCGGGGGCGCGGTATCCCTGGAACGAGATGATCGAGCGGGCGACGGGGGAGCGGCTGACGCCGAAGTACTTCGTGGGACAGTTCATCAACGACTGAGAGCACCTAGGAATCAGGTTGTTGGTCGAGCGAAGCAACTGCCATTGTCATTGCCGCGCAGGCGGGAATTCAGACGTTCTCGGTAGTTTCCTGGACCCCTGCCTTCGCAGGGGTGACAACGGGGGGATAAGTAGCTTCGTCCGGCCATCGAGTCATCAATGACAGCGACGCGGGGCCCGGTTCGCCGGCCGGCGTCAAGACGCAAAGCAGGTGACATGGTCTACCTCGTCTCGATTCTCATCTATCTGTTCGTGCTGGCCGGCATCGGCATTTACAAATCCAGGCAAGTCAAGACGCAGGCGGATTTTTCGGTGGCGGGCCGGTCGTTGTCTCCGTGGGTGATGGTGTGCACGATGCTGGCCGTTTGGATCGGCACGGGCTCGATTGTCGGCAATGCGGGCAAGACGTATCACGTGGGCATGGCGGGGTTGTGGCTGCCTATCGGCACGTTTGTCGGTATGATTGTCCTGTCGTTCATTGCGTATCGGGCGCGGGAGATCGAGGCGCTGTCGGTGCCTGAGATCATTGGGCGGCGTTACGGCCATGTGGCGCGACTGCTGGCGGTGCTGGCGCTGATCCTGGCCTATATGGTAATCGTGGGGTATCAGTTCAACGCGGGGGGGATGGTTCTGGAGGTGATCGCGGGGAAGAAGGACAAGGTGTTCTTGGAAGCCGGGTCGGTGGTGACGAAGGAGCAGGCGCGGAAGGGCTACTTCCAATACGAGCCAGACGAGGACTGGACGGGGACGGAGGCGATTCGGTTCCGGGTGAAGGAGGCTGCGTCCGATGAGTGGTCGGCGAGTCCAGCGGTGTTTACGGTGCGCGTGGTGCCGGCGGCGGATCTGGCGAGCGAGGAAGAAGGCCCCGCTAACACACTGGTGATGAAGCGGAACAGCTTTACGCGGATTACGCCCAGCGGGTATGATGGGGGGTTCGGCAGGCACGAGGGCGTGTTTCAACTGGCGGGGGCGGCGGCGAATGGACGGTTGTATCTGCACGAGCCGGTGTTGAAGGCGCAGACGGCGACGATCATTGCGGCGGTCTTTATCATCCTGTTTACGGTGCTGGCGGGGTTGCTGAGTCTGGCGTTTGCGGACGTGCTGACGGGGACGGTCATCACGGTGACGCTGCTGATCGCGTTTCCGGTGCTGCTGGCGAAGGCGGGTGGTTTTTCGGGGATGGCGGAGGCTTACGCGGCGATGGGGGATCGGCCGGACCATATGAAGATGGTTGGGGTCTTTTCGGCGGCCGATTACATCAACTTTTTGCTGCCGGTGTTTCTGCTGGTGATGGGTGACGCGAATCAGTATCAGCGGATCTTTGCGAGCAAGAACGCCAAGGGAGCGCGGACGGCGGTGATCATTATGATCTTCCTGGCGTTGCTGATTGAGGAATTGATCATCGCGGAGGCGTGGATCGCGGGGAGTATGACACCGGATGCGGAGAACGGGCGGTACATTCTGATCTATGCGGCGCGTCATTTCCTGCCGACGGCGCTGGGGATTCTGTTTATGATTACGGTGGTGGGGATCATTATCTCGACGGCCGATTCGTTTCTGCTGGTGCCGGCGACGACGTTTATCAAGGACGTGTACCAGGCGCATATCAATCCGAAGGCCAATGAGAAGCGCGTCGTGCTGATGAGCCGGATCATGGTGGTGCTGTTCGGTGTTATCGCGTGGCTGGTGTCGCTGGCGTTTGCCGAGTCGACGACGGTTTTCGAGAAGGCGCTGTATGCGTTTACGGTGTACGGTTCGGCGATTACGCCGTGCCTGGTGGCGGCGTTGTTCTGGAAGGGCGCGACGAAGGCCGGGGCGATCAGCTCGATTCTGACGGGGACGGCGACGACGCTGCTGTGGGGCGAGGTGTTCCAGGAGCTGGTTGCCGAGCATGTGTCGGCGGAACTGGCGCGACTGGACGCGGTGCTGCCTGCGTTTGCGTTGTCGGTTGTCGCGCTGGTGGGCGTGAGCCTGCTGACGGGCAAGAAGACTGATGCTGGAGGGGAGGCGTGATGTTTGCCGAGGCGATCTACGCACAGAGACGGCAGCGCTTGCGCGGCGCGACCGAGTCCGGTGTGATTTTGTTGGTGGGTAATGATCTGTCGCCGATGAACTATGCGGGCAATCCTTATCCGTTTCGGCAGGACAGTTCGTTTCTGTATTTCTTCGGGCTGGACGAGCCCGGGCTGGCGGCGGTGATCGACGTGGACGAGGGGACGGAGTGCCTGTTTGGCGATGACCTGACGGTCGAGGAGATTGTCTGGACGGGGCCGCAGGCACCGCTGCGGGAGAAGGCAACACGGGTAGGTGTCGCGGGAACGGCGGCGAGCGGCGAGCTGGAAGCGGTGCTGAAGAAGGCGCAGGCGGATGGAAGGACGGTTCATTTTCTGCCGCAGTATCGGGCGGACAATGCGGTGAGGCTGGGCGGGTATCTGAATCTTCCGGCGCAGGGGGTCGGGGCGCGTGTTTCGGAGGCATTGATTCGGGCGGTGGTGGCGCAGCGTTCGGTGAAGGGGCCTGAGGAGATCGCGCAGATCGAGGCGGCGCTGGAGATTTCGTATCACATGCAGACGACGGCGATGAAGCTGGCCCGGCCGGGCGTGGTGGAGCGTGAGGTTGCGGGGGCGATGGCGGGTGTGGCGGTGGCGCTGGGCGTGCGGTTCGCCTTCGAGCCGATCTTCTCGATCCACGGTGAGACGTTACACAATCCGCATTACGACAACGTGCTGAAGGCCGGGGATATTGCGGTGAACGATTCGGGGGCGGAGTCGCCCTTGCGGTATGCGAGCGACATCACGCGGACGATTCCGATCGGCGGGACGTTCTCGCAGAGGCAACGGGAGATTTACTCGATCGTGCTGGAGGCGCAGGAGAAGGCTATCGCGGCGGTGAAGCCCGGCGTGGAGTTTCGAGACGTGCATCGGTTGGCGGCAGTGACGCTGGTGGCGGGGCTGAAGGAATTGGGGTTGGTCAAGGGCGACCCGGTCGAGGCGGTGGAGGCGGGGGTGCACACGCTGTTCTTCCAGTGCGGGCTCGGGCACATGATGGGGCTGGACGTGCACGATATGGAGGGGCTGGGCGAAGATTACGTGGGGTATACCGAGACGATCCGGCGAAACCCGACGTTTGGGTGGCGGTCGCTGCGGCTGGCGAAGGCGGTCGAGCCGGGCTATGTGGTGACGGTCGAGCCAGGGGTGTACTTTATTGGGGCGCTGATGGACCGGTGGAAGGCGGAGGGGACGTGCGAAGCGTTTGTCGATTACGAGAAGGTGGAGAGCTATCGCGACTTCGGCGGCGTTCGGATCGAGGACGATGTGCTGGTGACTGAGGATGGGTGTCGCGTTTTGGGCAGGCCGATCGCGAAGGCGATTGCCGAGGTAGAGGCGTTGGCTTCGGCGTGATCGCGCACGGGGGATTCTTTACTGCGGAGACCGGACTATGAAGAGGACTATCTGCATCGCCCTGCTGCTATTGTGCTGTTTCGGTGGGGGTTGTGCGGCGTGGCGTGAGGGTCAGTCGCGGGTTACCGAGAAGCCGTTTCACCTGTATCTGCTGGCGGGGCAGTCGAACATGGCGGGTCGCGGTGTGCCGGGCGAGGAGGACAAGACGGCCCACCGGCGCGTGCTGGTTTTGAATCAGGAGGGTCAGTGGGTCCCGGCGGTCGATCCGCTGCACTTCGACAAGCCCAACATCGTGGGGGTCGGTCCGGGGCTGGCGTTCGCCAAGGCCATGGCTGACGCTAACGAGGATGTGACGATCGGTCTGGTTCCCTGCGCGGTGGGTGGTTCGCCGATTTCCGTTTGGCGGCCGGGGGCTTTCTACAAGGCGACCGGTGCCCATCCTTATGACGACGCTCTGGAGCGCTGCCGGGTGGCGATGCAGCGCGGGGTTTTCAAGGGCGTTTTGTGGCATCAGGGGGAAAGCGACAGCAATGCGACGGATGGGCCGTTGTATGCCGAGCGGCTGACGGAGCTGATCGCTCGATTGCGTCGCGAGTTGGATCAGCCGGGACTGTTGTTCGTTGCGGGCACGCCGGCCGATGCGTTTGTCGAACGGACGCCGGATGTGCATCTGGTCATCGACGGGATCAAGGCGGTGGCGGAAGCGGATGCGAATGTCCTGTGGGTATCCGGGGCAGGGTTGGGCTGCAAGGCGGACCGGGTGCACTTCGATACGGCGGGGGCACGGGAGTTGGGGCGGCGGTACGCCCAGGCGGTCATGACGAAGCAGAACGTCGAAACAGCTAAGCCATGACCGGGCCGGTGGGGAACGTGCCACTTTTGGCGCGGCGGTAGCCCGTGACGACGATGCCCAGGTCCGGGCGGAGTTCGACGGTTGCGTAGGAACTGCTTTCTGCGCCCTGGCCTTCGACCGTGGCGATCAACGTGTAATAGTGGATGCCGTTGATGAGGTTGTGGTCACCGGCGTGATGATGGCCCTGGAAGACGGCGAGGACGCGGCCGGAATCCTCCAGCACCTGGCGGACGGCGGCGGCGTTGTTGACGTAGACGCTGCCTGAGCCGTCGAGCAGTTGGTGGGTGAAGACGATCACGGGGCCGGTGGAGGTGGCGAGGTCGTCGCGGAGCCAGGCGAGTTCGTGCGGGGGGATGTTGGCGTCGGTCCAGTCGAAGTTGCCACGGTTGTACTCGGCGGCGTCGGCTTTGTAGTTGGCGTCGAGGACGATGCAGTGGAGCCCGTGGGAGTCGAAGGCGTAGTAGCTGCGGGCGGGGTCGATGCCTGTGTTGGTGACGCGGGCGAGAAGCTGCGGCTTGGAGATGCTGTCCACATCGTGGTTGCCGATCACATGGTATGTCGGGCCGTCGAACTGCTGAAAGACTCCCTCGACAGTGTCAAGGTACGTGAGGGTCTGCTGTTCGGCGGGTGGACGGTCCTGGTCCTTGAAGTCGCCCAACTCGATGAGGAAGTCCACGTTCTCGGCTTTCATCCGCGCGACGCACTCGGTCAGTTTGTCCAGCGATTGGCGATAGAAGCGCGTGCCGGCAGGGTCGGTATCGGCGTAGTGGCAGTCGGTGACGATGCCGAAGCGGGGATTCCTGGGCGTCTTGCGGAGCAGCCCCGTGGAGGTACACGACAGGGGCAGGACGGCGACGGAGGCCACCGTGGACTTGAGGAAGACGCGACGATTGATGTGTTGTCCGAAAGCACTATGGCTCATGGTCTCACCGGGCTCTGAAGGAATCATCTAGTGGTCTGTCGCCGTGATGATAACACGGATGGCGGCGGCAGGCTACGGTGGAAGTTGGCGCGTCGGCGACGTATAATTGTCGCCGGCACGACGCGATGAAGGCAGGCTTTCTGACAATGAGCGGACAGGAGAGAGACGATGGGCGAAAGATACAGTCGACGGGATTTCCTGGAGCGGAGCGGTGCTTTGGGTGCGGGGCTGGTGTTGCCCGGTTTGGGTAGCGCGGTCGCGGCGGCGGGACAGGGGGAGAAGCCTCTGGATATCGCTTTCGTGGGCGTGGGGCGGCGCGGGTCGAACCTGCTGAAGATCCTGCTGGAGTTGAAAGGGGTGCGGATCAAGGCGCTGTGCGACATTCGCGAGGACCGGGTGACGCGGGCCCAGCGGTGGGTGACGGAGGCCGGTCAGCGTGAGCCTAGCGGGTATTCGAGAGGGGAGACGGATTTCAAACGCCTGTGCGAAACCGAGGCGCTGGACCTGGTTATCACGGCGACGCCGTGGCAGTGGCATGTGCCCGTGTGCGTGGCGGCGCTGGAGGCGGGCAAGCACGCGGCGACGGAGGTGCCGGCGGCGGTGACGTTGGATGAGTGCTGGCAACTGGTCGAGAGCGCCGAGAAGGCCGGCAAGCACTGCACGATGCTGGAGAATTACTGCTACTTCCGCAAGGCGATGGTCGTTTTGAACATGATTCGCCAGGGCGTGTTCGGGGAGCTGCTGCACTGCGAAGGACGGAGCCAGGAGAACTGGATCCGGGAGAACTGGCACCTGTTCAACAGCGACGGGACGATGGGTTGGGTGGCCGAGCATCTGGCGGAGCGCAACGGCAATCAGTATCCGACGCACGGGTTCGGGCCGATGGCGATCTGGGCGAACCTGAATCGCGGGGACCGTCTGGACCACCTGGTTTCGATGAGCAGCAAGGGGCGGGCGTTGGGGCTGCACGCGGAGGCGAGCTTCGGCAAGGACCACGCGCTGGCGAAGCAGACATATCACCAGGGTGACGCGAACATCACGCTGCTGCGTTCGGTCAACGGCGTGACGTTTACGCTGTATTTCGGCGGGCAGTCGCCACAGCCGTGGAGTCCGGCGCACAAGGTACAGGGCACGCTGGGGTCGTGCATCGGCGAGATGTTCGACTACAGTCCTGAGAGCGAGAATTGGATTCAGGTCAAGCTGTTCGAGAAGAAGCGGGAGCAGGAGACGCGCGGGCGCTGGGGCGACTACTGGGACTACGTTGAGAAGTATGATCATCCGCTGTGGAAGGCGCTGGGGGCCGAGGCGAACGAGCAGCGGGCGAAGGACTGGAGCGGGGCCTACGACTACCTGATGCTGTATCAACTGGTCACGGCGTTGCGGCGGGGGCAGAAGCCACCGATGGATGTCTATGACGCGGCGACGTGGAGCGCGATTTCGGAACTGTCGGAGCGCTCGGTGGCGAAACGCAGTGCGACGCAGGACTTTCCCGACTTTACGCGGGGTAAATGGAAGACCGCGCCGGCTACCGATCTGGACCTGGTGTAGCATGGGGAATGCCCTGCGTGTAGTCCTGATGAGCGGTCTGGCGATCTTGTTGGTTGGGAGCTGCTGCAACAGCGAGGTGGCGGAGCCGGGCGGAGAGCGGGCGTCCGAGACGGTGACGCTGGTCTTTGAGATCGAGTTGAACCAGCGGGTGTATGAAGACAGCGCGTGGGGCGATCCGCCTCAACTGGCGATCTGGCTGGCGAATGAGACCGATGGGCGCGTGCGTACGGTGGCCGTGACGCATCGGACGGGCGCGGGCGACTGGGAAGGCAAGGTGGAGTGTGCGGTGGCCCTGCCCTACTGGGTGGGCTTCTATGGCCGGGAAACGGGGAGGGAAGGTCCGCCGACGTGGGACGAGCCGGCGGCGGATGCGGTTACGTGCGCGACGCCACGGGCGGTGCTGCATGCGACGGGGCAGGTCCGGCGTGGCGGGCGGTGGGCATACTATGTGGAGGTGAACGTCTCGGGCGACTACAGCGTACACTTCCCGAGCCTGTCCGACGAGGGGCACTCGGACCGCTATGGCAACGGCCAGCCGTCGTTGGTGTATCGGGGCTGGATTGAGGCCGTCGAAGGCGTGAAGAGCCGACCTGTGCTCGTGGGATGCACGGACCAGCACGAAGGCGTGAGTGAACTGAAGGGAGGTTTGGGCGAGATCACAACGGCTAGAGAATTGCTGAAGCGCATACGGGTATCCTGCAAGAGAGACAGCGAGTTAACACCACCATAGGAAAGGGAAAGGCGA
>Ga0272442_10011784_pt1 | contig 10634 bp, 7 predicted proteins | sample SSMForm2O_FD_200262 | JGI IMG/M metagenome (GOLD analysis project Ga0272442, IMG submission 200262) | Marine sediment archaeal communities from Little Sippewissett salt marsh, Falmouth, MA, United States - SSM-Form-2O | ecosystem: Environmental > Aquatic > Marine > Wetlands > Sediment ... | reverse complement strand
CTGCGCAAGATACATCGAGTTATGGAACCTTGTTTTCATACAGTTCAATCGCCTGCCTGACGGTAAGCTGGTGCCTCTAAAGAGCAAATACGTTGACACCGGCGCGGGTCTCGAAAGACTTGTGGCTGTGCTGCAGAACAAGCAGAGTAACTACGATACCGATTTATTTATGCCCATAATCGATTATACCAGTAGTATCAGCGGTCACAAATATACATCGAAGCTCGACAACAAAAGAGACAACGCCTTCAGAGTAATTGCCGACCATATTCGTTCGCTTGTCTTTTCGATAACCGACGGAGCGATTCCTTCCAACGAAGGACGGGGATATGTGATTCGACGCATACTTCGCCGGGCTTCGAGGTTCGGCAGAGAATTAGGAATGCACGAGCCGTTTTTGTACAGGCTCGTGCCGGTAGTCGTCGATTGCCTGGGCGATACGTTCGGCGAGATAAGAGAAAGGGCCGACTACGTCTCAACGGTAATAGAATCCGAAGAAACAAGTTTCGGCAGAACACTCGACAGGGGCATCGAAATTTTCAACGGCGCCGCCAAACGCGCACAGGAATCAATAAAGAAAATTATCAACGGCGAAGACGCTTTCCAGCTCTATGACACCTTTGGTTTCCCCCTTGATTTGACCGAGCTTATGGCCAAGGAGCGCAGCCTTAAGGTCGATACGGCCAGGTTTAACGAATTAATGGAAGCCCAGCGGCAGCGGGCAAGGGCTGCGCAGAAAAATGATTCACTCGCGGCGGCGCTGACAGATACCGAATTACCAAAGACCGAAGATGTCCACAAGTATAATACCAATAGCTGCCGGAGCAAAGTAATAGGCTGGCTTGACGACGGCGGCTTCAAGGACAAGGGCAGCATCGAAGCCGGTGCGGAGGTATGCCTGATTCTTGATCAAACCTGCTTCTATGCCGAGGCGGGCGGCCAGGTCGGCGATTGCGGTGTTATAGAATCGGACATCGCTAAATTCGTAGTCAAAGATACCACAAAAATCGCTAACTGTATCATTCATCGAGGTAAAGTTGTCGAAGGATCTTTCAGCCCGGGTCAAAACGTAAAAGCAATTGTTAGCAAAGACAGGGACGCGATAAAGAAAAACCATACCGCTACCCACCTGCTCCAGTGGGCCTTGCAGCAGGTGCTCGGTAAATCCGCAGCTCAGCAGGGTAGTTTTGTCGGGCCGGATTATTTGAGATTCGACTTTACCTGTCCCAAAGCCCCGACCGCCAAAGAACTGAAAAAGGTCGAAGAATTGACAAGAGAAAAAATCATTGCCGATCTGCCTCTAACCTGGGTGGTAATGCCCAAAGAAAAGGCGCAACAAATGGGTGCAATGGCGCTGTTCGGTGAAAAGTACGGAAACGACGTCCGGGTTGTGGCTATCGGCGCAGAGGGCCGGGACCAAATCTCCGAGGCCTTCAGCCGGGAATTCTGCGGCGGCACGCACGTTGACAGACTCGGTTCCATCGGCGGTTTCAAGATAATCAAAGAAGAGAGTATCTCTGCAGGGGTCCGCAGGATTACGGCCCTGACGGGCTCAGGCCTTAACAGCTACCTCGAAAAGGCAAGTGACATCGTCGATGAGCTTTCTGCAATTCTGAAAGTTCCCTCCGAAGGACTGGTTGAAAGGATCGGCCAGTTGATAAAGGAAAATAAAAAACTTTCGAAGGAACTAAAGGCGGCGGCAAGGGCATCGGGCTCGGACATTATGGCCGAGGCAAAAGAACTCCTTAAAAAATGTGAAAAAGTCGGCGAGACTTCCATAATAATCGCCCGACTGCCTGGAGCACAAATCGAGCAGGCGCGGGAAGCAGTCGATATGCTCAAGAAAAAGGCGAAATCGGCCGCTATTGTTTTGGGCTTCGGAGACGGCGACAAGGCAACGCTGCTTGCGGGCATGACCGACGATGTCATCAAAAAAGGCCTGAAGGCCGGCGACATCGTCAAGGAAACCGCCCATATAATCGGCGGCGGGGGTGGAGGCCGGCCACAAATGGCACAGGCCGGGGGAAAAAATCCGAAAAAAATAAACGATGCTCTCAAAAAAGCCGCGGAACTGATAAAAGAAAAACTGGCGAGTGCTTAATCGCTTATTCTGATTTGGGATCCCCAAACGCACTATTGCGCGTTTGTGGAACCCTTCAATGCTCCGGAAAGGCAGGATTGAAAGTGAGTGAGGCGGAACCTTTCATTAGGTTTAACTGTGAAAATTGCGGCTATAAGTCCACCGTCTCGGAAAGCTACGCGGGCAAAAATATTCGATGCCCCAATTGTTATTACATAATCTTCATCCCGAAGGAAGAGACCACGGGCACAACACAAACCAGCTCCAGATATTCCGCATACGATTCAAGCCTTCTGAATATCCAGGAACAAAACATTCTCAAACATAGACAAAGGTACGAAGCTATCGCCTCCGAGCAGGCCGCCGAATCCGAAGAGGAAGAAGAACCACCACCAGAAACCGATCCCGCCGCCCGCCGTAAAGCCCCCTGGTTTATAGACATATTTTTCTATCCTTTCAACAAGCCGGGATTGAAACATCTTGTGATTTTCATCTTAGTTCCGCAGGTATTCGGTATCATTGCGAGAATTCTTCCAACCGTTTTTATGTATCTTGTAATGATTGCTGGTTTTATTGTGAATTTCCTCATCTTTCTGTATATGTACTGGTATCTCGCTGAATGCGTTCACGAAAGTGCAAGCGGCTGGGTACGAGCACCACCGGGATTCGGCGGGCTTCCAACCTTAAGAGATATGTTCGGGCAGATAGTAAATATTATTGGCTGCCTCGCGGTGTTCTTTGCTCCATTTGTTCTGTATATGTTAATTGCTCAAAAAGCCGGCATAATTTTCTGGCTGTTACTAATCTGGGCTGTTTTCTTATATCCGATGGCTTTATTGTCCGTTCTTATGCACGACACCAGTCACGGCCTTAGTTTTCGTAAGTTTACCAAATCGATATCCAATACTTTTTTCCCATACTGTGGCCTTGTCTTGTTTTTTATTTTAACAGTTGTATTAATTAGCCTAATCCCATCGGAAAAGACAGAATCACCGCTTGGGAATTGCATCCTTCGTTTTGTCATTATCTACACAGCATTTATCGGCGCCCACCTTTTAGGCCGATTTTACTGGCGGTATCAGGACAGGCTTAACTGGAACCTGGAAGGTGATAAAAGTAGTCGAAATTATCATAGAAATGCGATTTGACGGATTAGCAGTCTGCCAAGATAGTTTTCATGAAAACATAATTTCAGACAGATTTTGCGCAATTTCTGACTTCTTGGGACGTCTTTTATAATATAGACTTTGAACATCAAAACCCTTATTATTAAGTTGTTTCGAGTTTTTGCGAGAAAGGAGTAAGATTATGAGAGGAAGAGCGATTTATCGGAGAATCCAGGCTTACAATGGTAACTTTTTGGTATGCCTGCTGCTGATGGTGCTTTTGTTAGGTTACATGGATAAAAGCGAGGCGGTCGGCAGCGAGCAGCAGAAGAAAGAGATTGCCGGTAAAGAACAGAAGCAAAAAGCCGGCACCTCGGGAACGCGCACAGTCGAGTTGACACTTCACCCGGTGAAAGCTCATGAACCTGCGCAGAAATACCAGCTTCTCCCGAAAGCCGCAGCGAAAACAGATGCGGATGCAGTACCGCTGTATGAAAAAGCTCTCCAGGCATTGCCCAAGAATTCCCAGACAGAACAAATAAGCCAGTGGCTCAAAACTACACTGGATAAATTGCCGCTTCAGCAGGTACAATCAACTCTTCATAAATTCTACCCGGCTATAGAGCTGCTTAAACAAGCTGCCAAATGTAAGCAGTGCGACTGGCCTTATTTGGACGATGATACGTTGACCCGAAAATTGCGCGAGTACCGTACCCTCACATTTGTTCTCGACCTACAGGCGCGGGTTCAAATTGCTCAAGGCCAGTATGATAAGGCGATCGGTACCGTGCAAACCGGATTTGCTATGGCAAAGCATATAGGTGAAGGCCCAACTCTACTCGAGGGATTGGTAGCGGTAGGGATAAGTGGGCGTATGTGTCGGCCACTTGAACAGTTTATTCAGGGAGCCAATGCACCTAACCTTTACCGATCTTTGCGGGACCTGCCAAAGCCATTTATAGACCTGACCGAGCAAGCAGAATTCGAAGACCAGGATATTAGAGAAACTGTGCATCTACTGATGAACAGGTTGGATCGTAATATTGCTGCCCTGCAATGCATTGAAGCGATTCGTCTCTATGCTGCTGCTCACAACGGTCAATTTCCGAACGAGCTAAGCGACATCACACAGGTTTCTGTTCTCGATGATCCTGTTACGCAAAAGCTGATCATTTACCACCGTACCGGCTCCAAAGCCTTCCTGGAGGCACCCGCTGCTAAAGGAACAGCAGACAAATATACCTTTCGCTACGAGCTAAGCCTAAGAAAATAGAAAAAGCATATGAGTACAAACATTAAAAGAAGGCTTTAAGATGGCTAATGCGGATACTATGATAAAATTTCGCTGTGAAAACTGCGGTCAGAAATTCAGCGTTCACAAAAACAACGCAGGCAAAAAAGGCAAATGTCCGAAATGTAAAAATATAATCGTAATTCCGAAAGTCCAGATTCAAAGCCATCTTAAAAAGCAAGGCGATTCCGAAGATTCTAAAATCAACTCAAAATATTCCGCCTACGACTTATCTCTTTTAGCTATGCCGCAAAAAGACGAAGATCAAGACCTAACCCTCAGTCATACTGAGACATCCGGGAACACTGCCGAATATGAACAGGAGACCGAAGAACATGAAGAAGAAACCGCTGCTTTGCGCAGGCTGCCATGGTTTGTCGATATTTTCCTTTACCCGATAAGCGCCTCAGGTCTGGTTAATTTGGCAATTCTTTCTTTTTTGCCTCGAATGCTGCCGCCGTTAGGCCATCTTAACTACTGGATACACCTTTCTCCTTTTATAGCAATTATAGTAGTCTTCTTAGGATACTTGCTTTACTGCTTTTCAGATTATATTCGCTACAGTGCCGGCGGAAAACGACGCGCACCGAATATCGATTTGTCGCCGAGCGTATTACTCAACGCCGGGGAACTCATTTGGCCCATATTAAATACTTTTGTTTGCATTGCCGTCTGTGTCGGCCCGTTACTGGCATATCTTATAATCACCAGGCAGGCAGATATAGTCTTCTGGCTGCTGGTGACATATGGAGTCCTTTATTTGCCTATGGTGCTGCTGGCTGTGGTTTTGTTCGAGTCTCTTCGGGCACTAAATCCAATACTGATTATCACATCGATGTTTAACGTTTTTCTCCCTTACTGCGGTCTGGTCCTGGTCTTTTTCGCAGTTTCCGGAATCATAGCAATTATATTAGTAATTATGCCGCAACCATTTATTATAAGTTATCTCCTCGGTGTGGTTTGTATTTATCTGTCAATGATAATGGCCCATCTGTTAGGACGGTTTTGTTATCAATACAGTGAAAGACTCAACTGGGAAGTGTAAAGAACCGAAAAAACGATGAACAGCAGATATTATGATTAAGTTCAACTGCAAAAAATGCGGTCAAAAGCTAAGTGTCCCAGGAGACCGGGCAGGCACAAAAGGTAAGTGCCCCAGGTGCAGGAATATAATCATCGTCCCGGAAACTCAATCCACACATCCGGTGATAAACCAAAGTGACGCCGAAGTTCCGGCAGTCGAAACGGATAGTTTTTTCGATAACGAAATACTTCTGAAGGCTATAGAAAAAGACCAAATTCAAGACGAGATGCTCGGGTTATCCGCCCTTCCGGAAAAAGCCACCGAATATGAGCATGAGCCCATAGAGGAACCTTCGGACGACACAGAGCTACCGCCGGAGCGCAAGCACCCGTGGTTTATTGATATATTCCTCTATCCGATTTGCACACCGTGTCTGCTAACTTTGGGAATTATAATCATTATACCATTGCTTATTAATATTGCGGTAGGTTTATTGGGTCCCTTCGGTATTCTTGCACTGGTGCCGGGTATGTTTTTAAATTTTGTTATCAGTATGTACTTCTTATGGTACCTTGCCGAATGTATTCGTGACAGTGCCGAAGGCGGGATTCGGGCACCAGAAACTTTAGCCAACTCCCCGAGTTTAGGCGAACTTTTCTGTCAATTGTTCCGCTTGCTCATATGCATACTTATCTTTGCAGGGCCGGTGGGTTACTATTACATCAAGACCAACAGAACCGACACAATCTTCTGGTCTTTACTGGCTTTGGCCCTTTTCTTTCTCCCGTTAGGTTTATTGGCCGTCACTCTGTTTGATTCCCTGCGCGGCCTTAATCCTCTTTTACTCATAGGCTCAGTTTTAAGTACTCATTTCATATATTGTGCACTGGTCTTCATCCTGTGGGCTGTTGCACTGAGTGTTATAGCTTTACTCAAGATGCTAAACAGTATATGGGTGATTTTTTTGTCCGGTTACTTTGTGATGTACATTTTGCTAATCGTGGCCCATTTGCTGGGGCGATTTTACTGGCGGTATCAGGAAAAACTCAACTGGGATGTTTGATATGTGGTCTATGGAACTTAACTCTGCTGTCTTATCCTGACACTTTTTGCGTGGGCGTCGAGGCCTTCGACCTCGGCAAGACGAATAATATCGTCGGCGCTCTGAGCCAACATTTCTTTATCGTATTCGATAATACTGATAGATTTCACAAAGTCATTACTTGTAAGAGCGCTCGAGAACTTAGCCCTAGTCCCGGTGGGTAATGTATGACTTGGTCCGGCCCAGTAATCACCGACTGCGACGGGAGTGAAATCACCGATAAATATCGCACCGGCATTTTCGACCTTGTCCGCTACTTTCCTGCTTTCCTGACCACATTGAATCTCTAAATGCTCGGAAGCAAATTCGTTTGCCAGTTCAATCGCTCCAGTCATATCAGAGAAAACTATGATACGACTAAATTTCTTCAGAGATTCCTTTGCATCTTCGGCTCTTTGTAATTGCTCGACCTGTTTTTTCAACTCGGTTAGAACCTTCTCTGCCAGAGGCTGCGAATCAGTTACAACAATAGCGCTGCTGTCTGCGGCGTGTTCCGCCTGGCTGAGCATATCAGCAGCCACCCACGCAGGATTGGCTTTATCGTTTGCGACGATAAGGACTTCACTGGGTCCTGCTATTGAGTCAATCCCGACGTAATCCCCAGAGACGTTCTTTTTAGCCGATTGCACCCACTTATTGCCGGGGCCAACAATTTTATCAACTTTTAAGATGGCCCCAGTCCCAACCGCCAGTGCTGCAACGGCCTGTGCTCCTCCGATGCGATATACTTCATCAATTCCCAATTCATGACAGGCTGCCAAAATTACCGGATGAATACCACCTTTATACCTTGGAGGTGAAACAACAGCTATTTCCTTAACACCAGCAATCTGTGCAGGTACTGCCGTCATAATAACTGTTGAAGGCAATGGCGCTGAAGCACCCGGCACACAAATGCCTATGCGCCTGATGGGTGAATATTTTATTCCAAGATGAGTATTTTTGTCGCCAATAAAAATTTCGCTTTGATATTTCCTGACGTTTTCAATTGCCTGGCGAAGTGAAGTTAAAAGGTCAGGTTCAATTTGTTTATGAGCTTGCTGCAAATCCGCTTTGGAAACACGAAATTGTTCAGGTGTTAATTTAATCCCATCGAACTTATTTGTATAGTCTGCAACAGCTTCATCACCATGGTCGGCAACATCCCGAAGAATTTCAATAACCTTTTGATTTTCCTGGCTCCCATAGCCGGAGCATCGCGCTGCGAGCATCATTTCCGAACGAAATCTTTTCACCTGTTCTTTAAAGTCTGACTGTTGACAAGAGATAAGGATTTTGTCGAGTTCGTGGGGCATTGATTAGTCCTTTATCTTGCGAAGTTGCCGTGGCTGTAAATTCGGGCTGCCCTATGCAGCAACAGATATTTTTCGCCTTTATACTTAGTCACAAGACCTGCTATCTTAAACCGTACCGGCACAGGAATCGTGGATTGTGTAAGCTCGGCCAATTCCATCGCTTCGCAGGGCAGCAGGCGCAACGATACAGGCCGGGTATTGCGGCCAAGGGCATCCAGAATGAACACAAGCTGGCCGTCTTTCTCTTTGACCAGAAATGCGCTCCTGTCGGCCAGAGTGGAATCCTGCTCTAACACTATTTTTTTTGTCTGCGGTGTTCTTCTCGGAGTCGGGGGCCTGATAGTCCTCCCGGATTTGAGCCTTTCCATAATTTCCTTCGGCATGGCCAATAAATCGTTCGGTTCACTTACAGCTTGCTGCTCAAACTCTTTTTCAGGCATGCTTTGGATGTCTTCTTTAGGTTTTTGATTTGTTTGAGGCTGCTGCTGAATTCTCGTACTAACGGGCAGAAAATGAATCGGAAAAATAAAATTCCTGCCCTTGTATTTTGTAGCCCAGCCCGAGAGCCTGTAAGTATTTGCAGAGCGCTCTTTAACATCGGCAATCAACTTTTCCAGTGTAGATGACGGCAACAATTCCAACGTCGTCCCTGCAGGGGCTTTAGCTCTTAAATCGTTCACTTCGGTTTCGAACTCAAAGAACCATCCACTCTCGCTGGAATCAAGCTTCTGCCCGCGCCCGAGAGGTGTGTTACTATCACTCGCTCTTTCGCTTTTGCCGGGCAAAACAGTGGGAGTTATTTTACCATTAACACCCATTAGAACAAAGCCGTCCCACAGCAGATTTTCCCGCGGTCTCTCGGCGCCAAATCCCGATGCGACCGGGAATGTAAATAATAAGAACACTAAAATAAAAATTGCCGGTTTCTTTTCCATATCAGATATTCTTGAATTAAATCGTCAACACTCATTAATCAATTTAACAACCTGCTGCGGCTCACTCGCCGTCTTTACATACCTGCTGCTGTCAGGGTCATCGATTGCAATCAAATCGACCAGCGGCTTCCAGAGTCCGCCTACAAGTATAATCGGTTTGTCTGCTTTGAGAAAGCCCTTGTTTTTTAATTCCCAGACCTTCGCCAACTCCAGCAGTGTTCCGGTTCCACCGGGCAGTACAACATAAGCCTGTCCCAATTTAATCAGCCTATCCAGCCGCTCATCAAGCGAGGCGGTAACAACTTCACGGCTGATATATTTGTTGGCTCTGCTGTTCTTAAAAGCCGTGCACGTAACCCCGATTACTTCGCCGCCCGCTTCGGATGCCCCTTTGGCCGCTGCCAACATCGTTCCGCCGTATCCACCATTGGCGATATTATAGCCGGCCTGAGCCAGCAGCCGGCCTGCTTCGTATGCCAGCGCATAAGCAGAATCTCCTTCTCCGGTTCTGCTTGTCCCGAATATAGTTATTGTTTTTTTATCCATTCGTTCTTTTTCGTGTGTAATTGAGAAGGCCGGCCGACAGCATAATATCCCTGTCTCTTTCGGAAAGCTCCAGCCTGCCGACAAATTCGAATGAGCCGTCCGCTTTTACAATCTTAACCTCGTCGTTTTCCTTTATTACTTCAAGCAAATTGTCTATATAAAGTTCGTCGCCGCTGTCGATCCTGTCATAGTCGGAAGGGTCGGCAAATTCTATCGGTACTATGCAGAAATTTATCAAATTCGCCTTGTGAATTCGCTCGATGCTTTTGGCAATAACCGCCCGTACACCGAGATACATCGGGCAAAGTGCGGCGTGCTCTCTCGACGAACCCTGGCCGTAGCTTTCGCCAGCCACAATAAGGCCGGCTATCGCTTTTTCCTTTAATCGAAGCGCCCGTTCGGCAAAAGTCGGCTTGCCTTCTTCGTTGAAGCAATTGAAAACAACCTTCGCGTATTCGGGCACATTCGAGCGCAGTTTTAGGAAAGTCCCAGCCGGCATAATGTGGTCGGTGGTTATCTTCTGGCCGCACTTAATCAGCACCTGGCCAGTCAACTTCTTTTGTAGTGGTGCGGGGGGCTCGGGTACAACAATAGTAGGCCCGCGTAAAACCTCCGCCTTTGCCGTTTCGTCACCGCTCAATGGCCGCTCTATCATACTGTCATCAATTACAAATTCGTCCGGCGGTTCGATTTTCGGATATTCAGAGCCGAGCAATTCCGGCAAATCACGGGGATCTGTAATTTTACCCGTCAAGGCAGAAGCGACAGCCGTCTCCGGACTGACCAGATAAACCTTATCGCCTTTTGTCCCGCTTCGCCCGGCAAAGTTCCTGTTAAAGGTACGCAGGCTAACCACCTCATTAGCCGGCGAAAAGCCCTGCCCGATACAGGGCCCGCAGCCCGACTCCAAAATTCGTGCGCCCGCTGAAAGCATATCCGCCAATGCTCCGTTACCGGCCAGCATATTCAGAACTTCTCTACTGCCCGGAGCGATTGCACACTCGACCATATTATCTATATGCCGACCTTTTAATACCTTCGCGACCATCATTAAGTCGGCAAAGCTCGAATTCGTACAGCTTCCTATCACGACTTGAGCGGTTTCGAGGCCGGCGATTTCTCCGACAGATTTGATGTTATCCGGCGAAGACGGGCACGCCGCCATCGGCTCAAGCTCATCCAGATTTATTTCAACAACGCGGTCATATTCGGCATCCCCGTCAGCAGCCAGCGGCTGATAGTCATCCCGGCGTTT
>Ga0272442_10011781_pt1 | contig 10635 bp, 7 predicted proteins | sample SSMForm2O_FD_200262 | JGI IMG/M metagenome (GOLD analysis project Ga0272442, IMG submission 200262) | Marine sediment archaeal communities from Little Sippewissett salt marsh, Falmouth, MA, United States - SSM-Form-2O | ecosystem: Environmental > Aquatic > Marine > Wetlands > Sediment ... | reverse complement strand
CCCCTGCCGCTGGACCGGGCCTGGTCGGCGGTGCCGTTTCCGGCGTGGGCGGGGGTGGGGCTGTTTCTCGCACTCCAGTTGACCGCCCTGGTGGCGGCGGTGGGTCTGTCGGCGGCGATGGACGCGGGCGCCGGCGGCGAGGCGTCGGCCGAGGCGCCCGTCTCGCCGGTGTTGATGCTCGCCCACGTGGTGCCGCTGGCGGTCGGGCTGGCGGCGCTCCGCGCGTTCGGACCCCGGGCGCACCGGACGGTCGGCGTCCGCGCGGGCGGCGTGGGGACGGGGTTGCGCCTGGGAGTCGTCGCGTTTGCCGCCATCCTGCCCGTGTGCGTCGCGGCGCTGATCGTCAGCGTCGGGGCGCTGCGGCTCGTCGAGGGACCGGTCGAGACGCACCCGCTGCTCGAGACGGTCCAGGAAACGCAGGAGCCGTGGACGCTTGTCCTCGTGGGCGTCCAGGCGATCGTCCTGGCCCCGGTGGTGGAGGAGTTCCTGTACCGGGGCGTGCTCCTGTGGGCTTTGCTGCGGGGGACGGGGCCGGTGGCGGCCCTGGTGGCGTCCAGTGCGCTCTTTGCGGTCGTCCACGCCCCGGCCGAACCGCAAGGCGTCGTCCCGCTCTTCTTCCTGGGGATGGCGTTGGCGTACGTGGCGTACCGGACGCGGAGCCTCGTGGCGCCGATCGTCGCGCACGCCCTGTTCAACGCCCTGATGGTGGGCGGGACGATGTGGGGGTGAGGCTGAAGATATCGCGCGGCGCCCAGTCGTGGGCACCGCGCGGTGGGCAAGACTGCCCACCGCGCTAACCGCTGCGTTGCGACGTGCAGCCGGAAGCGGTACGCTGTCGGCGGAATCCATTCAGGAGGATGCAGACCATGTCGGAACCGATGAAACGTCGTGCGTTTCTGCGGACGTCCCTGGCGGCCTCGGCGGGCGGCGCCCTCGCCGCGGGCGCCGGCAAACCGGCCGGCGCGGCCGAGGTGAAGACCCCGGCATCCGCGCCCAACCCGCCGACGCCCTGCCCTGCGGCAAGATCGGGGAGCTGACCGTCAGCCGCCTCCTTCTGGGCGGCAACCTGCTCACGCACTATACCCACAGCCGCGACCTCAGGTACGTCTACAACCTCACCGCCCACTACAACACCGACGAGAAGATCATCGAGACGATGCTCCTGGCCGAGCGGCACGGCATCAACACCCTCTCGGTCCACAATCCGCCGCCCATCATGAAGACGCTGCGGCGGTACCGGAATGAACGCATCGGCAAGATGCAGTTCATCATCTGCCCGACGGCCGAGTGCCGGCCCGGCATGGTCGACTACGCCAAACAGGTGGACGACCTCCTCGACGCCGGCGCCGACGCCATCTACGTGTGGGGCGTGCGGGGCGACCAACTCGTCGGACAGGGCAAGATGGACCTGCTGAAGGAGGCGGTGGCCATCGCCAAGGCCGCCGGCGTGCCCTCCGGCGTCGGCGCCCACGACCTGCGCGTCGTGGAGGCGTGCGAGAAGCACGGCGTGGAGCCGGACTTTTACATCAAGACCTTTCACCATCACCGCTATCCCAGCGCCCCGCACCCGGACGAACTCAAGGGGCCGTACGCCGAGCATCCCGGCTACTGGTGCAAGGACCCCGACCGGACGATCGAGGTGATGGGGTCGGTCGCGCGGCCGTGGATCGCCTTCAAGGTGATGGCGGCGGGGGCGATTCCGCCGAAGGACGCGTTCCCGTACGTCTTCGGTGGCGGCGCCGACCACGTGCTGGCGGGGATGTTCGACTTCGAGATTGCCGAGGACGCCGACCTCGCCCGCCAAGCCGTCGCCGCCGCCGCCAAGCGCAAGCGGCCGTGGCGCAGTTGAACGCGCCCCGTCGCGCGGTGGGGCTGCGTACCTGCCTCGCCGCGCGTCGTCGAGCCTGAAAGGCTCGAAGTTCCGTCAGCCCGGGGCAGCGCCCCGGGTCTAAGGGTCTGCTCAACACCCCAAAGCCCTGAAAGGGCGGCAGCCTTCCGTCGCACACCTACCGTTCATCGCATTCGACACGTCCCACCGCCGGCGGGTTCTCGGGAGAACGTCACGGAGCGGCCGGCGGGAGTTCCAGCGCACCGGCTTCCCCTTCGCCCCCACCCTCGCCCTCCGGCGGCCCTTTGGGCGCGGGCGGGCCCTCCTCTTCCGGCGGGAAGAGCGATTCCGGCACCTCCTCCAGTTCCGGCGCCAGACGCCGCACCAGGTCCCGGGCCAGACGGATCTGCTCGTGCGGCCAGAAGGTGCTCAGACTCGCCGTCGTCCCGCTGAAGCGGACGCCCACGCCCACGCGCTCGTGGCCGGGGTCCACCGTCCCGATGCGGTCCTCCTCGGTCCCGCCGCGCGCCAGCGACCGGCTCAGGTACACCGGCAGGCTGGTCATGATGTAGATATTCTGGTCCAGGGGAAGGTGCGTCTGGAGCCGCTTCATCGGCGGCGAGGGCTCGGGGGCCTGGCCGGCCTTCAAACGCTCGATCACCTCGCGCAGGAGCGTCAGGTCGCTTCCGGTGGCCACGACGGCCTTGTCGCCGACCACCGCCACGCGGTAGACGAGCCCCTCGGGCCCGTACAGCCGCCGCAGCCGCTTCTGGAACCGGATGTGCCGCGCCGGAATCCCGAAACGCAGCCGCGGACGGTACAGCGTGACGGGCACGCCGGCAATCTGCTCCGGCTCCGGGTCGGCCCGGAACTTCAGGTACAGGCGCAACTGGTCGGCGAGGCGCTCCCACGCGTCGACCATGAGCGTGATGCCCCTCTCGAACTGCTCGGCGTCCCTGATGTCGTAAACGGAGACGCTCGTCTCGATGCCCAGGCCCGGCCCCGCCGGCGCCGAGAGGAACGTCATCGTTTCGCCGAGCGACCCCGCAAACACGCTGACCGCTTCGACGACGGTTTCCCTGGTCGATTCGGGCAGCGGGTCCGGCCGCGGCGCCATCTCGACGAAGAAATGCGTGGCCCGGACCATCACGTCGGTCCGCGTGTCCGGGTCGACGCGCACCGTGACGGCCGAGGAGACGGGGTGTTCGGTGACGATCGGCACCTGGGCCTGACCGGGCGTCTGGGCCGCGATGAACTCCGCCACCGAGCCGCCCCCGGCGAACCGGACGGCCAGGTCGGCCGAGAGCCCCTCCGGCTCGAAGCGCGGAACGATCTCGATCGTCTCAATCTGGTCGATCAGCGACGCGATGCCCAGCATGTACGTGACGAGCATATCGGCATACGGCAGCGCGTGGGGCTGGTCGTACACCTTGCCGCTCGAGGCCCGGAACCACGAGGCGATTTCCGGCTCGTAAATGTCTTTCAGGCGGTGCACGTTGACGTAGGCGAGCGGCCCGCCGCCCGAGGCCCGGGCGAGGGTGTCCGGATGCAGGGCGTCGGTCAGGCTCCCGTGCTCCAGGAGGGCGTCCATCGTCCGGATGGAACTCGTGACGACGGCGAAGTTCCCTCGGCGGCGGACGAAGCGGGGCCCGGCCGTCCCCGTCAGGGCGTACAGGCCGGGCGACATCATCTCGCCCTGGGTGGAGGCGAGCAGCGCGTCCCAGTCGGCCACGGGCAGGACGTAGATGGTGTACCGCTGCCGGTACCGCTTGGGATCGACGAAGCCGATGCAGAGGCTGCCCTGGTCGGCGAGTCCGTCGCGGATGCCGGTCCGGCGTCCCATGAGGTCGAGGATCGGATGGTCGCCTGCCCCGAGGTCCCAGCCCGCCCGCTCGGCGAAGCGGAGCATGCGGCGTTCGACGGCGGCGACGTCCGGCACGTGGAGGAAGCCCACCGCCGTGTCGGGCAGTTGCGCCAGCGCCGCCGGCGCCTCGGGGGCCGGGGCGCCGCCGGCCGGCGCCGTCAGGGCGACGGCGGCCGCCAATGTGGCCGTCCACAGGATGACCGATCTCATGGTCTCTCCTTACTCATAGAGGTGGCATGCAACCCAGTGGTCGGGGTCGTCGGGCATGGGCCGCAGGGCGGGCACCTCGGCGGGGCACCGCTCCGTGGCCCACGGGCACCGCGGATGGAACGGGCACCCGCTGGGCGGGTTGGTGACGCTGGGCACCTCGCCCTGGGGGGCGATGCGCTCGCGCGCCTCGTCCGGATGCGACCGCGGGATCGCCGACATCAGGCACTTCGTGTACGGGTGCAGCGGGTTCTCGTATAGCGTCTCGCTGGGCGCCTTTTCGACGAGGCGGCCCAGGTACATGACGGCCACGTCGTCGGAGATGTGGCTGACCACGGCGAGGTCGTGCGCGATGAAGAGGTACGCCAGGCCCAACTCCTCCTGGAGGCGTTCGAGGAGGTTCAGGATCTGGGCCTGGATGGAGACGTCCAGGGCGCTGACGGGCTCGTCGCAGATGATGAACTTCGGCGAGAGGGCCAGGGCCCGGGCCACGCCGATCCGCTGCCGCTGCCCGCCGGAGAACTCGTGCGGGTAGCGGTTCCGGCTGTCGGGGCTGAGGCCGACGCGCTGCAGGAGGTCGGCGACGCGGTCGGCCAGGTCGCGTCCGCGGGCCCGGTTGTGGACGCGCAGGGGCTCGCCGACGATGCCGCCCACGGTCATCCGCGGGTTCAGGCTGCCGTACGGGTCCTGGAAGATGATCTGCATATCTTCTCGGAGGCGCCGCATCTCGCCGGACGGGAGGGCGAAGACGTCGCGGCCGTCGAAGCGGACCTCGCCGGCCGTCGCCGGAATGAGCCGCAGAATCGTCCGGCCCGTCGTCGTTTTGCCGCAGCCGGACTCGCCCACGAGGCCGAGCGTCTTGCCGGCATCGAGGGCGAACGAGACGCCGTCGACGGCCCGGACGTAGCCGACGGTCCGCCCGAACAAGCCGCGCCGGACGGGAAAGTGCGTCTTGAGGTTGCGGACGTCGAGCATCGGTTGGCCGGCGGTCTCGCTCTGGCGGTTCTGGATCATGACTCGTACAAGCCCTCCCCTTGGTCGCGGGCCTCGGCCACGCGGTCGGCATACCAGCAGGCGGCCGGGTGGGCGCCCTCTCGGGTTTCGAGCGGCGGCCGCTCGCGCACGCACCGGTCGCCGTCGGAGAGCGGGCACCGCGGATGGAACGGGCAGCCGGACGGGACGGCCATCGGGCTCGGCACGAGGCCGGGAATCGTCGCGAGCGTCCGCCGGTGCTGGAGCGTCGGCCGGCTCCGGAACAGCCCCACCGTGTACGGATGGAGCGGCCGGTCGAAGAGGTCGCGGATGTCGGCCTCCTCGACGATGCGGCCGAGGTACATGACGGCCACGTGCTGGGCCATCTCGGCCACGACGCCGAGGTCGTGCGTGATGAGGAGGACGCTCATGCCGAGGTCGGCCTGGAGGTCGCGGAGGAGGTCCAGGATCTGGGCCTGGATCGTGACGTCGAGGGCGGTGGTGGGCTCGTCGGCGATGAGGAGTTCGGGCCCGCACACGAGGGCCATGGCGATCATCACCCGCTGCCGCATGCCTCCCGACATCTGGTGAGGGTACTCGTCCAGCCGACGCTCCGGGTCCGGGATGCCGACCTTGCGGAGCATCTCGATCGTGCGCCGCCGACCCTCGTCGCGGCCGACGTCGGTGTGCAGCCGGAGGGCCTCCAGAATCTGGTCGCCGACCGTAAAGACCGGGTTCAGGCTGGTCATCGGTTCCTGGAAGATCATGGAGATGCGGTTGCCGCGCACCGCGCGCATCGCATTGTCCGGCAGATGCAGCAGGTCCGCGCCGCCCATCGAGACGGTGCCGGCGACGATGCGGCCGGGCGGGTCCGGCACGAGCCGCAGGATCGACAGGGCCGTCACCGTCTTGCCGCACCCCGACTCGCCCACGAGGGCGACCGTCCCGCCGCGCGGGATGGCGAACGAGACGTCCTCGACGGCGTAGGAGACGCCCTCCTCGGTGAAGAAGCGGGTCGTGAGGCCGTCGACGGCCAGCAGGCGTTCGGTGGCGGTGTCGGTCACGCTAGGCTCCAACGGCGGCGCGCGGCGCACGCGCCGCGGTGAACACAGGCGTTCGTTTCGTCATGAGACGGCCTCCACGCGCTAGATCCTCAGGCGCGGGTCGACGGCGTCGCGGATGCCCTCGCCCAACAGATTGTACGCAAAAACCGTCAGAAAGATAGCAACACCCGACGTGCCCCACACCCACCAGTACTCCAGGTGCTGGCGGCCGTCGTTCAGCATCATGCCCCACGAGGGCGTCTGGACGAGGCCGAGGAACGCCAGCGTCACCTCCAGGAAGACCGCGCCGGCGATGCCGAACGTCGCCCCGACCAGGATGGGCGCCAAGCCGTTCGGGATGGCGTGGCGGACGAGCAGGCGCCCGGTGCGGACGCCGAGGGCGCGGGCGGCGGTCATGTAATCCTCGCCGCGGATCCGCAGCAGTTCCGCCCGCATCAGGCGGTACGTGCCGGTCCATCCCGTGAGGCCGAGGACCACCACGACCGTCCAGATAGGCGGGATCCACCGCTGCGGAATCACGGTCACCATGATGATAATCAGGATGAGGCGCGGGATACTCATGACAACCTCCGCCACACGCATGAGCACGAGGTCCACCCAACCGCCGAAGTTGCCGCTCACCGCCCCGAGCAGGACGCCGATCGCCAGGCTGATGCCGACCGCGACGAAGCCGATCGTCAGGGCCGTCCGCGCCCCGTACAGGATGCGAATGAAGATGTCGTCGCCGATGCGTCCCGTGCCGAGCGGATGGTCCCACGAACCCGGCGGGCATGCGTCCGGAAACAGCCAGCCCAGCCAGGACGGGGGCTGCTCCTTGTCCTCCAGTTGGGCGTAGCCCGGGTTCTCCGGGTACGCGATGAGGGGGAACCAGGCCGATTCGGCCTCGTCGGCCCGTTCCAGGTAGAAGCCGTAACTCCGCTCCGGCTCCCGCAGGCCGAACAGGAGACCGGCGACGAGCGCGAGGACGGCGGCACTGATGGCGAGGGCCCGGAGCACGGGGCCGGCGCCGATGCGTTCGGCCCCCGGCCGCACCAGCCGGATGGTGATTGGCAGCAGCGCCCCCAGCAGCAGGGCCGCCATCGCTACGTACTCGCCGTTGGTGAGGTGCCGGAAAATGGGCCAGGACGCCTCGCCATCCTCCACCCACCGGATGGGCACTTCGCCGCCGATGAACGGGGCGAGCACGGCCGAGAGCGCCAGCAGGACGATGAAGCCGAGGCTGGCCATCGCCGACGGCCGCTTCTTCAACTGGCCCCACACGATCGAGCCGTAGGAGCGCGGCGGCCCGAGGGGCTCGCCGCCCGGCGTGACCTGCGGGGTCTGGCGGGTTGTGCGGCCGTCAGTCATACCGGATCCTCGGATCGGCCCACGCGTACAGGATGTCCGCCAGCAGCAGCGACACCAGTGTCAGCGTGCCGTAGACGAGCGTCCCGAACATGATGACCGCCAGGTCGCGCTGCATGGCGGCGCCGACGATGAGGTCCCCCATGCCGGGCAGGCTGAAGATGCGTTCGACCACCACGCTGCCGCCCAGCAGCATGGGCAGCATCATGACCATGGTGGTGATCATCGGGAGCAGGCTGTTGCGGAGGGCGTGATGGTAGACGACGCGCGACTCGGGCAGCCCCTTGGAGCGGGCGGTGCGGACGTAGTCGGCCCGCAGATTCTCCAGCAGACTGGCCCGTCCGAGTTTCGCCAGGTACGCCAGTCCCCCGTACACCAGGCACGCGACGGGCAGCGTGGCGTGCCAGAGGGTGTCGACGAACCACGTGCCCCATCCCATGGCGTCGGGGTCGGCCCCGTGCAGGTTGGCATACGGGAACCACTCCAGCCCGATGCCCCCGCGCGCGAGCAGGCTGAGCAGGAGCGTCCCGGCGAGCACCTGGGGCACGCTCCAGAGACCCAGCAGGACGACCGTCGAGCCGCGGTCGAACAGCCGGCCGTGGTACCGCGCCCCCATCAGCCCGACGGGGATGGCGATGAGGAAGATGAGCGCCTCGGCGATGAGGTTCAGGATGACGCTGACGTTGGCCCGTTCGAGGTAGAGGTCGAAGGGGTCCTTGCTGCCTTCCCTGGTGCGTTTCTGCATGCTCTCGCCGAAGTCGCCGCGGGCCATGTGCGACACCCACCGCCCGTAGCCGTAGAAGGCGTTGAGGATTTTCTCGACGGCGTCGATGCGCTCCGGATCCTCGCCCCAGAAGTTGTAGTCTTTCAGGCCGAGGCGTTCGCGGATGCGGTCGGCCTCCTTTTCGAAGACCCGGGGGTTCACGTTGCCGGCTTGCATCCGGATCATCGCCCCCACCGGGTCGCCGGGCGCCAGGCGCACGATGGCGTAGGTGAGGAGCGTGATGCCGACCAGGGTCGGCACCATGAGGAGCAGCCGCTTGAGGATGTAGGTTCTCACCGGGCCGCGCCCCCCTCATCCGTTTCTGCGGGGTGGCGTGGGGTGGTGCGAGCCATCTTGCCCTGCACGGGCCGCCGCGGCTGGAGGCGCTTCTCGGGCGGGATCCACCATTCCTCGGGGTCCATGCCGAGTTTGTGGACCTTCACGTTTTTCAGCCGCGTGTGCACCAGGCAAAGGCTCTTGCGTTCGATGAAAAACGTGTACGGCTGAAGGTCGTGCAGGAGGCGGTGAAACTTGTGGAAAAGGCCCATGCGGCGATCGAAGTCCATTTCGCTCCGCGCCGCCTCGATCAGGCGGTCCGCCTCGGCATTGCGGAGCGAGATGAAGTTGTGGCCCTGGTCGGCGATGGCGTCGGAGTGCCAGATCTGATACGGGTCGGCCTCCAGGGCCCCGCTTCCGCCCCAGGCCAGGATCACCGCGTCGAAGTCCCGCGTGTCGAGCGTCCGAACGAAGACGGGCCAGTCGACGAACGTGGCCTGAACGTCGATGCCCGCACGGCGGAACTCTTCCTTGATGATGCGCGCCAGGTCCATCGTCTGCTGGTGCCCGGAGGGCATGGTCCACTCGAAAACGAACCGTTTGCCGGCTTGGTTCTCGAGCCAGCCGTCGCCGTCGCGGTCCTTCCAGCCGGCCTCGGCGAGCAGGCGCATGGCTTCCCGGCGGTCGTACGGCCAGGGCTCGCAGCCCGGCGGATACTGCGGCGACTGGGACCAGAACGGCCCCGTCCGGATGCCCCCGATGTCGTAGTAGAGGTACTTCAGGAGGGCCCGGCGGTTGATGAGGTGCGTCATCGCCCGCCGGACGCGCCGGTCCGAGAAGATCGGGTGCGGGTGCTCGACGCGTTCGATCGTGCCGTCCGGCTTCTCGACGCTTTCGTATACGGCGTGGTTCCACCCGATATACGAATACCCGCCGGCCGGGCTGCTGTAGACGTAGATGTCGAACGCCTTGCCCCGCTCCGGATGGTCCAGGAGTTTCTCGCGCCACTCCTGCGTGATGGGCAGGTAGTCGAGGTCGCCCGAGAGGAACGCCTGGACCGAGGCCTGCTCCTCGGTGATGATCTGGAACGTGATCCGGTCGTAGGCGCGCGGCTTGCCCCAGTACTTCCCGTTTCGGACGAGGGTGATTCGCCGGCCGGTTTCCCACGACTCGAAGACGTACGGCCCCGATCCGATGAAGTCCTGCACGAGGTCGTTGAAGTGCGTGACGCCCTTCGCCTCGGCCTTCTCCGGGTCGACGTCCACGTGTTTCTGGTAGAGGTGCTTCGGCAGGATGGAGAAGATGTTGCCGGCGGAGTCGGCCACCTTGAAGTACTTCTCCTTCCAGACGAAGCGGACGGTGTGCGTGTCGACGGCCTCGCACCGGTCGCACTTCGAGAGGTAGGAGGCCATGCTCCGGGCGTCGATTTCCGGATCCATCACCGTCCGGTAACTGAACACCACGTCTTCGGCCGTCACGGGATGCCCGTCGGAGAAACAGGCGTCCGGCTGGAGGTGAAACGTGACCGTCAGGCCGTCGTCGGAGACCTCCCAGTCCTTCGCCAGGACGCCCTCCAACTCGCCGGTCTCCGCGTTGTACTGGAGCAGACGCTGGAACACGTGGTCGTTGACGTACCGCTCGTACAGATCCTTGCCGGTGATCGGGTTCAGGTTCTGCGGCTCGGCGGAGAAGCATCGCCGCAGCGTGCCGCCCATCTGCTCGGGCGTGAAGTCGGGGATCTCGGCCCGGGCGGCGGTGGCGAGGGCGGCCAGGACGACCGCCGCCGCCAGCAGGAGCGCGCTGCGTTTGTCATTCTCATGCAGCATGCGGATTCCTTCTGCCGGCCTCACCCCTCCGGCCACTCGCCCGTAAACACTTCCTCGATGGGCCCCGTCAGGCGGACGGCCGCATCGTCGGCGGGCCAGGCGATCTCCAAATCCCCGCCCGGCACGTAGCACCGCAGCCGCCGGCCGGTCCGGCCGGTCAGGACGCCCGCCACGCCCACCGCGCACGCCCCCGTCCCGCACGCCAGCGTCGGACCGCTGCCGCGCTCCCACGTCCGGACGGTCGCCTCCTCGGAGGAGACGACCTCGACCGCGTGGACATTCACCCGGTTGGGGAACCGCGGATGGCGTTCGATCGCCGGCCCGAGCCGTTCGAGCGGCCAGTCGGCCACGGCGTCCGTGTAGAAGATCGCGTGCGGGTTGCCCATGCTCACGCACGTCATCGTGAGCGTCCGGCCTTCGATCTCCAGGGGCACGTCGACGGCCCGGTCGCCGGCGGCGTCGACAGGGATCTCCGCGGGCGCGAGGATCGG
>Ga0272442_10011780_pt1 | contig 10636 bp, 8 predicted proteins | sample SSMForm2O_FD_200262 | JGI IMG/M metagenome (GOLD analysis project Ga0272442, IMG submission 200262) | Marine sediment archaeal communities from Little Sippewissett salt marsh, Falmouth, MA, United States - SSM-Form-2O | ecosystem: Environmental > Aquatic > Marine > Wetlands > Sediment ... | reverse complement strand
GACGACCTCTTCGAACCACGGGGGCATGCCGGAGGCGGCGATTTCCGGGTATTGTTTTTCGGCTCTTTCCTGCCTCTTCATGGGGTGGACGTTATCATCCGGGCCGCTAGAATCGTTGCGGAAACGGATCCGGAGATTCGCTTCGAGCTTGTCGGCTCCGGTCAAACCCATGCGGGGGCCCGAGCGCTGGCGGCGGAAATTCAAGCCGACAATATTTTTTTCGAAAGGTGGCGTTCGCTGGAGGAATTTCCGACGATGATCGCCCGCGCGGACATTTGCCTGGGTCTCTTCGGGCGTACGGAAAAAGCCCGGCGCGTCGTGCCGCATAAGATTTTCCAGGCGATGGCGATGTGCAAACCGGTGATCACGGCTCGAACCCCGGCACTGGAAGAAATTTTCCAACATGGCCGGGACTTGCTATTTTGCGAGGAGCCTCTGCCGGAAAGCTTGGCCCGAGGGATATTGGAGCTGAAGCGCGACCGGGAGCTGAGAAACAGGATCGCGGAAAACGGCATGCGGGCCGTGCGGAAAAATTTTTCCCCGATCGCACTTGGGCGGCGCTTGCTGGACTCGATGAAGGATTCGAGGAGTGCGCGGCGATGAAACGGGATTTCGGGGTTCCCCTTGAGGCTTCCGGATATTCGGGAAAGATCCACCCGGATTTTAATCATGACGCCGTGATCCGGAGCCTGGGAGAGGGACTCCGATTATTTGAAGACCCCGGATGCCGGATGCTCCTGGAGGGGAGGAATCGAGTCGGAGTGGTTCCGTTGCGGCTTCCGGACGGAATCCGGCTGGATGTCGTAGTCAAGGCTTTCCGCATTCAGGGTATCGACAAATGGAAAAGTCTGGTTTTTGCCTCCAAAGCGCTGCGGGCCTGGCGGAGCGCGAATGCACTGACGGCCCGGGAGATATCCACCCCCAAACCGATCGCCTATTTCGAATCCAGGATCGGGGCTTTTCTGAAGGATGGTTTTTTCGTCTATGTCATGGAAACGGAAGTGGAAGAAGTCCGATTCCTTTTGCGGCGCCTCAGTGGGGAGGACCTTCGGAAGTTTTTGGAGGATTTGGCCCGGTTTCTCGGCATGGCTCACCTGCGGGGCATCCTCCACCGCGACCTTTCCGACGGCAACATCCTGGCCGGAAAGAGGGGGACGGCCGACTGGTCCTTCTTTTTAATCGATACCAACCGCATTCGCATTCTCAAGAAAGTGGGGCGGGTTCGGGGGGTGAAGAACCTGATCAGATTGGGAGTTCCGGCTTCCGAGCAGTCCTATTTTCTTGGGCGCTATCGGCAAACCTCTCAGGTGGCTTGGGGACTTCGAACCTGGTATCGGCTCAACAAAAGCGCCTATTCCGGCACCATCGCGTTGAAAAAGAAACTGAAGCTCCGGAGGATGGCGGAGAAATTGAGGATACAGTAAGATGACGGAAGATTTTCGCTGGAATCCCTACGCCGATCAACCTCATAACGTGGCACCCAAGGGGGAGCGCTTTCGGCACCATTGGAAGCATGCCGACAGTTATCTAAGCATGCTGTTTTGGAACGGGCTCCGGACGATTCCCATCCTCAGCCGATATCGGCGCTATCGCCGGGAGATGTATGTGCATCCGGTGAAAATTGAGGACCCGTTTGCCGCTGCCGTTTCTCCCGCGGGCGAACGCAATGAAGAAGTGGTGAAAACTCTGCTGGCGGCGGGGATCCGACAGGCCTTGGTCCGCATCCCCTCCTGGGAGCAGGACAGCCTGGAAGCGCATGATGATCTGATCCGACGCCTCGGCCGGGAAGGCGTGGACGTCACGCTCGCGCTGCTGCAGCGGAGGGCCGATGTTTTGAATCCCCACGGGTGGGAGACATTCCTTCACGCCGTATTTTCGCGTTTCGCCGACCGCTGCTCCGCATTTGAAATCGGGCACGCCTGGAACCGGACCAAGTGGGGCGTCTGGGATCATCAGGAATATCTCCGGCTGGCGTTCCCGGCCGTGGAGCTGGCGAAACAATTCAACGCACGGTTGGTCGGGCCGGCCGTTATCGATTTTGAATTTCACCTTTATCCGCCGGTTCTGCGCCGGGTCCCCTTCGACATAGTCAGCTCTTTTTTGTATGTGGACCGAATGGGCGCCCCAGAAAATCGGCAATACGGATGGGATACGTCAAAAAAGCTGGCCTTGTTGAAAGCCGTGATCGATGGATGTGGGCAGGGGAAACGAGATCTCTGGATCACGGAAGTCAATTGGCCGTTGGAGGGAACCGGAAAGTATTCACCGGCTTCTGGAAAACCCAATGTTTCCGAGAAACAACAGGCGGATTACCTGGTGCGCTATTATATTTTAACCCTGGCCAGCGGGTTGGTAGAGAGAATATTTTGGTGGCAGTTGGTGGCCCCCGGCTACGGATTGATCGACAACCGCCCGCGGCAGTGGAGAAAACGGGAAAGCTTCCACGCTCTGAAAACGCTGGCCGCCTTCATCCGCGGCGGCATTTTCGAAGGGCGGCTGGAACATTCACGAGCCCGTCTGTTTCGGTTTCAAAACCACGGCCGGAGCTTTGTGGCGGCGTGGACCTCGGAGTCCTCGTTCGAACTGACTTGGCCGGGGAAAATCGTGGAAATCCGCAGCCTCACCGGGAAAGCGCTGCCGATCCGTAACGGAAGAATTGTGATAAGCGGCTCTCCTCAGTTTATCTTCACGGATGACGGCGACCTGAAGTTCGATTCCGCCGGACCCGAGTGGAACTCCGATCCCTATGATCCAAAAGGATGATCATGATCCAAACCAATACCCCTTTTCAAGAACATGAAGTCAAAGATTATGAAGAGAAGCGCTACCGCGGGCTGGATCAGCGCCTGGTTCACAAGCGCGAAATGCGTCTCTTGAACAAGATTCTGCGAGGACTTCCCGCCTCTCGCGGCATGGCCCTGGACCTGCCCTGCGGGTATGGGCGTTTCTCGAGCCTGCTTTCCGAACAGGGCTATATCCCGGTGAGCTGTGATTATTCGCTTGAGATGGTGCGGCGTGCCCGGACTAAGCATCAAAACTTCCAAGGCGGCGCCGGTTTGGGGGCCGTCGTGGATGCCAAACAGGCCCTCCCTTTCAGGGAAGAATCCTTCGACCTGGTGTTTTGCCTGCGGTTTTTTCATCATGCCCGCGTGGCGGCGGACAGGGATTTAATCCTTGCGGAGTTTGCTTCCGTCTCGCGCGGCTATGCGGTTTGTTCTTTTTATCAAAAACTGAAGCTGCATGAATGGCAGCGGCGTCTCAGAAAAAAGCTTGGAAAAAGCAGGGCTCCGATCAAAATGATATCCCGCCGGGAATTTCTGGAAAGCGTCGGGCGGGCTGGCTGGATGCCCGTCGGGATCTATCCGCTTTTCCGAGGTCTGCATGCTCAACACATCGTGCTGCTGCGCCGGTCAAAAGCGGAATTTAAGTCCTAACTTCAAGCCGAAACCCGAAAGATCCAAGGTGGCTTTTACTACTTCGGAAACACCCGCCTCCGTCGGTTCCCTCTCGCGGATGAAAAGCAGCGGAAAGGACACTCCTTCCGCCACCTCGCCCTGATAGAAATACAGGGAACCGTCCTCGGTGGATTCCAGGCCGTTGGAGGCGCGGTATTCGCTTGTCCCTTCGAAGGAAGTGATCTTGGCATATCGGGCGGAGAGCTCACAGAACAGGCTTGCAAAAGATGTGACTTCCTGTTCGACCCCGATTCCGGCCGTCAGCCCGAGGCCTCCTGCGGTGGCGTTCCCGGTCCATTCCTCCCATATTTCTCCCGATTCCATCCGATAGGCATAGCGGCACTGGGCGAAGATATATTCGACTCCCGCTTTCAGAGATAAAAATGGTTGAGGGTGAAAGACGAGCGCCAGCCTTACTGGGAGGGCCTTTATCTCGGGTTCTGTGGTCAGCATCCAGGACAGGGGATCTTCGGGATAGGCGATCTGGCTCTTCTCTTTTCCGAGAAAATAGTCGGCTCCCAAAGCGATGGAAAACGAGGGTGTGATTCCGAACAAGACCTCCGCACCCACAACCGCGTTCAAATGAACCGGATCCGGACTCCCATCGGATTCGGCTCCCAGCGAGGCCTGGTAATAGTCCGCCAAACCCTGGAGTCCGGAATTAAGGTCTCCTCCCGAAAGGTAAAATCCTCCACCGGAAACAGATACGGCAAAAACCGGATTATCATCCATCCGGGATGGGGCCGATCGAACCGGAGGCGCGGGTTCGGATTTGAGCGGCGGAATCTCTGTGACAAATTCGAGTTTAAGCGCCGGCGGGGTCGGTTCCGGTTTCTTCCGGAAGGGATCGCTCAGGGGCTGAACCAGGCTTTCGTGGACATACCCGGTCAGCGTCCGGTCGCTTTCACCGGAGAACGAAACCTGGTGCCACTCCCCGGTCCTTGAGGACGATTTCAGGATGGTTCCATTAGGGACTTGGGTGAGGATGGCGCTTCCGATATCCGGATTTTCCCGGATATTGGCCAGCTCCGCGATGACCTTGAGCGTTGTCGGTTGGTCTTGTCCGCGGAGGTATGACACCTGCAGCAAGAAGCAGAGAATGAGGAAAGGCAGGATGAGAAATTCCCGTAATTTGATTTTCATGGTTCAATCCCTGTTTCAAATTATAGATGAAATTCGGGGAAGGAGCAACCCGGAGTCGAAGGAAGAAATAGGGAGGCGGCAAACCGGCCGGCGGTACCGGAGAAGCGAGAAACCGGATGATTTTTACGGTTGAGGATAAATGCTTTTGATTTTTATTTGAATGCGGTAAACTAAAATGGTTTGGATATCCTGATTCGCGAGGTGTTATTCGAGTGGTGTTTTGGGCTCAATTTCTTATCGGCTCCGCCAACATTCTGCACTGGCTCATTCGGATTTACATTTGGGTCATTCTCTTGCGCGCGATTCTCTCCTGGTTCCCGGCTCCCACCCTGGGCGGCCTTATCATGATCCTGTACCGGTTATCCGAACCGGTTTTAAAACCGTTTCGGAAAATCCTGCCTCCCCACCGGGCGGGAGGACTCGATATCAGCCCCATGCTGGCGATTCTCTTTTTTTTGCTCCTGGACACTCTGGTGGTCCGGTCGCTGTTGGTCTATGCCCGTCACCTGATGCGGCCCGAGGTGTGGACGTTCTGATCCATCCGTTTGGAGACGGCGTCAGCTTCGGAATGATCATGACGCTTGCCCGATGGGCGGAAGCCATGGATGAAGACCTTCCCGGACCGCATCTCCACCGATAAAGGGAGGCGGGCCTGGAGGAATTAGGTTTCGGTATGGATGTTTACAACCTTATCAGTTTCCTGGGGATCTTTGTCGTCGTCGCATTTGCCTGGGCGTGTTCCCGCAATCGTAGTGTCGTCAATTGGCGTGTGGTATTCTGGGGAATCGGGCTGCAGCTGCTGCTGGCCGGCTTCATTTTTCTGGTCCCGTTGGGCGCGAAATTTTTCCTATTCGTCAATAAGGTTGTGGTCATTGTTTTGGACAGCGCCACAGCCGGAACCAAGTTCGTTTTCGGCCGGTTGGCCTTGTCTCCGGGAACGATCAATGAAGCAGGGGAAACGTCTTTGGGAAGCATCCTGGCTTTTCAGGCTCTTCCGACGGTGATCTTCTTCGCTTCCTTGGTGGGCGTGCTTTATTACCTGCGCGTGATGCCGCTTTTGATTCGGGGATTTGCCGCCGTATTCACTAAACTGATGCGGATCAGCGGGGCCGAATCCCTCTGTGTCGCCAGCAATATTTTTGTCGGCGTAGAATCCTCTCTGCTGGTTAAGCCTCACCTGAAGGAAATGACGTTATCCGAACTCACCACGATTCTGACGGCGGGCATGGGGACCATTGCATCGACGGTCTTAGCGCTGTATGTGTTTTTCCTGCAGGGACAGATGCCGACCATCGCTGGGCATCTCGTTTCGGCCTCGCTGCTGTCGGCCCCGGCGTCACTTGTGATGGCGAAGCTTCTGGTTCCGGAAACCGGGACGCCGACGACCTTGGGGATAAACATCAAACCGCATTATGAACGGGATGACAATTTAATCATGGCCGTTATCAATGGCGCGAACAGCGGCATGAAACTGTTAGGGGGGATCATAGCGCTGCTGATCGCATTTCTCGGCCTGCTGGCGCTGATCGATCTGATCCTTGGTTGGTTGGGTGGATTCATGAACACATGGTTTGGATGGGAGATGGCATGGTCTGTCAAATCCATTCTGGGTTTTTGCGCCTATCCTTTCACGCTGGTTCTGGGAGTCCCCCCGGAAGATGCCATGGCCGTGGCTAAGATCATCGGAGAAAGAACCGTGGCGACCGAGATCGCTTCCTATCAGCATCTTTCCCAACTGGTGGCGTCCGGAGCTCTGAAAAATCCTCGGTCGATCATCGTCGCTTCTTATGCTCTCTGCGGTTTTGCTCATGTCGCGTCCCTGGCGATTTTCGTGGGAGGGATCGGAGCCCTGGCGCCGTCGCGGCTCAAAGATCTTTCCCGGCTGGGTCTCAGAGCTCTTTTGGCCGCGACCCTGGCATGTCTTTTGACGGGAGCCGTGGCGGGTGCGTTTTTCACCAGTGGCTCGGTCCTCTTCAGTCCTTGAATGTCCGCGGTTTATCTTCCGGAGGTGACGTCGGGCTAATTCTCTTGCCTTTTCATTTTTTCTTGTTAAAATAATTGTGCCAGGCTTAAGTCAAGCCGATCATGAGGAGTAGCAATGACAATTCACATGAAAAAAATTCTCTGGGCGACGGATTTCTCGGATGAGGCAAGCGACGCGCTACGCTATGCGGCTCTTTTTGCACGCACGTTTGGCGCCGAACTGCTGGCGCTGCATGTCGTCCCCGATTTCTCTCCGGCCCTCTACAACACGGGGGAAGCCATGAAGGGAGAATTGATCAGCCGGATCGCCGGCGCGAAATCGGAGATGTTGAAGCGCCTGGACGAACAAAACCGGCTGGAGGGGATCTCTTTCAAGAGCCTGGTCAAAGAGGGGCCGGCCGCGGAAACCATCGTGGACACGGCCCTTGACGAAGAGGTGGATTTGATTGTTATTGGGAAAAAGGGCCGCACCGGACTGGACAGGGTTTTCATCGGTAGTGTCGCCAACAAGGTGCTCCGAAGTTCTCCTGCCCCGGTTCTGGCCACAAAAAAAAGAAGCGGCAAACCGGTTTTTAAAAAGATCCTGGTCCCGACGGACTTTTCCGAGCAAGAGGAGATCGAACGAGATTATGCCTGGGAATTGGCCCGCCAATTGAATGCGGATATCATGCTGCTGAGCATCCTTGAACTGCACGATCATAATTTTTCGCCACGGATCGTGGAAGGAATGATGGACTCGCTTCGGGATCGGCTCAGACAACGAAAAGAGAGGGAGAAGGAAACGTTCCTCGTGGAAGAGGATGTGTCCCCGGCGGTCAACGCCTCCGTCGGAATCGTCGATTACCTTGAAACGCACAAGTATGATCTCATCGTGATTTCGACGTGCGGACAGAGCCGGTTGGAGCGCTTCTTCCTGGGAAGCACGACGGAAAAAGTCATTGCGTATAGTTCGATGCCGGTGTTCGCCATCCCGCCGGCGAAGTGTTCTGAATCCAATTGAAGGATAATCTCCGTCACTGGGTTGGAATAAATCTGGTCCTGTCCGCCAATCTGAGGTCCGCAACGATTATTCGCCGGAATTTCCCCTCGATCTCCGAGGTTTTCGCCGCCGGAAAAGCCGATTTGATGGCTCTTGGGATTGACGCAAAGTCCGCGGAGGATCTTGCGTCTCCGGGTTTGCCGGCACGGGCTGAGCGCATGATCGAAAAGCTCGGCAAGAAAGGCATTGAGATCATCACGGTTGAAGATGATGCGTATCCCGAGTATTTAAGAGAAACATTTGACCCGCCGCTCGTTCTTTATTGTGCGGGGGACATACGGCTTCTCAAAAAGCCCTCGGTGGCGATCGTGGGGGCACGGAAGCCGACCCCGTACGGCCGTGCCGTCAGCGAAAGGTTGGCGCACGATCTCGCGCTGCGGGGTCTCGTGATCGTCAGTGGGCTTGCCCGGGGCATCGATACCGCTGCCCATTGGGGCGCTCTCAGTGGAGGAAAGACGATCGCCGTTATGGGATCAGGATTGGAGATAGTTTATCCGCGTGAAAACAAAAGAATATTTGAAGAGATCGAAAGGAAGGGAGTCGTGATCTCCGAGCTTCCGCCTGCCTCGCCTCCGCTTGGATTTCACTTTCCACTTCGGAACCGGATCATCAGCGGACTGGCTCTGGGCTTGGTGGTGGTGGAAGCCACACGTAGAAGCGGATCCCTGATTTCCGCGCGCCTGGCCTTGGAGCAGAACCGGGAAGTGATGGCTGTCCCCGGGATGGTCACCTCGGGTCTGAGTCGGGGAACGAATTGGCTCCTGAAAACCGGCGCCAGACTAGTGGAATCGTGGGAAGATGTTATCGAAGGACTTCCCTCCCCATTCCGGGAAGCGCTTAATCAGCGGGAAGAGCCGCTTGAGCCGCCGCCCGTTTTAAGCTCCCAAGAGGAGAAAATCTACCGGCTGCTTCACGACGACGTCCAAATCCATATCGATGACGTGGTCGAGGAAAGTAAAATGTCGGTATCCGAAGTCCTATCGCTTCTTTTGCAGCTGGAACTTAAAGGGGTTATCCGTCAAAACCCCGGGAAAAACTTTCAGAGGAAATTGTAATGGATAAATACCTGGTAATCGTAGAATCTCCCGCCAAGGCAAAAACCATGGGACGCTATTTAGGCCCCGGCTATGTGGTCAAAGCGACCCTGGGACACATTCGGGATCTTCCTAAAAACCGGATGGGCGTCGATATTGAAAATGGATTCGAGCCCGAGTATAAAATTCTGTCGGGGCGGCGTGATGTCGTTTCTCAACTGCAGAAGGCCGCGTCGGCTTGCGAGACCGTTCTGCTGGCAGCTGACCCCGACCGGGAAGGGGAAGCGATCTGCTGGCACCTGGCCGCGATCCTCAAGGATTCCAACGTGAACATAAATAGGATCCTTTTTCATGAGATCACGAAAAACGCCATCCGCCAAGCGCTCGAGCAGAAACTGCAGCTGGATGAACAAAAAGTCGATGCTCAGCAAACGCGCCGCATCCTGGATCGACTGGTGGGATATACCATCAGTCCTTTGCTGTGGAAGAAGATCGGACGCAAATTAAGCGCCGGGCGCGTTCAATCCATTGCCCTGCGCCTGATTTGCGAGCGGGAAAAAGAGATCCGAGACTTTGTTCCGGAAGAATTCTGGACCATAGCGGCTCATCTGAAAGCTCAGAATCCCCCTCCGTTTAAAGCCGCTCTGGTTAAGGTCGACGGAAAGAAGGCCAATATTTCGACCGGAGAACAGGCCGAAACGATCGTCGCCGAGCTGAAAGATGCGGAATACATTCTGCACGGCGTCAAAGTGAGTCGGAAAAAGAGAATGCCGGCGCCTCCCTTCATCACCAGTACGCTGCAGCAGGAAAGCTTTCGAGCAAACCATTTCCCGGTAAAAAAAACGATGATGGTCGCGCAGAAGCTCTATGAAGGTTTGGAGATCGGGGAAAAAGGGCTGGTTGGATTGATCACCTACATGCGAACCGATTCCGTCCGGATCTCCGGAGAGGCCGTGAGCGATGCAAGAAATTTCATTGAAGCGGCCTATTCGAAAGCGTACCTGCCCGATACGCCTCGAATGTTCAAAAACAAACGCAAGGCCCAGGATGCTCATGAGGCCATTCGGCCCACCTCTTTCGATCTTCCTCCGGAAAAAGTGAAAACGTATTTGAGCCACGATGAATTTCGGCTCTATACCCAAATCTGGAACCGTTTCATCGCATCGCAGATGAGTGCCGCCCTGGTGGAGGAAACTGAATTTGACATACGGGCGCTCAATCATCAATTCAAAGCCAAGGGGGAAGTGATCAAGTTCGACGGACACCTCGTCCTGACGCCCAAAAAGAACGATTCCCCCACTCTTCCCTCCGCTGAATCCGGGGAGCGCCTGGAGCTGTCTCAGCTCGAATCAAAACAAAGTTTTACCCAACCCCCTTCCCGATACTCGGAAGGGACTCTGGTGAAGGAGCTTGAGGCGAAAGGCATAGGCCGTCCGAGCACGTATGCGCCGATTATCGCGACGATCCAAGGCCGGGATTACGTCATCAAGGAAAAAGGCCGGTTCATCCCGACCGAGGTCGGGCTCTTCGTCACGGAGTATTTGATCCAGAAATTCCCCGATCTGATGGAGTTTGAATTCACCGCCCGTTTGGAAGAGCAGCTGGATTTGATCAGTGAGGGCAAGAAAAGCCGTTTGGAATACCTGCAGTCGTATTATGACATTCTTCAGAAAGACATGCAGGCGGCCGAACAGGGAGAAGGAGTGAAAAAGCAGGGAATCCCCTCCGATGAAATCTGTCCTGAGTGTGGGAAGGGACTTGTCATCAAGGAAGGCCGTTTCGGTCGCTTCAAAGCCTGTTCCGGCTACCCGGAATGCACGTACAAGAAGAGCTTCGATAAGAAAGCGCCGGTCCCGTTGGAGGAGAAGTGCCCGCAGTGCGGATCGCAACTGGTCCAGCGGCAGGGAAGGTATGGTGCTTTTGTGGCCTGTTCGGATTATCCCCGATGCAAGTACATCAAAAGCGAAAAAAAGGATACCGGC
>Ga0272442_10011779_pt1 | contig 10636 bp, 12 predicted proteins | sample SSMForm2O_FD_200262 | JGI IMG/M metagenome (GOLD analysis project Ga0272442, IMG submission 200262) | Marine sediment archaeal communities from Little Sippewissett salt marsh, Falmouth, MA, United States - SSM-Form-2O | ecosystem: Environmental > Aquatic > Marine > Wetlands > Sediment ... | reverse complement strand
TGATTCGGGTGCCACCTTGATGGCTTGTGGGGCAAGCGCTGCGAGGAGAGGGTCTAGACAGCGAACGAAGGGAGACTTGGAGAGAGTCCGTTCACGAAAAATGTCCAGTCTTCTGCGTCGATCCCAGGTCGCGTCGGGCGGTGTGAGTGAATAGCCTAGAAGAAAAGTGCCAAACAAGGCGAAGAGGAGACATCCAGTGACGGAGAGAAAGATCATCGGTTGTCCTTCCTAGACTTCCACACGGGCCATCTTCCTCATGGCAAGGACCCCGAGCGTAAAAAGGGTTGTTGAGACGGCGAAGCAGAGCCTTCCCGGCGTTGTATTGAGAAGAGGTCGCATCATGTCCGGAGACACGACCCAAAGGCTCAAACTCAGTCCCACGCCCACCAAAGCGATGGCGATGGTTTGAAAGCGTCCCTGAGCTGTCAAAGTCTTGATGCGTCCTTCTACCCGTTGTCTTCGCTGTATGGTCTTGACCACCATGTCAAACTGCGTGGGCAGATCACCTCCGGCCTTGCGAAGGATATGTACAGAGGTGACAAACATGTTGAGCTCATCCGAGGGAACGCGATTGAGCAGACGTTCCAATGAGGTCTCGAGGGGCTCGCCCATTTCGTGTGCCTTGAGGACAAGAGCGAATTCCTCCCTGGCCGGGGAGGGCATTTCTTCCACGACCATTCTGAGGGAGGCCTGAAGAGAGAGTCCCGACCGCATTCCATTGGATAGAGCGGTGAGAACGTCGCCTAGCTGGTCGTGCAAGCCTTTGGACCGATGTCTTCGGACCCATCCGAGAACCCATCGGGGAGTGGGAAAGAGAAGGAACAAGAGACAAGCGGCGGCCCATGCCTTGCCTGTATAGAAAAAAACAAGCCCAGGGATGCCCACCCAAGCTGTGAACCATCCCAAAGCCAGGTGCGCCCTGTCCCAGGGAATGAAAAAGTCCCGGGCCTGTGCTTCGTAGTCGTCCAAGCGAACGAGAAACTCGCGCTGTGCCCAGGTCCAGAGTGTGGGCAAAAGAGAGAGTCCGATACCAGCGGTTCCAAGTCCGGCTGAAATCAAACCTAGGTATTTCCAACCTGTGATCATGAACCTTCCTCCTCGCGCTACTCCCTTGACTGCACGATGGCGGAATGCGAGTCAAACGCCTCAAAGGTACCCCTAACCGTCTCACCACTGTCGGGTTCTTTTCGAAAGGAAAACAGTTCCTTCAGCATGTAGCTCTCGTCACGTAAGCCTGTGAGTTCCGCTACGGAGACCACCTTTCGGCTGCCGTCAGGAAAGCGTTCGAGATGAATGACCATTCCGATCGCAGAAGCTATATGCTCGCGGATCGCTTGAAGCGGTAGTTCATCCCCGGCCATAAGGACGAGCGTCTCCAGCCTTCGAAGAGCATCCAGGGGACTGTTTGCATGAAGCGTGGTCATCGAGCCTGCATGTCCCGTGTTCATAGCTTGCAGCATATCCAGGGCTTCTCCTGAACGGCATTCCCCTACGATGATTCGGGTCGGACGCATGCGAAGGGCGTTGACCAGCAAGTGGCGTATGGTGACGGCATTGTTGCCATCGATTCCTGGGGGTCTGCTTTCCAGTCGTACGACGTGAGGTTGCTGAAGCACCAATTCGGCAGCGTCCTCGATGGTGATGATCCTTTCCCGAGGGGGGATGAAGCTGGACAAGGCATTGAGTAGCGTGGTCTTTCCGCTACCTGTTCCTCCGCTGATAAGGAGGCTGACTCGGTTTTGGACGGCTTGAGACATGAAGTCCAACATCGGACCACTGAGAGATTTTTCTCGTTGGAGATCCGCTGGTCCCATGACGTTCTTAGAAAATTTTCTGATGGTCAGAGAGGGACCGTCCACGGCCAAGGGACGAATGATGGCATTGACCCTCGAGCCGTCAGGCAGACGGCCGTCAGCCATCGGAGATTTCTCGTCCACTCTTCTTCCCAGGGGGGCCAGGATCCGCTCGATCACGCCCAAGAGCTCCCCTTCTTCTTCAAAGCGCCTGTCCGTTTCGAGGATGACGCCCTGCCGTTCCAAGAAGATGGGACGGGTTCCATTCACCATGATTTCAGTGACGCTGGGATCATCTACGAAAGGTTGGATGACCCCGTATCCCAGACATTCGTCTAGGATTTCTCTTCGAAGAGCGAGTCGGCCTTTGGGAGAAAGTTGTCCCTCTGGATCTTCTTCGTTCAAGATGTCCATGAGAAAGGAATGAAGTTCCCCTTCCGCGTTAAAATGGCCTCGCAGGCTGGAAGAAGGGATGTCCACCTTTTTCAGGTCGATTTCCTGTAAAAGACGCTTCTTGATGTGGCGTTTCATGGATTTCAGCGTCTTTTGGGAAGGGGATGACCTTGGCGAAAGACCGATAGAGGTTTGAGAAAGGCGAGAAGTCTTCGCTTTGACTTCCTTGGCTAGATCCAAGAAACTTTTGGTCGTGGCGGCGGAAGTTCCCTCGAAGACGCTTCTTCGATGGAGAATGCTCTTTTCAAAGGCTTCTTTGTCCTCGGGAATGATTCCCACGGGTTGGATATGCAAACAGCGTTCCACTTCGGTGGGATCCGGTTCTCCTTGGCTTCGGTTCAGTACTGGGAAGATGTTCCCTTCCGGAATTCCCAGGTCCAGCAAGTATCTAAAATCCTTTTTCGACTGATCCAGGGATAATGGATCCGGAGTCACTGGAACGAGAACCGTCTGTGACGCCATCAGTACGTTTTTTAAGACGTTCTCGTCGAACCGTTTCGCATCAACGATCACCCAGGCATAGCTGTCTGTCAGGTAGACCATCCAGTTTCTCAGCTGGGACTCGATGGGTAGATCGGAGTCTGGACCTGACAGACAGAGAACATCGATGCCCTCCTCGTACCAGGCGGCTTTCCTTTGGATTAAACGACCCGCCTGACCTCCTGGTGAGAGCGTTAGATCCTCGAGGGAAGGCACCCTTGTGAGTTCAAGGAAGGAAGAGATATCGCTTTGATCCGGGGTATTTAGGTCCAGAAGAAGGGCTGGATCCGATGATTCACGAGTCAGGGCGATGCATAGATGGAGGGCTAAAGAGGTTTGCCCTACCCCGCCCTTTCCGCTGAAGATGGTAATCATGCTGCCCATGGGATCCTCTCTTTTTGTGGCGTTATTCCAAACCCAATTCAGGCCTCTCGTCCTTCCTATGGACACCAGGCTTCCCGTAGTCGAGAAAGGAATCATCAGGTTCTTTCAAACGTTCTTCCAGGGAGGGTTGAACCAGCATGACGAGCCTGGAACGACCTTTTCTAAACTGTCTCGACTTGAAAAGTTCCCCGAGGATGGGGACGCTGGATAGACCCTGGAGCCCTTTGATGTCCCTGGAGGACATGTCGCTTAAAAGGCCTGCCAGGGCAACAACATCGTTGTTTCCCACGATGATCCGGTCGGATAGTTCCTTCTTGACGATGGAAGGGACGCGTGTTCTTCGATTGTGGACCGCGTTGGCCCAGTCCAAGGCGCTCCATTCCAGATGCATCTTCAGAGCGATTTCCCCGGAACTCGGATCCACGTCAGGCTGTACCGATAGGATCAGTCCATATTCCTTCCATTCCACCCTGTCACCCTCTTCCCCTGTCATGAGAACGGGAAATTCACCACCCACGACGAAGCGGGCCTCGGTCCCGCTTTGGACTGCGACCGCTGGTTCCGCCAAAAGCCTGGAATCTCCTCTCTTTCTGTCCAACTGCAAGAGATCCGTGGCCAGTTCTCCCGAAGCCGAAAAGAGATGATGGCTGAGCGTTTCTTGTCCTTTGCCCCCAAAAACGGATCCCCCGAGGGAAACGTGCAGAGGACTGTCCCACTCGATACCTAGCTCGTCCAGTGTGTCCTCAGATACCTCCAGGATCTTTGTTCTCACGTATACCGTGGGCTTCTCCATGGGGGGCCGCACATACAAGGCAATTCTGGAGGCTGTGTCCGGCCAGATATCCCTGGCGCAGGCCAGGAAGGTCTCTCTTTCCTCTTCAGTCGTGGTTTTGCCCACCAGCACGATCTCACCGTCCACCTGTTCGGCTCGAACGCCTCCCACGAGAGCCAGAGATCTCAACCGTTGGTTGATTCGCATCACCGCCTCCTCGAGCAGGACAGGCGAGGGTTGGATGTGACATAGCACCTTTTCGGATGACGCACAGAGGGACCTTGCGGAATGCAAGGCGTCCGCCGTATGAGCCGTACCCCTGACCCACAGTTGAGATCCCACCTGTGTGACGGAAATCTCTTCCAACCCTGCAAGGGTCGAGAGGGCCTCCTCTAGCTCTTGGGCATGATGGGACTGTCCCGCTCGCGTTACAGTAATCTTGCAAGCGAGACGAAAGGTATCCGACTGATCCCAGATTCGAAGATGCGCCGTGGCGGAGGCTTCGTTGCCCTCAGGGTTTCCTGCGATCAACAGGAGGATATGGCGTTCCTTTCCCAGGATTTGGAAGTTGCAGACCGAAGCCGGGTTGATGGCCACATCGCCGGCAGCGAAGGAGAGATCGTACTGTTGGAGGGATCCTCCCTCCAAGGTGAGATTTTGAGGGAGTTCCATGGCCCAGACGGACCGAGTGATCAGAGCCAAAAGCAGCCTGAGCAACAGTTTTTTTCCTAGCATGGATGTACCTCCTGATCCAATTAACGGCTTTCTTCTGCGTTTTCTTTGGAGACGACCTGCAGGGAAGGAATCGGTTGATGTCCGAAGATTTCCTGTCCCCTGATTTCCCTATATCTGGGTCGTACAGGGGCTTCGATATCGAGTCCAAGATCGCTGAGCCGTACGTCTTGACAGGGAAGAGCCTCTGAGGCGTTCGGCGGACGCAAAACAAGAGAAAGGAGTCCTCCCTCTTGAGCGAGAGCCAAGCGTTGAACTTCGTTGAGGTCCAACGCCAAGGTGACACTGGTGATCTTTCCTCGAGCCGGATCTTGGACAGGCATCAGAAAACGTTGCGTCCATTCACTGTCCGACGCTTCCTCTGCTCGAAAGGACGTCTCTGGATTGGGTCCACAGGCCAGAACCTTCTTGTTCCAAACCAGTATTCGAGCGACGGTATCAGAACGTCCCTGCGTGTTGACCTTGAAAAGGCCCAACACATCCACTCTGTCCCCCGGTCTCAGGTATCCACCGACTCCAGTGATCTCGTCCACAGACAACGTCATGGCTCGGCCTTGCTGAAGGCGTTCTGAGAGGGGAATCCTGGACCCATTGGCGAGGTCGAGAACGGAAAGCTGTTCCCCGGCGTATACCGTTCTCCCGGAAAGGAAGCGGTCCAGTTCTTCCGCTGAGGGGCGTAGGACTTTACTAGGGAGGGGTCCGGCGTAGTTCGAGGAGACCAAGGCTCCAGCACGCAGATAACTCATTGGGATTTCTCTGAGTGTTACTCGGTTCTTCAAGGCTTGGAAGCTTGGAATATCTTCCGAGGCACACCACACAGGGATGGGACGTCCCAATTCCAGGATTTGCCGTTCCCTTTTGTGAAGATAGTTTCCAAGCAGCAACAGGGAAAGAATGGAGAGTGCCAGACCAGCGGACAATGCTCGGCGATTCGTCATGCTCTACCTCCGGACGGAACCGACCCCGGTTCCAACAAAAACCCAATAACGGCATGTCATCTCGTGAAGTCCCGTGGCCTCCACAAGATGAGCCAACGCGTTGCTGGCGTCGAAGCCTTGTTCTTCTTCGAGTACAGTGAGTCGCAGCAAACTTCCGTCCAAGCTCGCTAAGGCTACAGCTTCATTGCGGACCCTGGTTTGCAGCTTTTCTGCAGATCGAAAGAGACAACGGATTTCCAGTCCCATCAAGCAGATGAGAAGAAGGAGGAAGGATAAGAAGAGTCCCTCGACAGTAGTGGTTCCTTTTTCAGTGTTCATACTGGGCCGCCTTTCTTCCCCATCGTCTGCGGAAGGGGGAGTGAAGCGCGTTCAATGCGATGAGCTTGACCCTGTAGAAAGGAGAAGGTCGATACATCCTTCCTCCGTAGGGTTTGGCCTGGGCAGCGGTACGCAAGGCTGGAAGAGGTCCCAGAGTCCCTTCGCCTCTAAAAGCAGGTTGCTCTTCCCATTGACATCCAGCTGCGAAGGCGGTGAGGCAAGAGGTGTCCTTTTCCATCCAAGTCTGTACCGTGTCCGTTTCCACCACGATGACCACCACGTTCCCCACCACCTGGATGTACTGATACACAATCTGACGGCTTTCCCAACGAGTGAAATCGTCGGGCAGAACGGCTTCCTTGAGGTCGTCCGTACCCAAGTACTGAAAGGCGGCTTGGCCGTCACTGTTCAGTAGACAGGTGAGATGAGCATTTTCTTGGGCCAAGGTGGCCCCGGAACGGTTGGTTTCGTTCATGGCCTCTTTGTTGAGCTTTGTCTTGAGCTCATAGGTCTCAATGACCAGTCTGGCCGCTTCTCGGCTTGGGAAGAGAGTGGACGCGCAGACCCACTGGAGTTCTTCGAAGTCCTCCACGATCTGGTCGTTGAGTCGAGCCATCTGGTTGAGTGAAGCGGCTTGAGTCACAGCGCCGCTGAGGGCAGAGGTGTCGGCCACGGCTTGCGCATGTTGCGCGTGGTGGGTGAGGAGTCCCAACTGGGCCAGCAAGACGACCCCGAGGAAAAGCAGAAGAAGTCCCAACATGCCGAATACAGCGGCCTGACCCGACTGATTCTTCTCATTCAGGGCGAAATGCCTCTCAGTTGTCACCGTCGTCTCCTGGAGGTTCGGGAAAGAGAATGCATTCCCCGGTCACAACGAGAGAGGAGCCGTTTCCATCGGCCCAACAAGATTCCAACGCAGGAAAGGCATTTTCCCTGACGTGGTACTCCGTGCTCCCCACGCCATTGGTTGCATGTATGGAGAGCTGGGTCGCCAAAGGTTCTCGCCCGAAGATCCTCTTGCCGGCTTGGCATCCGTCTCCCTGGACACAACTGGCCCTAGCGGCCCAGAAAGCGGAAAAGGCCAGTTGATCGCTTTTGAGAAGGACAACCAGGAGCTGGACCGTGGAAAAGAGAAGACAGGCCACCAACACTCCCACCAGGAGAAATTCGATGGTGGCCTGCCCTCTAACGGAAGAAACGTTCCCAGCGGGCCAGGCCTCGTCCCGGTCGAGCTTCAGGGCAACGGCCGGGAGCGGGAGGAGGAACGTGGAAAGGACCCCGCCCGTCTTGCAACGGGCAGCGAGGAAGGAAGTGAGGAGTGGGCCCGGCCCGCTGAGAACGGTGATGTTCATGGCTCCTCCTTCGGTGTTGAGGTCGTTTGCTGTCCACATCCCTTACAGAGCACAAAGCGTGCCAACGCGTAAGGACGCTGTTTTACAGCCTTTCAAGGCTTTCGTGCCCTAGTTGTCCACAAAAGGTGTGCAGCTAGTGTGTAATCGGTTGTCCTGGTTGGACAGGAGGAGGGGATTTGATTTTGTCTTGCTGAAGAAGCAAGTCTAGGAATGTGTTCTCAGCATGCGTGAAAGGACTGAAGCTCCTGATCCGTGCTTGGTAGCACTATGCAAGATCTGTGTCGCTCGCGAAGACCTCGTCCGAAGCTGTTCACAGAGACCGGATACGGATCTTGACGACATTCCCCTTGCGGTGGGCGACGACGATGAACGGCGTTTGCAGATCCAGGTCTTGATCCAGCAGAACCCGAATGGTGCCAGATGTGAACGTGGCGCCGATGTGGCCCGGCCGCAGGTAGATGATGCCCAGCGTTGGCTCTCCTGCCAAGATCGCCAGTGTTCCGAAATCGCTATCGTGAGTGATGATGATACGGTTCTCAGCGAGTGCCTTGCGGATGAGAACTACATCGTCTACACCGACGAGATCGCTGTCTCTCGGATTCAGGACATCAAACCCGTGTTCGCGAAGGTATGTCACGACTTCTGGATGGATGTTTTCGTCAACGAGAAAGGCTACATCGCGGAGTCTCAAGAGGGCGCCTCAGTCGTCAGGATGACTTCATTCTTGACGACTTGCGCGGCATAGCGGAGAGCTTCCTCTACATCCTCTGCCGTCAGGTGGGGATAGGTAGCGATGATGTCATCCCGGGAGGCACCCGACGCAACAAGCTCCAGCAAGAACTCAACGCTGATCCGCGTTCCTTGGATGCACGGTTTCCCAGAAAGGACCGCAGGATTGGAAGTGATCCTACTAAACATGAGTTGCCTCCTCCGGAGTCGTTCCGGCGATTGATAGGCGTAGATCCACTGCCATTCTTGCAGAAGGGGAAGCCCGCGTCAACGAGCTTTCCAGGGGCGGGAATCACTTGTTGATCTATCTAACTCCCTAAAATAAGCTGACTTGGGGCTCGTCTCAGGACGAAGACTTGAGACATATAGGTTGCCATCGGCGACATGCCGTTCAGACAACTTTACCTTGAGGCTTCTTCCTGTTGATCCAATACGAGAGCAGGAGGATGATGGGGTGTGGATGCTCTTGGATGGACTAACGGACAAGGCGTAGTTTCCTGAAAGGCCGGGTATGGACACGAGCGTGTGGCTTTTCGGCATTTCTTTGTTAGCGCTTGGCCTCGTTGCCCTGCTGGCATTGATGCGCTTCTGCTTCGATGAGGAAGAATGCCTTGCCAACTATCTATCGCTACATTCCTTTGGTTCATGGTTGGCCAGTCCAGAGGGGAATCGGATAGCCTACGTGCGAGAAGAAGGGATTACGAGGACGATCTGCATCGCGTCGTTGGACGGAAGAGTAGAGTCCACCTTGCCCGTTAGGGAGTCAGGGATGGAGTCAGGGATCCTGCTTTTTTTCCGTTGGCTTCAAGATGGCTCGATCCTGTACGGGGCGGAACAGGAGAATTTCCAGTATTCGTGGTGGAAGGTGCAGGTTCCTTCGGGTGAAGAGCGAAGCGCCTGGGGTGAAGGGTTCCTCTCAGGTGACTCTCTTGACTTGTCCCCGAACGAAAGGGAAGTCGTATGGGTTGAGGAAGACGAGGAGGGGATCAAACAGCTTTGCTTGATGGATGAGCGTTCTCAAGGGGTTCGCAGCTCCGCAGAGTTCGCTGTGTCTTGTCAGTGTGGATGGTAAGGTGGTGAAAACACTAGTAAACCGAGGAGGGTTTGTCGAGTCCGTGGCATGGACGCCGGAAGACGACTTGGTATACAGCTTCTTGCTCGGGCCAAATGAGTCCATCCATAGGATAAACAAGGATGGGATGAAGGATACGAGGCTCACCGCGCCTAGGGATATGCTACTCGCGGGTATAGGCTGGATCGGGTGCAGCCCGGACGGGATTTACGTACAGTATACGGGAACCTATGGAATGGATATGGAACTACGTCGCGTCAAACTCGCCGGGAGGGATGGCAAACGTCACCTATTGCCGATGAACATTGTCCTGAGTCGCCTTTCCTTTTGGATGCGCCGTGCGTACCACTGGCCCCTGGCGACGCTCGATCGGTTGGAGGGCCGACCCGTAGGCCGAGCCAGACGAGAACGTTTAGAGAAACGCAACGAGGAGATTCAGGCGATGCTGGACGCCCAGAAGAAGAGCGAGAACGATGAGTGACCCAGCAGACCTGGGAGGGAACGCCCCACCTGAAGAAAACCCCGTTACCCTCTCGGAAAAGATGAACCTGCTGAAGTTTGCGTTGAAGTGGGGGGTGGGGTATCGCTTGCTTCAGCTTCCTTCTCGTCTCTATCTCCGGCTCTGCACAAAACGGTCCCCTCTCTCTGAGGATGAGTTCGTTGCCACGGGGCGCGCCAGAGACATGATGTGGTCCCCTGACGGCGAATGGATCGTTTACGAAAGGATGATCCGTGGCCCCAAGCCCCAAGTGTGCAAGGCAAGAATGGATGGCACGGAGGAAGTAGTCTTGAGGGACGGAGCCAGAGCCTGCTTCGATCCTGTATGGAGTCTGTCCGGCGATTGGATTGCTTTTGAACTATGCGACGCCAGGGGCAGGTCTCAGATTTGGCGTATGAAGGACGACGGCCTCCGAGAAGAACGTCTCAGCCCATCTCGAGGGGTGGGGGCCTTCTTTGACTTGTCTCCTGACGGAACCAGCATCGTCTTCCTAAAATGGAGTCGTAGGCATATTCCGCACTTGTACACGAAAGAGTGCGGGAGACTGAAGGCAGTGCGTGTTACCAGGGGGAATCGCTACTATGATGAGCCACGGTGGTCTCCTGATGGGAAGTCTATCGCGTGTGCGGCGTGGGACGAGGAAACGAACGTCTTTCAGATCTACGATGTTCGACTTGCGGACAAGGCAATGACCCAGCTCACCCACGATTCTAGGATACACGGATTCCCTCGCTGGTCTCCAAACAGCAGGTGGATCGCCTACTATGCCATAGACTCGAACCATGAAGCGTCCCTTTGTGTGGTTTCTCGAAATGGTGAGACCGCATGTGTCGCCGAGGACGCCTCAGGAGAGGACACCTTCTGTTGGTCTCCTGACAGCCGAAGCATCTGCTATGTCGCCAAAGGGGAAAGCGGAATGCGGCATATCGCTATTGCTGCGTTCGCTCCAGAATTGGGGCATTAAGGAGAGGGAACATGAAAGTGTATGTTGACCTGTGCGGTGTTCTTCATGGTGGATGTTTATCCTGACAATGACTCCTGGAACGGTACAATGGCAGATTTTGAGTATATAGGGGCTCTGCACTCGCTTAGGTCACTCGAAACTGGACCCATT
>Ga0272442_10011778_pt1 | contig 10637 bp, 9 predicted proteins | sample SSMForm2O_FD_200262 | JGI IMG/M metagenome (GOLD analysis project Ga0272442, IMG submission 200262) | Marine sediment archaeal communities from Little Sippewissett salt marsh, Falmouth, MA, United States - SSM-Form-2O | ecosystem: Environmental > Aquatic > Marine > Wetlands > Sediment ... | reverse complement strand
AGCATATGTGAGAGGAAAAGTAATAAGTTTTAGATTAGATGATTCAAAAATTACAAAAGAAGAAAAAAAACAAATAAAACAAACAGCAAAAAAATATTTTGAATTATCAAATTACTATGCAAAATTATTTAGTGAAGATACCAAAACAAAAAATAAAAATTTGCTTTTTATAACAAGTGGTTTAACAGGTACAGGAAAAACAACTACAGCAAAAAAGATATCGATAGATTACAGAGCAAATTTAATAAGTACTGATGAAGTGAGAAAAGAATTAGAAGGCATAGATAAATATGAAAGACATCATGATGCATATAATACAGGTCTATATTCACCTGAAAAAATGATAAAAACCTACGAGAAAATAATTGAAAAAGCAAATATTTTGTTAAAAGAAGGAGAGAATGTGATTTTGGATGCAACTTTTAAAACAAATAAACTTAGAGAAATGGCAGAAAGAATTGCAAGTGAAAATAAAAGTAGATTAATTATTTTACATACAATATGCCCTGAGAAAATTGTAAAAAATCATTTACAAAAAAGAGTCCAGAAGAAATCTATATCTGATGGTAGATGGGAGATTTATTTAAAACAAAAAGATACTTTTGAACAATTAAAAAAAGAAGATAATGTAATTGATATAGATGTATCAAAAAAATCTTTTGTTTATCAAATAAAAGTTTTTAATAAAATTATCAATAAAGCATATTTGAGGTAATATATTTTGGATATATTAGATTATAAAATCGATTTAGAAAAAACAATATTAAAAATTAAAAAAAATAAATACAAAAAAATTTTGTTACAAATGCCAGAAGGATTAAAAAATAAATCTATCGAAATAACAGATCTAATTGAGAAAAAAACTGATGCAGTAGTTTTTATTTCAGCGGATCCCTGTTATGGCGCATGTGATATAGCAAATTGTCATTATAAAAGCCTTGGATTAGATTTTATTATACAAATAGGGCATACATCAATTCCAAATTTAAAAAAAGAAAAAATCCCAATTGATTTTATAAATGCAGAATCAAAGATTGATATAGAAAAAGTTATAAATAAATCAATAAAATTTTTAGATGGGGAAAAAATAGGTATTATATCAACAGGGCAACATATTCATTATTTTGATAAAATCAAAAAAATTCTAAAGGATAACAATTTTAAAGCAATAATAGGAGAAGGAAATAAAAGGATAAAATTAAAAGGGCAAATCTTAGGTTGTAATTTTTCATCTGCAAAAGCTATTTCTGATAAAGTTGATATGTTTTTATATATTGGTAGTGGAAATTTTCATCCTCTTGGATTGATGCTTAGTACAAATAAACCTGTTATTGCTGCAGATCCTTATTCAAATCTGATTAAAACAAAAGAGCTTGATGATCTAAAGGACAATATTCTAAGACAACGATATGGTGCTATTGCAAGGTCAAAAGAGGCAAATGTTTTTGGAATTATTGTGAGTATTAAAGAAGGTCAAAAAAGATTAAAGAAGGCAAAAAAATTAAAAAATTTAATCAAAACAAAACAAAAAAGATCTTTTATTTTTTCGATGGATTATGTTACAGCTGATAATTTAAATTATTATAGAGATATTGATTGTTTTGTATCTACTGCTTGCCCGAGGATTGCTATTGATGATTATATTCAATATAAAATTCCTATAATTACACCTGTTGAACTTGAGATATTATTAGGTTTTAAAAAATGGGAAGATTATCAATTTGATGAAATCTTTTATAATGATTAATAAAAAGTGAGGCAAGGATTTTTTAAATCCTTTTTTTTATGGTGGAACGGAGAAGATGAGTTTTTGAGATTATTTTTCAAATAGATTTACCGTTTTATGTCTATTGTTTTTTAAAAGAAAACCATTAGTATTATTACTACAGTTGTCATGTATATTGCGCCGAAAAATATTTTCATTAATCTCTTATTCATTTTTTCTTTCGCCTCACACAAACATCTATGTTATACTCTGTTAATAATATTATATAAATGTTTGTATTTACTCTGTCAAAATGACATAATTACAAAATGAAATTATGTCAAAAAAACCATAATAGAAAGATATAATATAATATTAATATGGGCCCGGAGAGATTTGAACTCTCGACCTCCCGGTTATCAGCCGGGTGCTCCAACCAATCTAAGCTACGAGCCCAAAATTATGAACAACCGTATAATTGTTTTAATATAAAAGTTATATTGAAAAGAAAAAAAGAAAAAATTAAATTTTTTTATTTATGTCTTCTTTCAATCATGCCCATAAGCAGCATACAAGCTAGAAGGACTCTACGATCAAAATTTGGTGGTACATTTTGACAGTTTAAACTCCAAATGTCACCTATGATCTTAAAATCTTGTTTAATATCTGCTATAACTTGACCTTCTAGCATAACATGCATATCTTCGGGTATTAAAGCGCCACCTGGCATATATTTTCTAGCAAGAGCATGACCTGTTGATTTTTCTTCAATTTTACCAACCATACGATTATCCATAGTATAAATTTCCCAAGTATCTTTAACAAAAGCTGAGATAATGTTTCTTTTTATATAACCAAGAGGTTGATTAGATTGTAAATCAATAACATTAAACTGACCCCATGCATCAACTATCTGAGTTTGTTTAATTTGAAACAATTCTTCAGAAGCTGATTCATCAGTATAAATACGGATATCTTCTTTTAATTTGAATAATTTCTGTTTAGAAAAACCAATAACATTACCGTTTCTATCTTCAAACCAATATTTATTACCAACAGTTAAAGTTTTTTTCCTAATCTTATAAAAATCTTGATACCAAATACTTGACTGATTTGTTTGAGTAGTTTGCTGAGGGGGATTATAATTGATTTGTTGAGGTGTAGGAGCTGGTGGTGGTGATTGAGGCTGAGGATTCTGAGGAGGTGGATTTTGTTGCTGAGCAGGGGGGTTATTTGCTTGAGTGCTAAAAATCGGTTGAGAAGTTATATGTTCTACATTAGCGCCACATCGAGGACAAAATTTTCCTCCAACTAATAATTTAGTTCCACATTTTGGACAATACTGAGGCATGATATTCCTCCATAATATAAGATTTGAAATAAGATAACAATTAATTATTATTATTATTTTCCATTTTTTTATAAAAAAACTACATAATCGATATATTAATACACAATAAATTTATTCCAATCTGAAATGAATATAGATAAGCTTATACAAGAACTTTCTCAAAACGAAAAAAAAGTACTTTTAACACTTAAAAAATTGAAAGGAAATACATCTCCCGAAGAAATATTCAATAATGGAGATTTCACGAAAAAAGTAGAAGTCATGAATGCTTCTTCTTGGCTTCAATCTAAAAAACTTATAAAAATTGAGCATAACATAAAAACAGTTTACTCAATTGGTAAAGAAGGTAAAGATTTTTTAAAAAATGGATTCCCAGAAAAAAAAGCTTTAAAACTCATAAAAAATAAAAAAGGAACAGCCACATTAAAAGAATTATCTCAAGTGTTATCGAAAAATGAAATACCAGTTGCAATTGGATGGCTTAAGAGGAAAAAATGGGCAGATATAAAAAAGGACAAAGAAACTTATTTAAAAATCACCTCAGAGGGTGAAAAAGCCTTAAAATCTGAAACCCGAGATGAAAAAATCCTAAAAAAATTAAAAAATAACCCAAATTCTGAACTAAATAAAGAGGATATCAAACATCTTTTATCAAGAAAAAATGTAATTAAAGAAAAAGAGGTAGTTGTCAATAATATTATATTAACAGAGATTGGAAAAAAGTTATTACTAAAAAATATTCAAATAAAAGATGAAATAACTCAAATAACCTCGTCTATTATTAAAAACAAAGAATGGGAAAATAAAGAAATTAGACCTTATGATATCAACACTTTTGCACCGGCTCTATATGGTGGAAAAGCCCATCCTCTAGTTGATTTAATATCACAAATAAGAGAAATATTTATTCAGATGGGTTTCTCAGAAATTCAAGGTAATTTTGTAGAATCATCTTTTTGGAATATGGATGTTTTATTTATTCCTCAAGACCATCCAGCGCGAGAAATGCAGGATACATTATATTGCAAGGTCCCAGAAAAAATTACAATCAAAGAAAAAAAATTATTAGATTTAATTGCAACAGTACACGAGGATGGAGCAGATACAAAATCATCTGGATGGGGTTATGATTTTTCAAAAAAAGAAGGAGAAAGACCACTTTTAAGAACCCATACCACAGTTAACACAATTAGATATCTATATAACAACCCCGATAAACCATGTAAAGTTTTTTCGATTGGAAGAGTATTTAGAAAAGAAAACATTGATTCTACACATCTTCCAGAGTTTTATCAAATAGAGGGAATAATCCATGAGAAAGGAGCTAACTTTAGACAGTTAATAGGTGTTTTAAAAGAATTTTATAAAAGAATGGGATTTGAAAAAGTAAGATGCCGACCTGGCTATTTCCCTTATACAGAACCCAGCATGGAAGTAGATGTTTTTTGGAATGATCAATGGATGGAACTTGGGGGTAGTGGAATATTTAGACCAGAGGTTACAAAACCAATAGGTGTAAAAAACCCAGTACTTGCATGGGGTTTAGGACTTGAAAGACTAGCGATGCTAAAATTTGGATTAAAGGATATACGTGATTTATATATTAGCGATTTAGATTGGCTTAGAAATACTCCTCTAATTTAATTTTCAATTTTATTGTAAAATTTTCGTGTCCAAGACTCCATTTAAAGATCTTACTCTATTAGTTACAAAATTTGAAAAATTTTTAGTATCTGGAGTTTTAACTTTTGCAATCATATCAAATTCTTTGTACAATGGTTTTAACTCTTCCATTTTTTCTTCTTTAGATAATCTATTATATATAAAACTATAGATTTAACATATGCAAAAAAACAAAAAATAATATATGAAAATATTCAAACCTATAATATTATCAATAATAATTTTTCATTGATTATTTAGAAAAAAATATAAATAAAAATATTTTAATTTTTTGAAATGAAGATAAGGATTTCAAAAAAAAAACGGATAGATAAAAAACTTAAAAAAGGATGGCCATCTGGATTTTTACCTGTTGAGCTATTTGATGGAATCAAACGTCAACAAATTTTTAGTATTGGTTCATTAATAATGTTATTTCTTTTGATTTCTCCAATTATTATTTGGCTTTCTTATAATCCAGATTCTATAAATAACCCGATAATTGCTCTTGCAAAGTTTAACGCTTTTATGGCAATTTCCACTCTATCAATAAATTTCTTTTTATCAACAAGACTAAAATTTTTTGATAAAATATTCAAGGGCTTAGATAGAATGTATAGAGTCCATAAGGTAGTCGGTCGGATATCCTTATTTTTTATAATCTTGCATCCAATTTTTTTAATGGTTTCAAATTATCAAAATATAGACATTGTTTTGAGATATGTTTTACCAATTGACCCTATTGAGATAGCAATTGGAGTAATATCTGTTTATATATTTTTAATATTGCTTTCATTAACAGTTGCCATAAATTTACCTTATCATTGGTGGCATAATAGTCATAAGCTACTTGGGATAGTTCTGTTATTGGCAGGTTTTCATGCAATTTTCTCTGGTTCAGATATAAGCAGTTATCCAGCTCTAAGATTCTGGATTATTTATTTATGGTCTCTTGGCCTTGTTTCTTGGATCTATATGCTTTTGTTTTACAAAGTATTAGGGCCTAAATTCAAGGTAATAATTAAAAAAGTAGATAATTTTGAGGATGTAACAGAACTGATTTTTAGAAAACCTAAAGGTTTTAATTATCAACCAGGTCAATATCTGTTTATTCGTTTTCCTCGTTTTGAAGGCTATAAAGAACTTTTTCCATTTTCAATATCAAGTGATCCATCTCAAAAAAATATGAGAATTTCTATTAAAAAAAGTGGTGATTTTACTTCTAAAAAAATCCCAAAAATTGTAAGTGGTGAAAAAGCAATTATAATGGGCCCATATGGAACATTTGGTGAAAGTTATCTGAAGCATGAAAAAGATATGCTCTGGATTGCAGGTGGTATAGGAATTACTCCTTTTCTTTCTTTGGCAAAACATGAATCAAATTATCCATCTGGTAGAAAGATAATACTGATTTGGGCTACAAAAGATAAATGTACTGCTTTTCATGATAAAGAATTAAAGTCTGAGATGAAGAAAAATAATAATTTTGAATATATTTCATGGTTTTCAAGTGAAAAAGGTAGATTAAATATTAATGAAGTTGAAAAGATTATAAAAAATAAAATGCAACTTAAAAATATTAAGATCCTCATGTGTGGTCCACCACCTATGATTTATAATTTATCAAGAGATTTTCATAAGACGGGAATTTCATATCATAATATAGTTTTTGAAGATTTTAATATGTTAGATTAATTTTATTATATATCACATTTAAGTTCAATAATAGAATTATATAGCAGGTTAAAATCCAATATTTTTTTGAATAAAAAGGTCCAAATCTAAACCAATTAATTTTACTTATAAGGAAGATATCATTTGCTAATAATTATACAACTTTATTTTCCCAACGTTTTTTTTCTTCTCGAAATTATTAAGAATCTTTACAGTAATTCTAAAAGTAAAAAACTGATATAGAAAGATAATTTATGATTGGTTCATTTTTATTATTTGATTAAAATTATGGAACAATTAATTTTATAATATCCAATTTTTTATTAGTATTAAAAAGCCTATGCATTTCTTTTATCCTTTCTGCTTTGCCTTGTAATACAAATATTTCAAGGCATTTTTCTTTTTCAAAATGGCTATGAATTTGTGTTTTTGTGATATCTTTAAAATCATGTTTAATTTCAGAAACAGCGTTTTCTGAATCATGGTGATGAATAACTATAAGTATTGAATTTATTTCTCCAGATAATTTTTCAGTGTCTTTACTTTCTGAAATTAAAAGTCTAACACCTGCTCTAATTACTTCTGATCTTCCGGAGTATCCATGATCATTTTGTATTTTCTCAATATCTTTTAGAATATTTTCATTCAATGATATACTTATAATAGTCATGAATATCAATAATTAATAATAAGTTTATAAACTTGACCATAAAAGTTAATAATAAATTATATAAATGTTAATAACATTTGGGTTGATAGTGGGGAATTATATTATGAAAAATAATCAAAAAATAGTGATAATTAGTGTTGTAGTTGTAATATTAATAGGTGTAATACTTTTTTCAAGTATTGAAACAGAATCAACTGATAAGATAGGTGTTTTAGTTACTATTGTTCCACAGGCTGAAATGGTAGAATTTATTGGTGGAGAATATATTGATATTACTATTATGGTTCCACCTGGTCAAAGTCCTCATTCTTTTGAACCGACTACTCAGCAAATGAAGAAGGTAGCTGAAGCAACAGCATATTTTAAGGTTGGTTCTGGTGTTGAGTTTGAATTGGTTTATATGGATACGATTCTTGAGCAAAATTCAGATTTACAGGTATTTGACTGCTCAGAAGAGATATCTGTTATTTCTTTTGATGAGCATTATGGAGAAGAAGATCATCATGGTGATGGTGATGGGCATGGCCATGATCACGAAGGTACAGATCCACATATATGGACATCACCAGAAAATTTCAAAAAAATGGCTCAAGTAGTCTATAATGGCCTTGTTGAAATAGATCCTAAACATCAAAAAGAATACTACTCAAATTATCAAGAATATCTTTCAAAAATTGATGAATTGCATACAAATGTTAGTAATTTATTGCAACCTTATGAGAATAAATCTTTTATGGTTTATCATCCAGCCTGGGGTTATTTTGGGGATAGCTATAATCTAAAAATGATAGCAATTGAAGATGAAGGAAAACAACCAGGACCTGCAGGAGTTGCTGCGATGATAAATCAAGCTAAAGAGGAAAATATAACAGTTATTTTTGTAGCACCACAATTTGATACGTCTAGTGCTGATGAAATTGCTGATGAAATCGGTGGAAATATTGTTTTTGCAAATCCTTTAATGTCAAATTATGAAGAAACAATTACAAAACTTGCTGAAGATATGTTTACAGGATTTGAAAAAAGTTAAACACAATAATTAATTATATTCATAATCTATTTTCATATAATAAATTTGAGGAGTATAATTTTTCAAATGAAGAAAAAAGTTGCAATTGAAATTAAAAATTTATCTGCTGGATATGACAATGACATTGTAATTGAAAATATCAATTGTAATATTTATGATGGTGATTTCTTTGGAATAATTGGTCCTAATGGTGGAGGAAAATCCACTCTTTTAAAAATAATATTGGGTTTATTAAATTCAACTAAAGGGACTGTAAAAATCTATGGCCAAATCCCTAAAATCGGTCGGAAAAATATTGGTTATGTTCCACAGTATTCTGAATATGATAAACATTATCCAATATCTGTTTGGGATGTTGTATTAATGGGCCGTAGAAGTGTTAGAGGGATTTATCCTCTTTATTCATCTGATGATAAAAAAGTAACAATTGATGCTTTAAAAAAAGTAAGTATGTTAGAATATAAAAAAAGACATATAAGTGAACTTTCTGGTGGTCAAAGGCAGAGGGTTTTTATTGCTAGAGCACTTGTTTCAAATCCTAAAATTCTTCTTCTTGATGAACCAACAGCAAGTATTGATAAAGATTTACAAATTAATTTTTATAATCTTTTAAAGGATTTGAATAAAAATGTTACAATTCTTCTTGTCACTCATGACATAGGTGTAATTTCATCTTATGTTACTCGTGTTGCTTGTCTTAATCGATTTATGTTTACTCATGATGATGAAAAAATGATAAGCAGAGAAATGCTTGAGAAAACATATAGTTGTCCGGTTGATTTGATTGCTCATGGAGTTCCTCATAGGGTTCTTGATGAGCATAAAAAAAATGATAAAAAGGGTGTAAAATAATTTGACTGCTGATATATTTGAATTGTTACAATACCCATTTGTACAAAGAATGTTTATAGCAGGTTTACTGGCAAGTATTGCCTGTGGAATCATTGGTACTTATGTTGTTGTTAAACGTGTTGTTTTTATTAGTGGAGGTATTGCTCATACTACTTTTGGGGGTATTGGATTTGCTTATTACCTTCAATATCTGGGCATAGTCTTTATTGAACCTTTGGTTGGTGCATTGATATTTGCACTAGTTGCTGCAATTATTATGGGTCTGCCTTTTATCCGAACTCGTCTGCGTGAGGATTCAACAATTGGTATATTATGGGTTGTTGGTATGGCTCTTGGGGTATTGTTTTTAAATCAGGTTGATAGAAGTGAAATTTTGGTTCAGGATCCAGTAAGTATCTTGTTTGGAAATGTTCTTTTAATTAAGATGCAGGATATTTATCTTATGTTTGGACTTTTGATTTTAATTATTTTTGTAACAATTTTTTTGTATAAGGATTTACATATTCTAACTTTTGATGAAGAGTTTGCTCGTATCTCTGGGATAAGAGTTGATTTTTTATATCTGGTTTTAATGGTTTTAATTGCACTTACCACTGTTGTTTTGATTAAGGTTGTTGGTGTTGTTCTTGTTATTGCTATGCTTACGATTCCTGCAGCTATTTCTAATCTTTTTACACATAATCTTAGAAATATGATGTTTTTTGCGATAATTATTGGTTGTATTGTTACTTTTTATGGTTCATTAATATCCCTTAATTATGATTTGCCTCCTGGTGCTACTATAGTTGTTTCATTGGCATTTTTATTTATTATAGCTTTGTTAATGAAAAATATTAAGAAAGTTTCTGTAAAACAAAAAATTTAGGATTTTTGATAGTTTTTATAATTACAACGTTAAATTCCCAACGAAAATTTAACAACGCCATATTACACAGAACCCAAAACCGTAATATTTATATAGAAGTGTTTGTATAGCATTCTTGCTTTTAAAGTTAATTATAAGGAGGCATAAGAAAAAAATGATGAATGGACAACAGCCTATAATAGTATTAAGAGAAGGAACAAAAAGAGAAAAAGGTAAAGGAGCACAAACAAATAATATAATGGCAGCACGAGCCATATCAGATGCAGTAAAATCAACACTTGGCCCAAAAGGAATGGACAAGATGTTAGTTGACTCAATGGGTGACGTTGTAATAACAAACGACGGAGCGACAATATTAAAAGAAATAGATGTAGAACACCCTTCTGCTAAAATGATAGTAGAAGTAGCAAAAAGCCAAGATGAAGAATGTGGCGATGGAACAACAAGTGCTGTTGTTTTAACAGGTGAACTATTAAAATATGCAGGAGAACTACTCGAACAAAACATACACCCAACAGTTATATGTCACGGATACAAACTTGCGTCACAAAAAGCAATAGAAACCTTAAACAAATTAGCAATAGACATAAAACCAGGGGACAAAAAAACACTAAAAAATATTGCAATGACTTCAATGGCTAGTAAAAGTGCTAGCGCTGAAAAAGGAGTATTAGCTGATGTTGTAGTTGATGCAGTAACAAGCATTGCAGAAAAAGTAGGTTCTAAAACATTTGTAGACCTTGACAACATCCAAATACAGAAAAAACAAGGTGGCGGAATAGCTAACACTGAAATTATATCAGGTATAATCCTTGATAAAGAACGAGT
>Ga0272442_10011777_pt1 | contig 10637 bp, 9 predicted proteins | sample SSMForm2O_FD_200262 | JGI IMG/M metagenome (GOLD analysis project Ga0272442, IMG submission 200262) | Marine sediment archaeal communities from Little Sippewissett salt marsh, Falmouth, MA, United States - SSM-Form-2O | ecosystem: Environmental > Aquatic > Marine > Wetlands > Sediment ... | reverse complement strand
CATACACTCAATGAAATGAAAAAAAACAGTTCACCCTCTATGCCAATTGCTCATAACCCTGCAAAACAACTAGCCATACAAATCAATACCAGTACACCTCTTATTTTTGGTTGGGATGTATTCTCATTTATTGCTCAACATTGGGCGATGTTGTTCAATCAAAATACTAAACGTTTATCACACTATTATTTGGTACCAGATTGCACTTATTATTCCTTAGTAGGATGGGCACATCATATAAAATCTCAAGAGCACACTAGTATTATATTCCGGGATCATCAATTAGAATCAAAAGAAATGAAAAAACGATTACATTTTCTCGAACGATTCTATAACGATGTCACGGATCAACAAATTTCAGTAAATCCAAATGGGAAAAATATCCTATCAAAAATGTTTAGTCTTCTCTACCTTGGAGAACTCACATCGGTTTATACGTCAATTCTCTCAAATGTTGATCCAGGTCCCACGCCAATAATTCATCAATTAGATGAAGAATTATCTATTATCTAACCTAATGAATACTATTCTGGTTTAATTATTCTATTCACACTATGAACAGCTTGTTTAGATCGGAAGGTTAATGTTCACCATGAATAACCAGAAATAGAGCAGACATTGTACTAATTTAATAATATTTTTTCTCTCCATCCTATTCACTAGATATTCTTTTTGAAATTATGGTATAAAAGAGTTCTTTGAAAAAATAACATTTTGAAATTATACCTAATGAATAATGAAAAAAAGATTATTATTTTTGTTCAATATACCTCATTCCTTTTTCACTTAAAGAAACAACATCAAAATCGATATATTCTAATAACCCTAAATCAAGTAGTCGTTTAATCATATGATCAAGCTCATCTTCATTGACCCTAAGTAAACTCACTGCGGTATCAATATCGATATCTTTTTGTTGAAGCAGATGCAATAATTCGAATTCTTTTTTGAACCGTTCAGTATGCAAATCATCAATGTCTTCTAATTCTTCAGAACCGGTTAACCGTTCAATATGTTCTTTGATAATTGCATCTAAATTAAGTTTATCTAAAATATGATCTTGCTGATCATAAAGGATGCATACATTGTTTAAATCATCGTATTTCCAATTAGATACTTCCTTCCAGGTATACCCTAGAAGACTTGGGTCTCCAGCCATGTTCTTTTTATTCTGACGGTATTGAAACGCATGCTGTTGTTCTATCTCAAGTAAGTTGAGATCAAGACCGTTTTTAATTAACGTGGTCAATATATCTTTTTCCATTTGTTGCTTCAATTCCTTGATAAAATAGAGCCCTGCAGTATCCTCTAAATCCATATAGACAACTCGGATAATTGTTTCCAATCCTTTGAATAATTCAGAAGTTTGAATATTGTTAATTTGTGTTGATACCTGAATTTGATCAATAGATTCTATACCCTGAATAGAGATGTGTTCGAGGTACATATATCTATTTTTTAGGGAATTCACAATTGTGTTTATTACTTTATACGCGAAAGATTCAGAAGTGCGTCTACCAGATACTTTACATATAGCAAATAAAGTATTTTTTAGAATTTCAGCATTTGTTTTATTCATATCTAAGTCAAATCCTTTTTTTATTTTCATTTTTCTCCATTATTTTAATTGACACTTTTCAATGTAAAATAAAATTTTGTTCCTTGGCCTAAACCATTGCTTTCAGCCCAGATAGAACCATTATGCTTTTCAATAATACGTTTACAGATATTGAGTCCCAATCCATGACTATCAATGTCAGAGCGAGCATGATCTGCTTTATAAAATTCATCAAATATCTTTTCAATTTGTTCTCTACTCATTCCAATTCCATCATCCTCAATTGAAATAATGACGTTATCACCATCATGTTTTGCATCTATTGTAATATGGGCAGTACTCTTCTCTTTTTTATATTTTATTGCATTAGAAATCAGATTTTGGAATACTTCTTTGATCTGAATGGAATCAACAACAACCTTGAGTTCACTAGTAATTATATTAGAGATTTCTATATCATTTTCATTTTGGGATTGATAGAGTTGCTTTATGATATTTTCTACAAAATCATGGATATTGAGTTCATCAAAGGAAAATTCAATATTATCCGTGTTTAACTTTGCATACGTAATCGTTTTATTGACTAAATCTCGCATATATCTCGAATTTTTTTGAATAAGTTGAATGTATTGTTTTCCCTTCTCATCATTGACTTGCGCTTCAATTAATGGAAGTAAAGCAAACATCGGAGTTAATGGTGTTCGTAAATCATGGCCAAGTTGACTAATGAAATTATCTTTTTGTTTGAGTAATTTTTTAATTTCTTTCGTTCGTTCTTTCACTTTAATTTCTAAATTCTGATTTAAAACCGCAAGTTGTTCCTTAGCAGTGTTTAATTGGATGTTTATTTGTTTTACTTCTTCAGCATTTTGAATAATCTTTAATTCAGCTTCTTTTATTTTTGTTATATCACTCATAGTACCAGCGACAAAGGGTTGATGGAATTGTTCATCATCGATAATCGTGGTTGTAACGAGCAAAGGAAAAGAAATTCCATTTTTGGAAATATGCCACTGCTCCTCTCCAACAATCCTGCCATGCTGCTTTAATTTCTCTAACATCTGCTGGACATTTTCTTTGTTATTCTCATTAAATAAAATGGATAAATGAGTTCCAATGAGCTCATCAACAGTGTATTCATGCATTTTAGCAAAAGCGTTATTCCCATAAAGAATATTTCCTTGTAAATCAAAAATAACTGCTCCATAATCAGCAGCATCAGATATTTTTTTGAATTTTTTATAATTTTTTTCTAATCGTTTCTGCTTTGTAATATCAACAAAGGAAGCCATAATTTTTAATGGTTTATTTTGATCATCAGTGACCATACTAGCTGACATTTGCACGGGAAATAACCGACCTTGATTATCTTGTGCAATCACCTCTCCAAGCCATCCGCCACTTGATAAAATAGTATCCATGATACTAACGTATTGCCCTCCTTTTCTCCATAAAGAAAATACGGGTTTATCTATGATCTTTTTTTCAGAATCAATTGACCACATTTTTAAAAAAGACGGATTAACATAAGTAATTTTACCGGAAAGATCTGTTAGAACAATGGCATTAATAGATGATAAAATCGCATTTTCTTTAATATGGAGATTCTGCTGCATTTCTTTTTTAAGGGTAATATCTTTATTGATAATTAGGAAATACAAAACAGTTCCATGTTCAATTATTGGTATAATGGTTGTGTGTTGCCAGTACGTTTTCTTATTTTTTTTAATAGACTGGAGATCTCCTGACCAGATATTTCCTGAAGATATTTTCTCAATAACTTGGTCAAATAAAGGTTTTGATTGTTCACTCAAACATAATTCTCGAAAATCAGTCTCGTTAATGTCTTTTAAGGAATAACCAGAAATCACCGTAAATGAATCATTTATAAATTTGATGGTTCCAAGATGATCTGTAATGAGAACTGAGGTATTACTATTTTCAGCAGAACTAACAAGTGACTGTAAAACATCATGATCTTCATTGAAGGTATTGTTATCTTGTTTACAAAGAGAAGTTGTTATAGCATCATTTGAATCATTGATATCTTGTTGTAATACACCTTTTTGTTCATCTCTTCGTAATTGTTCAACAATTTCTGAAATTTCTTTAACCATATTCTACCATTTTTCTAGATTAGATTGAGATAAGATACAAATATTTCTATAAAACATTTCTATCTTTAAAGTCAATTTAATTCTCTCATCCCAACTTTTTTCCTTATCATTTTTTTATTATAAATAACTGATGCTATAATCAAAAAAATTAATACGAATTAATGTAGACAAAAAAAATTTAAAAATGTGAAATACGGGTAGAGCCCTTCTTTCACATTAAGGAAAATCTTTATAATTATAATATTAAAAAAAAAATTACGCGAGGAGGGAGATTCGAACTCCCGTGGTCGTAAGACCAAAGGATTAGCAATCCTTCGCCGTTGCCAGGCTGGGCCATCCTCGCAAAATTTGAATATTACCAGGGAATAAACATCTTAAATAAAAAGGTTATGTCCAATTATTTTAATCGTCTTTGTTGATAAGACTTATATCATACTGTATGTATTTTAGATTGCTTTTAGTATGATTGATTGGACAGAAAAATATAGGCCAAAAACAATTCATGATATTGTCGGAAACCATTCTCAAATTCGTCAACTCAAATCATGGGCATTAGCCTGGGAGAAAGGGAAACCTCAAAAAAAAGCTGTTGTACTCTCTGGAAAACCTGGAATTGGGAAAACGAGTGCTGCCTATGCCATTGCACATGATTTCAAATGGTTACCTATTGAACTTAATGCATCAGATGCGCGAAATGCTTCAGCGATTAATGCTGTTGCAACAGCTGGTGCCACTCATCAAACCTTTTCTGATTCAGGTGAATTCGTATCAACAAAAAGTGGTGGAAGAAAACTTATTATTATTGATGAAGCTGATAATTTATTCGAACAAACAAGAAAAAATGAAACCGATGGGAAAGATTTTGGAGATAAAGACGGAAAGAAAACCATTGTAAAAACAGTGAAAGTAACTAAACAACCCATTATCTTAATCGTTAATGATGATTATCAGTTGTTCAAAGGCAGTGGTTCGTCTCTTCGCAAGGATTGTATTCATCTCAAAATGTATACAGCCAAATCTTCTGAAATAATCCCTTTATTAAAACATATTTGCGTGAACGAAAATATTCGTGTTGATGTTCAAGTGTTAGTTACTATTAGTGAATCATGTGAAGGAGATATACGATCCGCAGTTCGTGATTTACAATCAGTATGTATGAATAAACAACAAGTAAGAAAGACAGATATTGATGTATTAGGGAGACGGGATAGATCTCAGCAGATTTTTGATGTTCTTCGAGATATCTTTCAAACAAAGGATAGTGCAGTTATCCAACATAATGTACAAATGGTTCAAGAAGATCCTCGCATGATGTTATTATGGATTGCAGAGAATCTTCCTAGAAGTTATATTTCATTTGAGGATATTTCCTCAGGCTTCCAGTGCTTATCAAAAGCAGATATATACTTAGGACGTACGTATCGTCGAAATCAATATGGTTTATGGTCATATGCTTGTGATTTAAGTACTATTGGTGTATCTTTATCTAGAACGGGTAGATTTAAACCTGTGAAATTCCAATTTCCTTCGTGGTTAAAACAAACTTCAAACTATAAACATGTTCTTAGTGCTCAACAATCTGTTATTGAAAAGATCGCTGATTACCATCATTGTTCGGTGAAAAAAGCGAGATCTTTTATTTTTCCCCAATTAAAAGTATTATTTTCCAATGATGAAGAATTATGTACTTCTTTAATAAAAAAACTTTCATTAAGTGAGGAAGAAGCAGTTGTATTAGGTGGAAAAAAAGCAAAAAAGATATTTACAAAAAAGAAGGAAAATGAAGGAAAGGATAGCGAAACGATTTCAGATAATGAACAAAAAATACAAGGGAATGAAGATAAAGAGACGGCATCTGTTGAAAAGGACGGGGCTTTAAAGCAGCAATCCTTGGGCGTATTATGAAATATTTTTAGTTAGTCTTCAAGATTACTCATGATGTCAACAGTTTGCTGTTTATAATGAGATTTGAGTTTTTCGTAGGTTTCATCAGAGATTTTTTTATCACGGTGTTTCTTTTCAATTTCCTTAAGTACATTCATTAACAATGCTTTTTCAGTAGTAAGAAGTTCAGAACTTTCCACATCTCGGTTGCGTTGATTACCATTTCCTCTTTTTCTTAGGCTATACGTTGTGGTTACTATAAGGAGTACTACAAGCAGTCCAATAAGAATGGTGCTAAAAAGATTGAGTGATTTACTTGTATCTTGTTCTTCAGGAATCTGAAGGAGAATTGATGTACCCATGTTGACGTTCTCAAATGATGCGATATTTTGATTGTCAAGAGTGACGGTAAAAAGACTTGTATTAGATAAGAATTCTTTGGTATATTCCATAGCTGTTTTTTTAGGAACAGAATAACTAAGCGTTAATATTGTTTTTTCTTGTCCTAAGCCTGTTGAGTAATTTACTTGATATCTGTTATCTGAAATCTTGATAAAATCAATATCAGTATTATTGATAATAATTGAAAGATCGTTGATATCTGATTGAACGAAAAATTCGATGATATCATTTGTTTGGGTTAAGGTGATTTTTTCTTCAACCGAATAGGTATCATCAATGGTAGTAATAGCGGTACTATGACTTTGATTTGTATTGGCTAAAACAGAAAGAGGAGTTAATACCGTAATGATGCTAATGGATAAGATCATGATCATTGACATATGAATAGATTTCATGCTAATCTTGGCTGGCAATAAATCACAAATATATAAAGATATTTACTATTTTAAATTCAAAATAATTTTTTATAAATGTAATATTTGTATTTTAGGAAATAAAAGATTATTATTTACCGGTGATTTTGAGTCAAATAATATTATTATTGAATCTATCAGTTGATATTTATTAAATAATAACATTTGAAATAATACAATTGAATCAAAATAGTATTAAAATCTTTTTTATTAAATATGAAATAATTATTTTATACATATTTGTATCAAAATATATTAATTTATACGATAAACTGTTCATTTCATAAATCAAATCCAAGAACAGACTTAACAATAATTCCGATTATAAATGAAATCCGACTTTTTCCATATAAAAAAATATTGAACTATATGTTTGAAATCATTTATGAATATTTATTCTCAAATCCACAATGTGGACAATATTTTGCATTCAAAGACATTGTTTTTCCACAATTAGAACATATGCGTTTTGTCGTATTCTGTTTTCCTGAAAATGGGTTAGATTGTGGATAAAATGAAGATGATGGTGAAATAATTCCAAGAATTATCATGATGAATCCAATAAGAAGTAAAGGCCAACTGCAAAAAATTCCAAATCCAAAGGTTATTACTGCAAAAAGCACACCAATAACCATTAAAAATATGCCCTTAAAAAATAATGACAGATTCATATAGCTTCAAAATATCATAAAAAAAAATTGATTATTTAAGTATTCCTTTACTCACGTTTTTTTATCAAATTAAAATATAAATGGAAGGACTGCAATACTAAAAAATCGATTTGTTCCATGAACTATCCATGGTCCGATTAGATTACGTGTTCTTCTACAGATCTCAAGCGTTAAAATTCCTTGTACAATGGTACCAATAATAAAAAAACTCGTCAAATTTTGTGGATGAGCAAGGATAAAACATGCTAACGAAGTGATGTAGGCAATCTTAAAATTTGTTTTACTCATTAGAAATAAAAATAGAATTCCTCTAAAGAAAAATTCTTCTGTGAACGATTCAATAAAACTCATAATACCAATAAATACATCAGAATCACTAGTTGGAAACCCAATATAATATTGAACAAGAAATGTTATAAAAAGCATGATTGGTAAAAATATTATACCCAGAACAATACTTTTTTTTATATTCTTCTTTGAAATTCCTATTAACTCAAATTCTTTTGAAATATCTTTTTTGTCCTTCAAATGTAGTGCTAATATTAACAGTGGTACGATCACAAATAAAATGGATTTAGTAATAATATTAGCTGGTGATTGAATATTTAGAGTCAATGGCCAATAGAAGATTACAATAAATATCATTATAACCGCTATTAGAAGAATTTCAAAACACGAAGTCATTTTATTTTTTATACAGTAAACTAGGGGTATAATCAATGGCAAGAGCATAGGCCATAAGAAAAAATTTAGCTCAAACATTTATAATTTGAATAAATTTGATAGTATTTAATGATTTAATTATAAATAAAAAATATTTTTTAATATGTAACAAATTTGAAATATTTTCTATTGATATGCTTTTGTGTTGAGAAAAATGAAAGTTGTGTTTACTGATTTAGATGGAACTCTCTTAGATCATGATTCTTATTCTTATGAACCTGCAAAAAATGAAATTGATTATCTAAATCAGAATAATATCCCGGTTATTTTTTGTACAAGTAAAACACGAAAAGAGATCGTTTATTGGAAGACAAAAATGAAGAATATTCATCCGTTTATATCTGAAAATGGTGGTGGTTTATTCATTCCAAATGATTATTTTTCCTTTTCTTTTGATTATACAAAGGAAATTGAAGGTTTTTTTTTAATTCAATTAGGAGAAAAATTCTCTTTACTACAAAATGTTGTACATGAAATGGAAAAAAAATATGATATCACTACTTTCATAGAAATGAGTATAAATGAAGTAGCTAAAGAATCAAATCTTTCTATTGATCAAGCCAACCTTGCATTAGAAAGAGATTTTTCTATTCCCTTTATTTTACAGGATATTAATCAATATAATGATATTATTAATGACTTAAAGAAATACAATTTAACGGTGACAAAGGGTGGTAGATTTTATCATATACTAGGTGGTAATGATAAGGGAAAAGCTGTTCAGATATTAACAAGTTTGTTCGAAAAAAAGTATGATACTATTGAGACTATTGGAATTGGTGATTCTGAAAATGATTTTTCAATGTTACACAAAGTAAATCACGCATATTTGGTAAAACGAAAGGATGATTCATACGCTTCTCAATCATTTAATCAAGTTAATGGAATAGGACCAATGGGATGGTGTCAAGTTATTAAAAAGGAATTTTTTATTTAACGTTCTACGACATTATTTATTTTTGATGAATGGGACAATAATAGGTAGTTCTACCAGATATTTTCACTGTTTTCAACTCATGATTTTTATTTAATGGACAGATATTATCTTTTTTTCTATGAGGTAGTAAGAAGGTATGCGGATAATGTTCTATGATGGCATTATGGTTAATTGCTGTTGTAAGCACAAAAGAAATATTTGAATAAAGTGTTCGTTTTTGATGTTTTGTAAGGTTTCCACATTTTGTTGCTGGATGTATTCGGCTTTGAAAGAGGATTTCATCAGCGTATATGTTACCAATTCCGCAGAGTATTTTTTGATTTAATAATAATGATTTAATTTTTGTGGAGCGATTTTTTAATTGTTCAATGAATGCAGATTCTTTAATCAATAACGCATCAGGTCCAAGTTGTTTGTCTTTGATATACGTTGTTTTATCTTTCGTGATAGTGACAATTCCAAAAAGACGTTGACAATCATAGGCTAAATGATAATTATTAGAAAAGGTGATGAGAAGACGAGTATGAGCCGGCTCTTCATTTAGGTTTTTAAAATATTTGATATTACCCGTCATACCAAAATGAAGAATCAGATAAGATTTTGGTTCTAATAATAAAAAAAGATATTTTCCAATTCGAGAAGTTTGTATTATTTGAGCGTTTATTAATTTCTTTTCTATATTTTTTTTGCTCATATTCTCAAGGATCTTCTCATTTTTTATTTCAGCTTTAGTAATTTTTTGATTCAGGCTAGTTGAATCAATATATCTTTTAAAACGTTCTACTTCTGGAAGTTCTGGCATAATATGATTATGAATTATATTGTTATTTTAATAGATAATTGTCACTTAATCAGACAAACAGAATTATTCTACAATCCATTGGTTATTTTTTACCAATATGTTCAATTTTTACAGAGAAAATTTTAATTAATAATAAAAGATTTATTAAATATGGTAATACGGGGGAACTTTTGATGAGTAAGCAATTCTCAAAAAAAATGCTGGTGTTTTCAATACTCTTAATTCTTATAATTAGCACATTATCTATTTCTATAGAATTAATAAAAGGTACAAAATGTCCGAATAGGGAGTTACCCGATCCCCTTAATGTAGATATGCCTTTGGAAACAACAATTTTTCGTAGAATGTCCATTCGTGAATTTACTGACTCACCAATTAGTGATGAAGAATTATCGACCATACTTTGGGCGGCATATGGATTACGAGAAGATGGAAAACGAACAGTTTCTCAAATAAATCAAGAATTTGCTGCAGTAATCTACGTATTCGATGAAAATGGTGTTTATGCCTATGAGCCAATGACTCATTCACTAAATGTATATCTAGAAGGTGATCACCGAGATGAAATTAATATTCTTCAATATGAAGCACCTATCCAATTAGCGTTATGTTGGAATAATTCATTAGCTGATTCAAATCAAGCAGGAGTTGAACTTGGACAAATAGGACAAAACATTCAGTTCTCAGCTAATGCTCTTGGGTTGGGAACAGTAGTTACCGGCCAGATACCACCAGCGGTTGATCCAGTGGATTTACCTGATAACCATGAAGGCATGATTCTTATACCCATAGGTCATCCAAAAACTCCATATAATTTTGCAGAACGACCGTTATGGTTCTCAGTTCTACCTAAAATGAAAGTATCAACAACTTCAATTTCTACTGCTTTAAATGAATTTGAGCAAAAAAATAGCTATGACAGGACTCTTTCTGATGAAGAATATAGTCAAATATTATGGTCAACTTATGGTTTTTCTCCATTTATTGATAGGAGTGAACAGGAGCCAATACATCTAAAAAGACATCGAACCACACCAAGTGCACATGGTTATTATCCATTAAATATCCTATTTGTGAATGAAAACGGTATCTATCGATATTATCCCAATTTACTCATAGATGTACTTTTA
>Ga0272442_10011776_pt1 | contig 10637 bp, 11 predicted proteins | sample SSMForm2O_FD_200262 | JGI IMG/M metagenome (GOLD analysis project Ga0272442, IMG submission 200262) | Marine sediment archaeal communities from Little Sippewissett salt marsh, Falmouth, MA, United States - SSM-Form-2O | ecosystem: Environmental > Aquatic > Marine > Wetlands > Sediment ... | reverse complement strand
TACATTGACTTCTTTTCTTGCATGATGAATCATCCAGTGAAGAGGTGAATAATTTTTAGGTTGTTTAGGTCCAATTATTAGTAAGTTGTTTTTTACAGGGTCATAGTCAATTATTTCTATGATGTCGCCTCTTTTAATTTCACTGATTTTTTTATAATCGCTATTAATTATTATTCTTTTACCATAACGTAGGCTAACTAGTAATAAACCGATTTTTTCTGATAAATTAATCTGTTCTAATTTTTTACCAATTCTTATAATCTCTGGGATTAATGGTGAGTTACTTTCTTCTCTTGATGAATAAAAAGTTTGAAAACTTAAATTTCTTTCAATCATTGAAATACTATAAAGAAAGAATGTTATTTTATTTTTTTTAAAAAAAGTTTGAAATCTCGCAAGATAAAAAACATGCGAGAAATTCTAGAAATCAAGAATTTTTTTATAATTCTCCAGATTTTACTTTATCTTTTAATATGTCAAATTGTTCCCTTGTCAAAGTACAAATATTATCTTTCTCCCCGATTATTACTTTTTCTTCCTGTACGTCAACAACTGGGCATTTTGGTGGAACACAAGTTCCATCAGTACATAAAACTACAGACATTTTTTTACAACCTCCAATATTTAACAATTGTTAAATATTTTAAATATTTGTTTTTTTTAAAAAGTTTTTGGTAAAAAAATCAGATATAACCTTTTACATTTAAACCTTCTTTTTTAATATTTGATATAATCCTTGGCTCATTTTTTTTAATATTTTTTACATTTATTACTTTAATCGTAACATTTTTACCAATTTTCTCATGAAAACCTTTTACAATTATTGAAGATATTTTTCCCAAAATTGAATCATTTTTTTTCAATTTGTTATCCAAAACCAGTTTTACTTCAATATTTTCAAAATCATGTTGAATAATTTGTAAATCTATAACAATATTTGTTTTAAGCTCATATAAAACCCTGCTAAATATTTGAGAAATTGAAGATGATAGCATAATTTTACCATCAGGTAATAACAAAGATAGAATATCGCGCCCGTATACCTTTTTTAATAAACTGCCAGAAAGACCACAGTTACATTTTTTTGAAGATAATTCTACTATATCATTCATCGCTGTATAACGAATAATTGGTGTACCTAAACCATATAGTTTGGTTATTACTGAATGACCAATATTTTGTTTTTCTAAAATCTCTAAATTAACATAATCAGATAAAATATGATAATTTCCTTTTCTACATTCAAATGCTATAGGCCCTGCCTCAGTTGAAGCATATGTCTCAAAAAGCTCAGAATCAAAAACATTATTAACATATTTCCTTAAGGATTTATCAAAAACAGAACCAGTTGTAGCAATTACACGAGGATTTATATTTTTTCCAAAACCCTTTTCTTTTAGTAATGCTAAATGGCCAAGCATACCAGTATAAGCACCTAAAAAATCTGGTTTAAAACTATTAATTTTTTTTATAATTAAGTCAGGTTTTTCATTTGTATCAAGCCATTGAATGTTTCTAAAAAGATAACTATTTTGCATCTTTGCAAATAAACCCTTTGAGATATAACCAGATTCTACAGTATGAGGAGCAAAATCACCAATTATCGTGATTTTATCTTTTCTCCAATTAATATCATACTCCCTAAGCATCCTAATGTATCCAAAAAGACCAATTATGATATCCTGTAAATCAACAAAAATAGAAAAGGATCTACCAGTAGTCCCAGAAGTTGAAACCTTAATGAGATCGTTTTCTGAAGTTTTAGAAGATATTAAACCATCTGGGTAATAACTATGAAGCTCATTTTTAGAAACGAATGGTAGTTTTTTTATATCTTTCAAACCTTGAATTATTTCAGGATGAACCCCTGCTTTTTTATAAAGATCATGATAAAGAGGAAAAGTATATGCAAATTTAACAATATTCCTAAATCTTTTATCTCTAAATCTCTCTAAATCTCTACTATTTATATTATTTAATCTATCTATATCAAAAAAATAATTTTTTAATATTTTTGAAATAAAAACTGGATTATATAACTGATTCATAAATCCCACTATTTTTATAATAATATAGATGCTACGAGAGTTACTTAAACATATGGAACATATATTTTATAATCAACAATGAAAATTTTAATAATTGAAAATGTTTGGCGAGGTGGTACCAAATACAGAATATTAGAAAAAACCTTACTAACTTCATTTGCAATTTTACCAACATTGCACGCAAGACAAATAGCAGCAATAACTCCTAAAAAACATGATATTCATTTATTAAACGAAAGATATGAAAAAATTGATTTTAATAAAAAATATGACCTCGTTCATATTAATTTTACAACATCAACTACAAAAAGAGCATATGATATAGCAGAAAAATTTAGAAGTAAAAAAATAAAAGTTGTATTAAGTGGTTTACATGCATCAGCACAACCAGAAGAAGCCAAACAACACGCAGATAGTGTGCTATTAGGACGAGGGGAATTAAACTGGTTAGAACTCTTAAAAGATATTCAAAACAAAAACCTAAGAAGAATCTATCATGATATTAAATACGATAAATCAACAAATATACCATCTACAAAAGTTCAACTACCAGGGTTTGTAATAACAGGAGCTATTGAAGCAACAAGAGGATGCCCATATAACTGTGATTTCTGTCCAGAATCAAATATACCTGGTGGAACAAATTTTTATACTCGGCCTGTCGAAGATGTAATAGATGAAATAAAAAAAATACCACAAAAAACTCTAATGTTTTATGATTCTTCATTGACTATAAAACCAGCATATACAAAAAAACTTTTTCAAGAAATGAGTAAATTAAACAAAAAATTTTTTTGTAACGGCAATTCAGATGTTTTAGCAAATGACGAAGAATTAGTAAAACTATCAAAAGACGCAGGTTGTATCGCATGGTTAGTCGGTTTCGAATCAGTATCTCAAAAAACAATTGATAGCATTGGAAAAAAAACAAACAAGGTAGATGAATATAAAAAAACAGTAAAAAACCTTCATCAGAACAAGATGGCAGTGATTGGTGATTTCATATTTGGTTTTGATACAGATAAACAGGATGTTTTTGATGAAACTTTGAAAATGATAAAAAAACTAGATATTGATGTAGCAGATTTTTGTGTTTTAACACCATTTCCAGGAACACCTATTTTCAATAAACTTGATAAAGAAAACAGGCTGCTAACTAAAGACTGGTCAAAATATTCTTTAAAAAATGTCGTTTTTAAACCAAAAAATATGACTCCTAAGCAGTTGATGAATGGCATTAAAAAAATGTATAATGATTTTTATTCAATGAAACATTCTTCAAAACGAATTTTTTCAAGTCTCAAATATGGTTTTTATCCTTTTTTTTCAGTAATAGCTCGTAACAGTGTTGCAACTATGAATAGTAATAAATTATTTAATAAATAAAAACGCCGAGGAGGAGATTTGAACTCCTGAGGGGTCGAAACCCCACGAGCTTTCCAGGCTCGCGCAGTACCAGGCTGTGCCACCTCGGCATCTAAAATTAAAACAGGTTAATCAAAAACATCTATTAATTTTTTTTCCAGATAGAAGGATATGTATTTTTTTTCATAAGAACTCTTTCGGTTTTTGCACAAAATCCTTTTTCTTTTTGAATTATTTCTTCTGTAGTCATTAAAGTATTCATCAAGGCTACTGCTTCACCTTTTATAGTCATAACCGCGATTAATTGATCTTTTTTTATATCTGTATCTAGTTCTGCTACACCAGGTAAAGCAAGATTGGCCCCATGACATATTGCATCAACTGCTGAATCTCTTATTATTATTTTTGGTAAGTGTTTTAAAAAATATTCCATTGGTTTAATGATTTTTCGGATTGATTTTTCTTCTTTATCTTCTCTCCAAAAAGTATAAGCATCTTTTAAATCTTGAAGATTTACTGAATCTTCTTCTCTTAAATGTCCTACTCTTGTTCTTCTTAGTTCTGATAGATGTGCACCTGTTTTTAATTTTTTTCCAATATCTACACATAGTGTTCTTACATATGTCCCTGATTCACATCCTACTCTGAATAATACTTTTATATTTTCAATTTCAATTATATCAAAATAATATATGTGTCTCTTTCTGTGTACTCTTTTGACTGCTGATCTAACAGGTGGGAGTTGGGTTATTTCTCCAACCATTTTTTCACATGTTTTTTTTATATTCTTTGATTCAGTCTTTTTATGAAGATTCATTATTGCAACATATTCTTTTCCTGCTGGTAGAAGAGCGGGTAATACTTTTGTTGCATCAGCAATTGCTATTGGTAGAACCCCTGTAGCATTTGGATCTAATGTTCCACCATGACCTATTTTTTCTTCGTTTAATATTTTCTTAATCCATGCATCTACTTGGTGGGAAGTTGGACCTTCTGGTTTATCAAGATTTATTACTCCGTTACAAAGCAGTTCTTTTACAGACTGTTCATCTGGTTTTTTTCCATAATTAGGGTTTGTTTTTGCTTTAATTCTTATTAAACGTTTTCGTTTTTTATCTGATGGTAATATTTTTTTTTCACTTGTCATTGGCACTCATCAACAATAATTATTACTATAAAAAAGGTTTTACTTGTTAATTTTTTTTATTATTATGTTAGTTATTTCTTCTGGTTTTTTGTCTGATGAATCAATTACCAGGTCATATATTGATTCGTCTTTTAGATTGATATCATAGTATTTCTTGTAACGAAGTTCTTCGCTTTTTTCTCTTTTTATTATCTCTTGTTTTCTTTTTTGAATGTCTCCATTTTCTCTTTTTACTATTCTATTTGCTCTGGTTTTTAGATCTGCGTTTATCATTATTTTAGTTGCTTTAATGTTGTTTTTATAGGCTATCCATCCTGCTAGTCTCCCCTCTAGAATTATGTCTCCTTTTTGTAAAATTTCTAGTTGTTTTTTGTCTAGTTCTTTGTCAACATCTGGGTTTTCTTCGCAATGCTTTCCAAATTCTTTAAGAGACATTTTATGTTTTTTTGCCAGATCTCTAAAAATCATTCCTGTGTTTATGTATCTTATTTTTAGTTTTTGTTTTAAAAGCTGTGCGACAGTGCTTTTTCCACTACCGGGTGTTCCACTAACAGTTAATGTAACCATTTTTCCTTATTTTTTTATAAGTGCCATTGGGTTTATTTTTTTTCTAATGTTTTGCCATTGTTCTGTCCAGCTTAGATATTTTAAACCGTTTCTCAGTATTTGACCTATCACTAATGAAAAAACTAGATATAGCCATAGCCATGCTTGACCGAAACCAAATGGCCAGCTGAAAAATGATACTTGGTTTGCCCATGGTACAGTGAAATAATAATGTGGTAGGTCTGCTAAAAATAATCTAAGCCACATAAATATCGGCCATATGAATATTATTAGAAACACCATAGGTTTCATCATTCCACCTGATGCTTCGGTTTGTTTTTTCATTATTTCTGGTTGCATTTTCATGAGTTTATTTACACGCTTAGTGTTTCCTTCTTTTCTTGCTTTTTGTATTTCTTTTTGAAACGCTTTTGACATTTCTTGTGCTTTACCCATTTTTTTCCAATCTGTGAAAAAATTAGTAAGTGAAGAGGAGAAGAATACCACTATTAATCCTGCAAAAAATAAGGTTAATATTGGATATAAACCATTAAATCCTATTACTGGCTCTAGTACTAATCCAAAGTAATAACCAAGTATTGGCCCAAATGTTGGCATTATGAATAGCATCATAAATATTAGTACCATTAGTAGAATTAGATTACTACCTTGGCCTTTGTCATCAAGTTTTTTTAATATCATTTTTTTCCTTCTTATGGTTTGAAATAATGAAACAAATATTCTTTTATTTATAGTTATTCATTGCCAAAGAAACCACGAAGCACTGGATGCATCTCCATTGCTTGTTCTTTTGCAATATCCTCATAAAGCCTTATTATAATACCAACAGTTAGTAAAACACCTGTTCCGCTTGCTTTTCCAACTGTGCCTACTAAATCTGCAAAACCCGCAAGGGCTCCTACTGCAAAACCACCTATTACTGTTACGACAGGTATGTATCTTTCTAATACTTTTCTTAGAACCCTGGGATCTCTTCTAAAACCAGGTATCTGCATACCACTGCTTTGTATCTGACGCGCGACAGCAGATGGCCCCATATCAGTTGTTTCAATCCAGAATTTTGCAAATAAAATTGAACCAATTATCATGACTGAGATATAAATTATTACTTTCAAGGAGTATTGAATTGGACTATGCAGTCCATCTCCACCTGACAGTATTGGCATAAGCCAATAGTTTATACCTCCTGGGCTTGATAGGTACCAGGCACCACCACCTATAGCCTGTGTACTTCCTCCTGCGAAATCGAATTTACCTATCCACCATTGATTACCTAGTAATGGTAGATTAGAACGATATAGAAGCATTGCAAACATGTTAATATTTGCAAGTAAAGCGGACATAAGTATAACAGGTATATTAGATGCATATATCAAACGAATTGGATAACGACCACGTGCTCCTCTCACCTTACCATGAGCAAGTGGTAGTTCAATACGAGAAGACTCAACATATACAACAATAAAGAAAATAATAAGTGTACCCAGCAGTGGTACAATAGCATTTGTATAACCTATCCGAGGTTCACCAATAAATATCCGCTGGTAACCCCAGCTTGTCATATCAGATAAGGTTAACTCAGCTGTATAATAATAAGTACCTGGTATAACACCACCTGGCGGGTTGCTAAGGCCTATTGTTCCACCTTGAACTGGTAACCAGCTGAAAAGACCAGTAAAAATCGCCTGTGATACACCAGCAGCGATAAATAAAGATATACCAGAGCCAATGCCCCATTTAGATATTAACTCATCCATAAAGAAAACTAAGAGAGCACCTATAACAAGCTGCATTATAATTATGAAATTTGCAAGATTACCTCCTACCATCCCCACTAGCCCATCGCTAGGCTGTAGATAACCAAATATTTGTGGAATAGCCTCTACAAAAATCATCACAATTACAAGCACTTTCTGTGTTCCCTGATAGATTGCTTTATCTTCTTTCTTTTGTAGATCAAGTTTAATAATTTTTGCACCAACAAACAATTGAAGAATAATTGATGCAGTAACTATTGGCCCAATCCCAAGATGCATAATTGAACCTGATGCACCAGCCATAATGAAACGGTATTGTGCAAAGAGATCAATTATATCTCCTTTAAGGCCATAAATCATAACATTTGTAAGAACGAAATAAAAAATCAAACAAACAAGAGTCCAGAGTATTTTAGTTCTAAAATTAACATGTCCTTCAGGTTTGGTTACGGCCGGCCATCTCTCAATAATTGGTTTTAATTTGTATAACCGACTTTTTTTTTCTTCTGCCATAAGTTCAAACCCAAATCAATATTTTTCTTATTTTTTAACTTCAGTTTTTTCATCTGATGGCTGTTTCACTGTTTTAATTTCAGGTAGTATTACCTCGCCACCTTTATCTTTTATTTTTTCTATAGCGCTCTGAGAGGCTTTCTCAACCTTTATCTTAAGTTTACTGTCGATATTTCCGCCACCGAGCAACTTGTCATAACCTTCATCAGTTAAATTAATATCTTTTTTTCCAGAAAATTTTACTTCTAGTTTTCCAACATTTATTGTCTTATCTTTTTTAACAATACTCTGAGGTCTTTTAAAACCATGTCGGCCGAAATGATCAGGCATGTTTTTCTTCATATACATGTATCTATGTTTAAGTAATCCAGCGTTTCCTTTTCCGCCTCTAAGGCCTGCTCCACGACCTGCTTTTTTACCTCGGCCGTGAGTCATGGATCCTCTGAATTTCTTGGTTTTTTTTCTTGTCAATTTAAATCCCTTCAAATCATTTTTTTATTGTTTGTAGGCTGATACCAGATACAGAACCCTATTATTATATTTTCGGATAATAAATAATGTACTATTTATTTTTTTTATATAGATATTTCTTATCTTTATCAAGGTCAACAAACTGGTCTGCTACTTTTATAAGATTATGTGAAGTTGTTTTCCCAAATGCTATAACCTCTGTTCTACACCCTAGGCTTTTTGCGTGTTCTAAAAGATCTGAGAAATCTCCATCTCCACTAACAAGGACTATTGTATCTAATTTAGGTGCAAGTCTCATTACATCCATCGCTATTCCAACATCCCAGTCTCCTTTTTTTGCACCGCCATAGAAAACTTGCAGGTCTTTTGATTTCACTTCAAATCCCATTTCTTCAAGTGCTTCATAAAATGTGTTTTCATCTTTTACATCTGCTTTTATAACATAGGCTATGGCACGTATGAGTTTTCTATTTGCTATTGCATCTTGTAATAATTTTTTAAAATCAACTTTTGTTTTGTATATGTTTTTTGCAGAGTAATACATGTTTTGTACATCTACAAAGACACCTATCCTCTGATTTTTTTGTCTTGATTTAATCATAATTTTTTGTTCAACTCTCTTTAATTAGTTAGACTGGGTAAAAATATCATTATTAATTATACTTTTGATTGCTTAGTTATGTTTTTATTCTTATTAGTTTTACATTAAAGTTTTCAATTTTTTTCTTATGGAATCTTTGAGTTGATTTTATAGGGAAAATGTATTCTTTTGATAGTGTTATTTCGCCTTTTAGAGAATGTATCATTTTTTCTATAAATGGAATTGTTTTTGATAGATGTAGAGAGTATATAATTTTTGATTGTTCAAAGGCTTTTTCTAAAAATTTCCTATCAGCGTTTATATTGCTTTTTTGCGCTCCAAAAGGTGGATTCATGATGACAGTATCTACAATTTTTTTAATTTTTATTACATCTTTTGTTATATATTCAATTTGTAGATTGTTTTGTTTTGCAAATTTTTTTGCAATTTCAATTGTATTTTTATCTATATCAGTTCCAATGACTTTTTTTGCACCTAATAAACAAGCTCCTATTGAGAAAATACCTGTTCCACATCCAAGATCAAGTATTGTTTTATCTTTTATATCTCCTTGTTGATAAGCTAGAAAGAGGATATCTGCAGCAATAGTAGCGGGTGTTAGGTATTGTTCTAACTCTGGTTTTGGTTTTTCAAATTCAGGTGTTTTTTGTAGAAAAATTTCCAACTTTTTTTGCTTCATTTGCATTCTTATCAAAGCTATAATTGTTTAATAATTTTATTGAATTTTGTTTCACATAAATTAAGTTTAATAATCCTATATCTTAAAAACAGAAAAAATATAACATATTTTCATCTATGGTTGTAAAAGAGGTAGTTGCTAAATCTATTCTTCGGAAATATAAAAAAATAGAGTCGTGGTTTCTTACTTGTTATGGTATGAACTTGTATCGTGGTTGTGCTCATAACTGTGTTTATTGTGATGGTAGATCAGAGAAATACCAGGTTGATGGGGAGTTCGGTGAAGATGTTATAGTGAAAATAAATGCTATTGATCTTTTACGAAGGGAGCTTGACACTCGGTGTAAAAGAACTCCTTTTAAAAAAGGTTATGTTGGTGTTGGAGGAGGTGTCGGTGATTCTTATCAACCCGTTGAAGAAGAATACGGTCTTGCTCGTAAAACACTTCATGTTCTTTATGAGAAAAAATTCCCTGTTCATGTTTTGACAAAATCTTTACTTGTCAAGCGCGATATTGATATTCTTAAAAAGATAAATAAGCAAAATCAAGTGATAGTTAGTTTTAGTTTTTCTTCTGCAGATGATAATATTAGTGCTTTGTTTGAACCAGGTGTTCCTCTTCCCAGTAAAAGACTTGATGCTATTCGTTTTTTCAAAAAAGAGGGTATTTCTTGTGGTATGTATCTTATGCCTGTTATTCCTTTTATAACTGATACACCTTTTCAAATTCAAAATACTGTGAAAAAAGCAAAAAAAGCCGGTGTTGATTTTATCATTTTTAGCGGTATGACGTTAAAGAAAGGTAGACAGAGGGATTACTTTATGAGCATTCTTAAAAATAATTATCCAGATTTAGTTATTGATTATAATCAAATTTACAAGAATGATAAATGGGGTAGCCCAATTGGCGATTATCATAAATCGATTTATCAGACTTTTAATGTTGTTGCAAGAAGTTATGAAATCCCACAGCGTATACCACCTAGGCTTTATACTGATTTTCTTAGTGAAAATGATCGTGTTGTTGTGATACTTGAGCATATTGATTATTTTATGAAAATGCAAAACAAAAAGTCACCTTATGGTTATGCTGCATATTCAATTTCTCAGCTTAAACAGCCTTTATCTAATATGAAAACAAATCTTAGAAGTATTAAAGGTGTCGGTAGTTATATTGAAAAACTTATTTTTGAAATACTAGACTCAGGTACCTGTTCATATTATGAAAAGCTTCTTTTAGGATAAATTTTATTTGCTAAAAACAGTTTAGCCCCAATTCATTGGGCTGGTAGATCAGCTCGGAAGATCGCCTCCTTGGCATGGAGGAGGCCTCGGGTTCAAATCCCGACCAGTCCATTAATTAATCTCTAATTATTTTTTCTTAAAAACTTTTTTATATAGCAATATTTATAAAATAAAAAAATATATAATAAAACATAATGGCATTATTCATGTCGTTTTAAAGTATTTATGATAAAATTTGTATCTTA
>Ga0272442_10011774_pt1 | contig 10638 bp, 8 predicted proteins | sample SSMForm2O_FD_200262 | JGI IMG/M metagenome (GOLD analysis project Ga0272442, IMG submission 200262) | Marine sediment archaeal communities from Little Sippewissett salt marsh, Falmouth, MA, United States - SSM-Form-2O | ecosystem: Environmental > Aquatic > Marine > Wetlands > Sediment ... | reverse complement strand
TGACGTAGAACATGACAGGGTATACCATTCCGCTATTTCGGATATGAAGAAAAAGCGGAAAAATAGTATGGAATGAACTGTTATTATAGTATTATTTTCTTTTTTTCTTGGATCATCTCCCGATTAGTTGCAATTAATTATGGTAAAGTATCAAATTAAGCAGGTATGATTTCGGAGGAGACAAGGGTTCAGGCCCTGACCCCTAAAATCCTTGGTTCCTCTTCTCCAACTAAATTGGAGAAGAACCTTTTTTTACACGATCTTGTTAATAACCCCTTCTTCTTTTAATCCTTTTATTTCTTCCTGTGAGTACCTGAGTATGTGACGTAACACCTCTTCAGAATGTTCTCCCAAGAGCGGTGCGTGTGCATAGACTTCTCCCGGGGTTTCTGACAGATGTATCGGGGAACCGGCGATTTTCATTGTGCCTATTCCCGGCTGGTCTATATCCACCAGCATCTTTCGATATGAAATGTGGGGATCTTCACAAATATCCCTCATGGTATTGATGGGTGAGTATGGCAATCTTGCTTTTTCAAATATATCAGACCATTCCGTTGTCGTTCTTTTTTTTAATTCAGCCGCAAGGATGGGAATGAGTTCTTCCTTGTTATTTGTTCTCTTCGGATTGGTTGCAAACCGTGGATCATTGGTCAGGTCTTCCCTTTCAATTACTTGACAGAATGTGGCCCAAAGATTGTCGTTTCCGATCGGTGTTATGATCCAAGAATCCTTCGTTTCGAAACCTTGAAACGGAGTAATGGAAGGATGAGCACTCCCCAGCGGACCCGGGATCGTGTTCTCAACCGTATAACGAGCAACAGCATTTTCGAGCACACAGAACAAACCGTCTACCATGGCACCGTCATGGTGTTGTCCTCTCCCTGTTTTCTCCCGGCGGAATAATGCAGCGAGAATCCCGATGACGGCTTGATGACCGGCAAATATATCTCCAACTGATGAGCCGACTCTGCACGGAGGACCCCCTTCCGGCCCCGTGATACTCATAATACCACTGTAGCCCTGGGCAACCATGTCATAAGCAGGCCGCGTATCGTATCCGGGAAGTGTGTTATGGCCGAATCCGCATATGGACGCGTAAATTATCCCAGGGTTTATCTTTTGAATCTCTTCCCACTCAAATCCCAGCTTTCTCATTGTGGTTGGCCTGAAGTTTTCGACAAGAATATCTGATACTTCTATAAGTTCACGTAGTATTTTCTTCCCTTTTTCATGTTTTAAATTGAGCACCATACTTTTCTTATTGCGATTAAGACTTATAAAATAACCGCTTCGATTCTTATCGTGTTCGCCGATAAAAGGACCAAATTCTCTCGAATCATCTCCATGAGGTGGTTCGATATGGATAACCTCGGCACCAAGATCCGCCAGAAACATCGTGCATGTCGGTGCAGCCAAAACATGGCTCAGATCAACTACCCGTATACCTTCCAAAGCCCTGCTCATGATAACTCCTCCCTGATTGGTAACTGTTCATTTACAATTAAAATGTGCGAAAATTCGATGGTTTTGATCAAAATAATGGAGACGGTTGTATTTATTATAACTGAGCAAATTTTGTCAAACGTTTTGGATCCATTTTATCTGAATTATTTATATTGTTGTACCAAGATTCATCGCGGAAAGGCACGGGGAGGGTACCTGCAATAAAACGGATGTGAAGGTAGTGGAAATCAGACTCTCTGCGCCCGATCTTTAAACATTCTGATCAGTTCATCACCTGTTTCAAGTGCGTAATCGTCGGTAAATTCATAATTCCATCTATTTCTGACGAATACATTTCGTACCTTGTTTCGGTAATTCAGTGAGTCGATGTACACATGATTCACATAAGGATTTATGGCATCATAAAGGTTTTTCGGATTCATGGGAAGCATCGGCCCGATGAATGCCCATGTGTCAACACCTGCCTCATACAATGTCTTCAATGCCGCCAAACGGCTTTTGATAGGCGGCGATGTCGGTTCCAGAATCTTTCGAATTCTGTCGCTGTCCGTTGGAATGGAAATGCCCACGGAAACGTTAGGTATGGATAAAAACAGATCGATGTCGCGGGTAACAAAGGGAGATCGTGTCAGGATATCGATTTCCCAGCCAAACTCCCCAAGCAACTCGATACACTGCCGCGTCAGCCTGTATCGCATCTCCACTGGCTGATAAGGATCGCAGACACTGGAAAGCAGAACCGTCCCAACATTCCTTTTTCTTGGCAGTTCGGATTGCAGTACTCCAATAATGTTAACCTTTACTTCTACGAATGTACCCCATTGAAACTGTGCATGATGATGGGAATATCTACGCATGAATGCTGCATAGCAATACATGCATCCATATCCACAACCAAGATACGGATTGATTACATACTCTACATCGGAAATTTTCGATCTGACCAGCGCAGATTTTGTAATTATTTCAGTAACATCCATAAAATAATTGGGGTCAGCCCTTGACATCAGACAATATTTTTGAAAATGCAGCTAATCTGCCTCTTAGTTTCTGGTCCTTTTTGACTTTTGCTATGAACCGCTCGTTCACTTTCGCCACCGCCGAATAACTCAAACCACCGAATAATTCACCAATCTGCCGGTTGTTCATGTCCGTATAGGTTTTTAACAAATATATCGTCATGCTTCTCGAATCACCTCTCTTTTCTTTCAACTCATCCAGAGACATGCCGATGTGACGCGACACCATAGTTATTAGCTCGTCAGCTCCAAACGGAGCCCTGAGCTGGCTCCTCCCGGAGATATCGTCCCGGTTTAGTATTTCCGTATCAACTCTACCCAAAACGTCTCGAATAAATGCCTTTCCACCGAGAATGGCACCACCATAAGCATTTTCCAAAAAACTCTTTTGGTCCTTGCCGATTGCTTCTTCAACAAAGGTGCGGTATCGACCGGGAGCATCTCTCGTATCGTTCGATATCATTGTCCAGAGAAGATCCCGGTGAACAATGTCTTCATGTTCCCTGGATATATATGACCTGTAACTGCTGTAGGTATGGGCCTGGGGAGTTTCTGAAATCCCAGCCCTTACAGGATTAAGGTGAATATAGCGACTTAATTCCAAAAGGTAACTGTCCTTATCGATTACTATAGCCTTGTACCTTCCCTGGAACAGGTGGCCGCTTCGGTTTCTCCTCCTGTTGATGTAATTGGTATAGGAACTGTTGAGGTAATGCATCAATGTACTCAGATTGCCTCGTGGAGTTTCAATGACGAGGTGGTAATGGTTGGACATTAGTACATAACAGTGAAGATGATGGCCGTACTTTCGTTCAGACTCTTTAAGGTAGCTCTTGAATTGCTCATAATCTGATTTCGAAAAAAAGATCCTCCGTCTTTCATTTCCGCGGCTCGTCACATGGTAGAATGCTCCTTCATACTCAATCCGTAATGCCCGTGCCATTGCCTACCCTCCCTTTATAAAAAACCCGATAGCAGATTCTATGTCTAATGTCAAGGGCTGACCCCATTTAATTGTTTGCTTCCTCGAAGAACTTTTTTTATAGTTAGAAACAATTTCACACGCATCAAAGGTATCAAGAAATGAAAGACAAAATAAATATAGCTTACACAATAATGATTTTCTTCATTCTTGTGTTCTTCATTGTCAGTCTCCCACATCTTTCTTTCTCAGAGACAATAAAGAAATGTAAACCCATTACAATGGGAGGTTTCGGAAATGAAAAGGTGAATGAAACAGGTCGGGAGGCACCAGAGAGCAAATCCATATTGATACGATTCGGACACCGGCATTTTGATCCCATCAAAGAAACTTTGACGCCGGCGAGAAAGCATCCTTCCGGAACAGCCATCGTCAAAAGTATTCAAGCATACCCGACAGGAACAATCGGCTATTATATTGTCCAGTTTGACGGTCCGGTGAAGAATTTCTGGAAGAAGAAATTGCTGGATACGGGTGCCGATATCTTTGATTATATCCCTGATTTTGCATTTATCATCCGAATGAACTCTGAAAATGAGGACGTTGTACGAACGCTCCCCCACGTTCGGTGGCTGGGAGTATATCAGCCTGAATACAAATTGAGTCAGCGTACCTATGACAAGGTACTTGCATCAAAAACAAAAAAAGGAAAGGCTGAAACCGGCTTTATGATGTTTCACATTACGATCTTCCCCGACGAGAATCCGATCGGGATCACATCGGAATTGTCTTCTTTCGGCTGCGTTATTCTGGACGTGGTGACCACGAAATGGAAAACCACCGTAAAAGCAAATGTGCCAGCCGACAGGATAAGCGATGTGTCATCAATCCCGGGAGTAAAGTGGATCGAACCTGCACCTAAATGGAAACTCTTTAACAACAAATCGACAGACATAATGTACGTCAGAGCACCCCGCAATACTCATGGACTTTACGGTGAAGGGCAGACCGTGGGGATCTGCGATACAGGTCTCGATCGGGGATCAACCGAACCTCTTTATCTCCATAACGATTTTGAAGATGGATCGCAAAATAGCAGGGTTATTCGAATATTTGATCTCGTGGGTGACGGAGCGGAAGGTACCGATAGTCACGGTACCCATGTGGCGGGATCGGTCCTGGGAAACGGGATAGAATCGGGAAGCAACCCCTCAGCAAATGACTTTCCCGCTACCTGTTTTGCCGGCATCGCACCCAAAGCATCTCTTGTTTTTCAGGCAGCAGGTAATAATTCAACCGGGGCATTGTACATTCCATCAGACCTCAATGTACTTTTTCGCCAAGCTGATAATGCCGGGGCTGATCTTCATACCAACAGCTGGGGTTCGGCAAACGTGAACGGAATTTACAGTTCAGAGTCACAAGAAGTCGACGAATATATGTGGGACCATCGCGATTTTTTGATCTTGTTCGCTGCCGGTAACGAAGGGACGGATATGGATCGCGATGGTGTTATCGATTTGTACAGCATGAGCCCACCGGGAACGGCAAAAAACTGCCTCACCATAGGAGCTTCCGAGGGTGATCGACCGAGTGGAGAAGGATGTGATTATGATTGGGGTGATTTATGGCCTATAGACTTTTCGGAGGATCCGATCTTCTCCGATCATGTATCAGATGAACCGAACGGCATGGCCCCCTTCAGCTCACGGGGGCCTGTTTTAGATGGAAGGTATAAACCGGATGTCGTGGCACCCGGTACAAATATTGTATCCGTCAGATCATCCCTTGCCACTGACGATGGCTGGGGCGTATACGACAGTTCGTATCTGTATGAAGGCGGAACCAGCATGTCGGCCCCCCTGACGGCAGGAACCGCGACCCTGATGAGAGAGTTTTTGATTGATGAAGAAAACTTTTCAAACCCATCTGCTGCTTTGATCAAGGCAGCTTTACTCAACGGTGCCGAAGATATATCACCGGGACAATACGGGACCGGTTCCACCCAGGAAATCCCCGACGCACCGGTACCGAATAACGTGGAGGGGTGGGGTCGGCTGAATCTTGCAAATGCTGTCTATCCTGCATCTCCCTTTAACATTGTACATTATGATGAGCAGGATTCACTAAGTACCGGCGAGAGTCACGAGTATCTGATCAACGTATCAGATCCGGGGAACCCGATGAAGATTAATCTCGTCTGGACCGACTATCCGGGAACACCTCAGGCACAGGGAGGGTTGGTCAATGACCTTGACTTACAGGTGACAGATCCGTCATTAGGTACCCACTACCCGGATAATGCATCGCAGAAATCAAGTCTGAGCATGCTTTCTTATGATAGTGATGCTTCAGAAGATGTATCTTCCGCAGACAGAATAACGATACGGTTTACACCACCATCATATCCTGCCAATGTGGAATCGACCACATTTTATTTCGCCAACAACCCCGACGACCCGGATGATCCGGTTGAAACTGATGTTGATGTAGTGGTTTATGACGATGACGGGGCAGGAAGTCTCCCGGGGACGGAACTGTTCAGAAAAACCCTAGGGTATATGCCGACAGGATACATCACCATCGGAATCACCGGTGTTGTCATCAACACCGGTGATTTTTATGTAGCCATAGAAAAAACCAGCGCTGATGTCGGCGTATATTACACGGATGATTCCAACCCTACCGGGAGAAGTTACATTTATAATGGATCGGCATGGACCCTGTCAAGTTATACGGCATCGATATATGCCAATGTCAGGGGAACGGTGTATGGGACCTCATTTGACAGGGTTAACAATGTCGTGGGTATGAAACTGGACAATCCCGATACCGGAATTTATACGGTTACGGTAAGCGGATATAACGTACCGCAGGGCCCGCAACCATACGCTCTGGTAGTCAGCGGTTCATTGGAATCAAAATCACTGCAGTTCAGTACAGCGATATATACCGTGAATGAAAATGGTGGAACGGCCACAATAACCGTCACCCGCACCGGCGGTACCGATGGTGCGGTGAGCGTTGAATATGAAACCAGCAACGGTACGGCGACGGCAGGAAGTGACTATGAAGCCACCAGTGGTACCCTGACCTGGATTGATGGTGAAGCCAGTTCCAAAACCTTCACCGTTACTATTACCGATGATTCAACTACGGAAGGCAATGAAACGGTAAATCTGACCCTCAGTAACCCTGACCCCGACGGACAGATCTCTCTGGGAAGGCCCAAAACAGCGGTACTTGTCATTCAATCCAATGATTCAGACGGGCAGGGAGGCGGTGGAGGTAACTGTTTTATCCAAACGGCTGCCTCCGTTAAATAACAAAGAGGATCAGTCTTTAACGGACCTTTGAAAGATCACGTTTCCGCTGATAACCAACACACAATCAAACACAGCAACCGGGGGAAAAATAAAGTTCTTGACATTCTACCTATCAGTAGGTAGGGTATGCCAACAAGATTACAAATGCTTCGTGAAAGAACAAATGAACTCCAGTGACACAAAAAAACAAATCCTCGATATCGGAGAGAATCTTCTCTTGGATCGAGGGTTTAACGGTTTCAGTTATAAGGATATTTCAGATATCCTTGGCATTAAAAATGCGTCGATTCATTATCACTATGCACGCAAATCCGATTTAGGAACGGCGATTATTGTGCGGGCAGAGCGGCAATTCGAACGGTGGGCAGAGCGGCTTGAGATAAGAAAAATGACATACCCACAGAGATTAGGAGAGTTCTGCTCACTTTACAGACGTTTCCTGGATCGGGACGGACAGGTGTGTCTCGGCGGGACGCTTGAAACCGATTTCAAGACCCTCCCGGCGGAGATGCAGGCAGCAACCCGCACACTTGTGGCTTCGATGCTCCAGTGGCTGGAAGGACAGCTGTGTGAGGGTCGAAATGCAGGTGAGTTTGCATTTCCCGGCAAACCTCGGCATCAGGCCGTTGTCGTCATGACGTGCCTGCAGGGAATACTTCAAATGGTCCGTGCAACACATTCTTCATACTTTGATGAAGCAGTGGATCAAATAATGCTCATGTTGCAAGCATAAATATTTTAGTCCGTACCATACCTGTCAGGCGGTTCATACCGAGAACGGCAGGGTGTCGATGCGTCCATGAGAAATGAAAATTCACCGGGTCTGTTTATCCGGTAAAATTGTAAAGGAGCCAGAGAATGGATAAGGAAAATATCAGACAGTTTGCCTACGATTGTAGAGCCGATGCGGTCGGCTTTGCGTCTCTTGCGGATTACAAATCGGAGCGATCACCAGATCCGACAGAAATCATGAAAAATGCCTCGTCTCTCGTTGTTCTCGGCTATCGTGAGCTTGATGGTTCGGTAGAAAGTAGAAATGTCAGGATCAGTATGACAGGTCGAATGGGCGGGATAGAAACGTCATTGAAGGACAGTTATCTCGTCGCCCGGCATATCGAAGACAAGTATAAGGTAAAAGCAACGCCCATTCCCTACGGGGCTCCTCTCGACATGGGGGGGAAAAGCATGGGGTTCATAGGAGATATCTCTCTTCATCATGCGGCTGTCGCTGCCGGCCTCGGGGTGTTCGGTCGGCACAACCTCGTGATCAATCCGCAATATGGAACGCGCATTATTTTTTCGGCCGTTCTGACTGAACTACCCCTTGTATCAGATCATCCTGACAAAGCTGCTTACTGTGAAAACTGTGATCGATGCATCAAGGCCTGTCCTGCGAATGCACTGTCGGTGGAAGGAAAGACTGATGTGATGAAATGTCTCGCTGTTTCCCAGCCCTATGGCATCGCCGACATGATCAGGTATACAAAAAAATTTATCGGTACCCCCCCTGAAGAACAGAAATCGTTACTCAGGGATCCGCTCTTTCTGCATCTTTATCAGGCTTCGTTTATCGGATTCCAGTACTGCTGTTTCAGGTGTATGATGGTGTGTCCGGCAGGCGAATAGGAGATAATGGGGTTCATCCCTATTATCTTGTTACTCTTCTGGAATTGTAAAGCGCCAGGAGCAATACCACTTTTCAGGATGGGAGTCGGGAGGGCAGCCAATACATTCAGTTTGAATTCGACTGTCGATTGTCTCGGCAAAAGTCCCAAATTCTATAAAACCGGCTGACTTACATGGATATTCTTGTAACTCCCTCCGCTTCCGCGTCATCTGAATAAAACACTTATTTGTTTGAAAAATAATTTTTCCTGGACCTTCATCAATAATATTCTCTTCATTTATGAAAGAATAGAGTCGAAATTTAAGAGCTTTCTTTAATCCTTCCAACCCTGGAAAATCCTTCAATCCTAAAAACCGCTTAATAGACCACGCCTCAAAAGGGGAAAACCTTTCCCACATAGAATCATTGCATTTTTTCGCATCAAGCATTCCTGTCGTCGATTCTATTGAGTCGAACCATACACCGCTATTGGCAATCCAACTAATACCAATGCTGCTTAACATCCCTTTCATAATTTCATCAGGCATCTGCAGCAATATTTTCGGGATTCCATCCTCAACTTCAAAGTTAAAGATTCGTGCTATTCTTTCAATTTGCGTCTGGTATGCACTCCCCCATGCAGTCTCCATAATATCCAAAGCCTTGCCCATTCCAAGGTGATACTCGACCCCTCGAAACCACAGTGTGTAGTGAACCATCAAGCGATGGATCATATCGAGAAGAAAGGTAGCCATTTCTTTTTGATCGAGATCGTCTGGCTTTTCAATATCGTTCCTCATATGTTTCCTTCTTATCTACTTTTATTTTCTAACTTCTTCTTCCTTTGAATAATGCAAATTCGAGATTGAGTAAAAAGGTGGAACTCCTTCTTATACGGTGTTACCTTAAACAGATAATGCTTTTAAAACTAGCGATCACGCTATAGAAAAGAAAATTCTCTGTCAAGGACAATCTGATAAATTGTTTTTACAGGGATACTATAAATTGTACACTTCAGTTTTTTGGAAGGGTTTCTTCTTGACGGACGCATCGGTGGGGAAACTCGTGTTCTTGTTTTATGAGCAGAATGTATCCCCCTTACGAAAAATCGTTAAAGAGTTAAGAGAAGAGGGGAAGTATGGTTTCTATGCCTCCCCTCTTTTTTAATGTATCATCAAGTTATGTTGAGAACATTACTTTATCTGCCATTCAGGATCTCTCTTCTCAGTGAAAGCCCGTATGCCTTCCTTGGCATCATCAAGCGAACAGAGCAATGCGAACTGGTTATTGACCAGTTCCATGGCCTTGCCAAATTCGAGGTCTGACATATTGTAAAAGGACTTCTTGGCATTCCACAGAGCCAGGGGGCTCTTGGCCGCCAGCTCTTTGGCCAGCTTCATCGTTTCTTCTTCCAGTGTTCCTTTCGGGACCACCCTGTTCAGTAAACCGATTCTTTCCGCTTCTTCGGCCGTGATGAGATTTCCCGTAAGTACCAGTTCCAACGTTTTCTTTTTACCCACATTGCGGTAGAGGGCAACCTGCGGACCGATACAGTTCAACCCGACATTTATTGCCGTTGCTCCCAATCGTACCCCTTCTTCTGCTATGGCCAGATCGGCCGCTGCAACCATACCGATTCCATTGGCTACTGCAAAATTATGCACGGACGCAATCACCGGTTTCTTTATCTTTGATACGGTAACAAGTGCCTTTTCCATAAGAGTGACCCAGTCATAATATTCGTATGGAGTCATTGCCTCGAATCCTCTTGGAGTTATATCGACTCCCGCGGAAAAACATTTTCCTGCCCCGTTGATTATGATAACCCGTACGTCCTTATCCTCATCCAGGTCAATGAGTGCCTGTGTGAGGTCCCGGGCCAGGGCAAGATTGAACGTATTCAGAGCATCAGGACGATTTAATGTTATAATACCTATTTTTCCTTCTTCTCTTTTCTCTACCAAAACCGCTTCATAACCCATAATTTCTCCCATTTTTTTAATATTTGTTTTCATCGTATGGTAAAGATTTTCACTATCCCGATATATCGACACAACATTCGAAGATAACTGACGTTTTTAACAAATCTGTTTTTTCAGCCTCTTTTTAATATTCGCAACAATTATGTCATACTTGATAATTTGATTTACTTCGTAGTGCGATTAAGTTCAACCCAAAAGAGCCCTGGCAACTATCTCTGCCACATCCAGAACCTCTAACCTGTCCTCCAGTTTTTCCACTTTAACGGCATCATCCAGCATGCCGGCACACTGGGGACATGCGACTGCTAGTATTTCT
>Ga0272442_10011773_pt1 | contig 10639 bp, 9 predicted proteins | sample SSMForm2O_FD_200262 | JGI IMG/M metagenome (GOLD analysis project Ga0272442, IMG submission 200262) | Marine sediment archaeal communities from Little Sippewissett salt marsh, Falmouth, MA, United States - SSM-Form-2O | ecosystem: Environmental > Aquatic > Marine > Wetlands > Sediment ... | reverse complement strand
ATAAAGTAAAATAAGGATAAAAATAAAATAAAATGATAACATACAATGAAACAAACTTTCTTAGAAAGACAAGTTTGAACAAAGAAATAACTTTTCAGAGAAAAGTTAAATCAAAATCGATTCATTATTATAAAAATAAAATAAAATAAAATAAAATAAAATGATAACATACAATGAACTTTATGAAGCATTAAGAAAAGAGAGGTATTCAGAACAATTACAACCTATTCCTAAAAATTTTATTAAAGAAGTTGCAGCTTATTTTAAAGATAAAAAAGAGATTGCAAATAAGGATAATGATGATTTTTCAGACACATTATTAAAAACAAAAAAACAATATGAAAATTCTATTGCAATATTTAAAGAATTAATGTTAAGGAGAAAAAAGAAAATTTTAGAATTAGCTTTTGTTGCTGCTGAGACAGGAATTTCAAAAAGAGATTTTGAAAATATGTTGGCTGTTGAAAAAGATTGTTTTGATGGAATTATGAAGTTATTAGAAAAAGGAGATAAAAAAATAAGTCAGATGTTAAAAGAAAATAAAGAAGAGTCAAAAAATAAACTAATTGTTTTTACAGAAGATACAGAAGAATTTTTAGATTTAGAAGGTAATAAAATAGGGCCTTTTAATAAAGGAGAAATTGTTAATATTCCTTTTGAAATCGCTAATATATTAATTGTAGATAAAAAAGCAGAATCTGTTGAAGAGGATTAATAAACAATTCTTTGAATAAATAATATTAACCACATTGTTGCATTAAAAAATCCAATTATCCATGAAAATGTTAAATTAAGTGAGAAAAATGCAAAAGCCATAATATACATTCCTATTGTGTTTAATAATCCTGTTTGAAAAGCAATATGTGGTTTTTTATCTTTAAATCCTTTAATTACCTGAGGTATAAGTGCATAACCAAATATTATATTCACTATTGTTATTAAGATATCTTGCCACATTTTTATTGGTTTAAAAGCCCCCAGAGGGATTCGAACCCCCGGCCCCCGGTTTACAAAACCGATGCTCTACCACTGAGCTATGGAGGCATAACATAAATACAATAATAAGGTTTTTAAAGATTTTTAATGAATGTCTTCAACAGAAAACCAAGTTAGGATTTCTTTTTCTGCATTTTCTAAGGAATCTGATGCATGAATTAAATTTCTTAATGCTCTTTCTGTTGAATTTGCTTTTTCATAAGATTCTTCTGAAGCTAAATCTCCCCTTATTGTTCCTTTTTTTGCTTTACTTGGCTCTGTTGAACCTACTATTTCTCTTACTAAAGAAATTGCATTTGGACCTGTAAGAATCATTGCAATTATTGGAGATTCTGTTATAAAATCAACAAGCCATTTTTGTAATGTTTTTCCAAAATCTATATGATTTGTAAAGGGTATTTCTCTATTATCTTCTTGAGCTGATTTTTTTGTTTTTTCAAAAGCAGATTCTGCCCATTTTAAATCTAATGGATAATGTTTTTTTGCTAATTCTTCATTAGCTTGAACCATTTTCATAGCAGATATTTTTAATTTATTATTTTCAAATCTTTTTATTATTTCTCCAATATAGCCTTTAGAAACACCATCAGGTTTTATTAAAACAAGTGTTTTTTCATTATCCATTTTTTATTATTTTAAAATATTAAATTATATATTTTTATTACTTTATTTTTATTATTTTTTATAAGATTATTTATTACTCTTTTTTTCTTTTGTTTTTTTATCTAGAGTTTCTTTGTTTTTTGTTTTAATTTCTTTTTCAATTTCTTTAACTTCTTCTTTTTCAGATTTTTTTACTGCTTTTTTTTGAGTTTGTTTTATTTCTTCTTCTGCTTGTTTTATTTTCTCATCTTCAATTTCTTTTTCAATTTCTTTTGTTTCAATTTTAACTTCTTTTTCAGATTCTTTTTCTTCATTTTCTTCTGTTTTTTTAGTTTTTTTAGGAATTTCTTCTGGTTTTAAAGGTCTTTTAATTTCTAAGACTCTTATTTCACAAAAAGATAGAGGATAAGTTTTTTTTAATTTTAATGATAATGGTTTTTGTATTTTGTTTGATAAAACTTCATTAAAAATTTCAGAATCTTTTTTTTCTTTTATATAATCTTCAAACCAATTCTTACACTGATTTCTCAATGTTTTTCTTACTGCTCTTGAAACTTTTTTTCTTGTTATTAAAAATGGTTTTATTATTAAAAGACTTTCTTGGCTTGGTATTTGAAAAGAGTCTTCAACATAAGAAATTCTTTTTCTCATAATTCTTCTTAAGAAATAAGGCATTAATTTTATTTTTATTGGAGAAGCAACTGCTTTATTATTTTCTATTTTAACTTTTAAAGTTGCTTCAATTCCTTTTCCTTTTAAAAATCTTGTTAAATCTAATTTAATATTTTTATCTTTAACATCTTCAATTGAATTTCCAATTAATTCTGCTGTTGATTTTGTTAAGGGAATTTCTACTTCAAAAAACTTTCTTCTTTTTGATATAACTTTTGTTGCTTTTGCCATTTTATTCTATTATTAATCTTGATACTCTCCTTGATTTTTTTGCATGTTTAGATTTTTTACATTCTAAACATTTATAAATTAATACTTTTCTTGTTGTCATTTTAGATTTTCTTTTCCAATTTTTTGGAGCCTTTCTACTATATCTTCCTTTATTCCCTTTTCCAGGCATTGCTCCTCTTTTTTTAGTTCTTGAAAGAGAGCCTCTTTTTAATTCTCCTCTTTTAATTCCAGTTTTAACTAAATCTATTTTTTGTTTTGTTCTTTTTTTGCAATAAGGGCAAAATCTTGTTGTTGTTTTTGGAATTTTCATATTTTATTTATAGAAAGGATAACAAGGGTTTTTAAATATTTGGATTATTATAGTGACGCAGTTAATTTTAAATATTTTTTGTCATATGAATAAATATGAGAGTTAAATTTAGAAAAGGCGAACAGAGAGAATTTTTAAATTTAGTTATTAATAAATTGAATTGTTTATCTTTAAGAGGTTTATTGCAATTTGGTTTTAATATTAATTATGATTGTTTAAAAAACTATTATTGTGAAAGGAGATTAATGCCTTTAGATTTTTTTAATGATTTATGTTATTTATCTAAAATTAATAATCCATTTAAAATTGTTTATTTTAATGATAATTGGGGAAAAGTAAAAGGGGGGAAATCATAGAATTATTTTTTTGATTTAGATTTAATCATTAGAGTTAATAAAAAAATCCCTCCTGCAATAATATAGACTATTATAGGGTTTAATTCAGATAAATAAGGTAAATTAATCTTGCTTCTCCAAAAATAATTCCATAATCCTAATAAAATAGATATTAATATTAAGAATAATTTGAATTTAAATAATTTAGCCATAATCTTTTAAGTATTAGTAGTTTTTAAATATTCTTTTTAATTAAAATTAAAACAATGGGCCTGCCAAGGATTGAACTTGGGACCTCTTCCACGTCAAAGAAGCGTTCTACCACTGAACTACAAGCCCTTTTATTATTTAATATTTTTAAGTTTATTAAATTGATTGATTATATTTTTATTTTACTTACTAAGTAACTTAGTTAATTATTTATTAAGAAACATTTAAATAGGAAAATAAATTCAGTATTGTATATATTTAAACATTAATATTTACTATAAAGAGAGGATGAAATAAATTTCAAATGAAGAAATATTTACTTTTAATTGAAGATGAAAAAGAGTGGGAAAAATTTAAAGACCTGATTGATAAAGATATTAATACAGAAATTATTAATTTGATTAAAGAGAGGATTAAAAAAAATAAAAAAAATGAGAGATAAATCAAAATCAATTAAAGCACAAGTGACTCCTTTTTTAATAATTGGTATTTTAATAATTGTAGTTGTTTTAATTATCTTAATATTTGGAGATAATCTTTCTTCAATTCCCGAGGAGGTTTCTCCTATTTATTCATATTATTTATCATGTATAAATGAAATAGGTTATGAAGGCAGTTTAATATTAGGACAACAAGGAGGTTATATTGAAAAGCCAGATTTTGAATCTGGAAATGAATATATGCCTTTTTCATCTGAATTGGATTTTTTAGGAACAGGGGTTCCTTATTGGTTTTATGTTTCTGGAAATGGAATTTTAAAAGAAAATATTCCTTCTAAAGAAAAAATGGAGAACCAATTAAATGAATATATAAGAACAAGAATCTCTGAATGTGATTTTTCTGATTTTGAAGAGCAAGGATCTGAGATAATTTTTAATGAACCTATTGTTAAGACAAAAATTAATAAAGATAATATAGATATTGAAATTAATCAAGATTTAGTAATAAATTATAAAGATATTTCCTGGAAAAAATCAAATCATAATGCAAAAACAGATTCAAAATTAGGCAGATTTTATGATTTATCTAAAGATATTTATTTAAGAGAAAAAGAAACTATGTTTTTAGAAAATTATGGAATAGATATTTTAAGATTATATGCTCCTGTTGATGGTGTGGAAATTACTTGTTCTCCTCAAATATGGAATTTAGATAATGTGAGAAAAGAATTAATCTTAGCATTAGAAGGAAATATCCCTCATTTTAAATTAAAAGGAGATTATTATTCTTTAACAAATGAATTAAATAAATATTTTATTACAGATTTGGGAAAAGATGTTAATGTTAATGTTAATTTTCTTTATTTAAAAGATTGGCCAATGAAATTAGAAGTATGGCCAAGTGAAGATGATTTGTTAATTGCTAATCCTGTTGGTTTACAAGAAGGTTTGGGAATGTTAGGTTTTTGTTATGTTCCTTATCATTTTGTTTATGATTTTGCATATCCAGTTATGATTCAAATTTATGAAAATGGAGAATTATTTCAATTCCCAATGGTTGTTTATATTGAAAAAAATCAAGCAAGAGAATCAGAAGATATTGAAGGATTGCCTAATGTTGTTCCAGAATTATGTGAATATAAATTAAATAAAATGAATATTTATACTTATGATAATAAATTAAATCCAATAGAATCTTCTATTCAGTATAATTGTTTTAATACTCAGTGCTATATTGGAAAAACTGAAATTAAAAATAATGATGCTGTTTTAAAAGGAGAAGTCCCTCAATGTGTTAATGGAATTATAATTGCAAGAGCAGAAGGATATGAAACCGGTAAGATTTTAATAGAAGATGTTAATAAAAATTCTATAGATATTCTTTTAAATAAAAAATATAATTTAGATTTAGAAGTTAATGCTGAAAAAGCAATTATTACATTTACTAAAGGAGATAAAGTAATAACAGTTAATTATCCTGAACAAAAACAAATTGAATTATCTTCAGGAGATTATAATATTAAGGTATATTCTTATATTAATTCAAGTATAACTTTGCAAGGAAGTAAAACTGAGAAATGTGTTGAAGTTCCTAAATCTGGAGTCTTAGGTGTTTTTGGTTTAACAGAAGATAAATGTTTTACATTAGAAATTCCTAGTCAAGTTATAAGTTATGCAGTGTCAGGAGGAGGTAATCAAGATTATTATGTTGCTGATTCAGAATTAGAAAATTCAAATAAAATATTAATTAATATTAAAAATTTTGATATTCCTAGGAAAGTAGAAGATTTGCAGGAAAATTATAATAAAGTTGAAATAAATGATTTGGATATAAATTTCATATGATAATAAAAAATTTAATAAATAAAAAATTGATTTTAATAATTAGTTTTATTTTATTTATTAATTTAATAAATGCACAATTTTCAGGAGGAGATTCTTATTTTACTAATTACCAGGTTTATGGTAAATCTGTTAATCCTCAGTTTAGTCAGCCAAGTTTTTATTCAGGAGGTTTTAATCCTTTAAATTATTGGCAGGATTTTGATAAAGAAAGTTGTGATGAAAGACAGGATTTTCTTTTGATGATTCCTCCTGGAGGATGTTCTCCTCCTGTTGTTAGAAGTGATTTATTAGAAGAGAGAAATGTTCCTGTATTTTGCAAAGTTTCAAGTATAAGATTAAATCCTTTAATTGATGTATCTAATATAAAAAATATAAGGTTCACAGATAAAAGTAAAGGAGATTTTGAAGTTAGTTATTTTCCTGCAAATGCATATATAAGGAGTGGAGATGTAATCCAAGGCAGTCCTGTTGTTAATAATATTGGTTATTTAGTCATTGTTTTAAATAGGATTGAAAGTGAGAAAGATATGCCTGATTTTGTTTCTGGAAATGTTACTGCTGTTATTAATTATGATATGGAAAATAGTTTTGGAATTGGAAAACAAAACTTTTTTTCTTCTGGTTTAGATGATGAAGAATGGGAAAGAAAATATAAAGAATTTGGATTTTGGCAGGGAAAAGGATTTTTAAGAATAGAATCAATTAATGAAGATTATGTAGATATATCAATTTATAGAGATGCAAATAGCAAGATAAGTAGTTTAAGATTAAAAAAAGGAGAAACTTCAAATCCCATTTATATTGGTGGTTTCTATTGTTCTGCTCAATTAAAAGTTAAATTAGAAAATTTAGAATATCCAAGTGAAAAAGCATTAATTAAATTTGATAATGATGAAATATGGGTTAAAAAAGGAAGTAGATTTTTTAATGATAAATGTAGGGTAGTTGATTTAGATTCTTATGATTCTGGAGGAGGAAATGTAAGAATTTCTTGTGGAACAAGTTTTGATTTAAGTTTAAATCCTGCAAGAGTTGAATTAAGTGTTGATGATAATCTTGATAGTTATTCTTTAGGAGATTTAATAACTTCTAAAAATAAAAATGTTTATTTAGGTTATGCAGGGAAATCTCCAAGAAGTGAAAATGATTTTATTGTTTTAATAAAAACAGCAGATAGTAAAGAAAGTTTTGATGCAAAAAGAATCCCTGAGTTTTTAGGAAGAAGAACAGAAAATTCTAAAGATGATACTGGGTTAGGAGAAACTGCAAAACATCTTTGGTCTAAAAAATGGTGGCAAGCTTTAGAAACAATATCAGATTTATGGACTGATGAAGAAAAAGAATTTTTTACTTATTTAAAAGATGAATTAAATTCTGTTTATAATATTCCTTATGAAGATATTATGACTTTAAATCAAGGACAAGAAATTGATAGTCTTTTTGGTTTTGGAAATATAAAATTTGAAAAAGCATATGTTCAGAGAGATTTAGGAAAAGCAAAAGAATATTATGATAATGCAATAAATGATTTTAATGATATTTTTGAATTTTATGCAAATGAAAATTTACCAAATTCAGATGGAGTAAGTTTTGGAGAACAAGCACTTTATGAAGCAGGAGTTTTATCTGGTAATTTAAATTTATATTCTGAAGAAATGGGATATTTTCATAAATTAATTGAAAATTATCCTGATTCTTCTTTAAGTAGAGATGCAGAAAATAAATTAAATTATTTAAGTTACAGAGGAGCTGAATCACAAGCATTAGTTAATATAAATAATGAAGAACATTTTATTTCTTTATTATATTTTGACAAACCTGGATATAATGAAGCAGGTGCAGAAATTATTATAAAAGATAATGGGAAAATTGAAACTTATAAATTAGGATTAGATGAATTAATAGAAACAAAAGAATCTAAATTACCTTTAAAAATTAAAGATATTAATGAAAATAGTGTAAAAATTGAATATTATCCTAATAAAGCATTAAGAATTATTACTCAAGGCATTATAGGAGATAATAAAATAATTGAAAGAGGAATAGAAGAACAATTAACAGGCGATGTTAGTATAAGAGTTAATAAGATTAATATTAAGAAAGAAGCAAATGTGAATTTAATTCCTGAAATAAAAGGAACTAAAAGTTATTCTAATCTTAGTTTTTCTATTGGAATTGAAAAAAGAGCAATTGAATTAAGTCCTGAAAAAACTCAGGAAATGATTAATAATTTAAATGAACAAATTAAAAAATGGAGTGAAATTAATAATAAATTAACAGAGGTTGTTAAGGGAATGAAAGGAGCTTGTTTTGCTACTTCTGCTTTATTAACTGTTAAAAACTGGTTTTCAGGAATGTCTGGAGAATCAATGGCAAGGCATGAAATAATGACTTCTAAAGGGGGTTGGAATGAAAAATGTAGATTAGCTGTTTCAGGAAATTCAATAAATGGAAAAGTTTATTCAAGTGTTGAAGAATGTTTATTAGATAATAATGATAATATTGAAAATGATGTTAGAGAATATACAAATGCAATTGAAGAGACAAATAATAAATTAAAAGAAGTTCAGAATAAAGTTGGTTCTTCAGGAGGATTTTTAGAAGAAAGTTATAATATTAATGAAGTTGAAAAAACTTATTGTGAAGATTATTTTAAAGAATTTTATTCTAATAATCAAAATTTAATAATTGATTTAGGTAGTGAAGGTGAAACACTATTAAATCAAATAATTTCTCAATATCAAGTTGATAATTGTCAAGTAGATTTAGATACAATGAAAACATTAATGACAATGAGTGAATTTAATCAAGGGGTTTTAAGTGAAATATCTAAAAATAGATTTTCAAGTGAATTAATAAGTGTTTATGAGAGAAATCAGTATAATAAAGAAAGAGATGCAGTAAAACAAGTTTTTGGAGAGGAAATTCCTGTTTTTAATTATGAAGGAGAAATTAAATATCAAGAAATGAAAGATGTTGATTCTCAATTAAAAAATAATTATTCTAATTTAAATGATTGTGATAAAGTTTTTGGTGATTATCTTGATGGAGAAGAAATTTTAGTTTGTTTAAGAAAAACAGGAGAAGGATATTCAATTAAAAAACTTTTAAATAAAAAGGGAGAAGAGATAAATGAGGTTTCTTATTATAAAGGTTATAGAGGTGTTGATTTATTTAAAGAAGCTAATTTAGGATTATATCAAAATAGAATTAGAGATGCAAGAGTAGAATATTTTCAAAATGCTCCTTATCAAGGAATGCCTGCATTAGTTCCTTTTGATGAACAAAATGGATGGTATGTTGCAACTGATTATATTGTAAGTGGTTTTGGACAGCCTTTTGAATCATCTGGAAGAGCTGTTAATTTTTGGGTTTGTAATGTTGGTGAAAATGGATTAATTGAATTTAAACAAGGAGATGATTGTAGATATTATAATTTAGGAAGTAGTGCAGATTTAGATTTCCCTGGATTAACTAAAACTCAGTCTTCTGGATTAGTAAGAGATGCAGAAAGAGCATTAAGAGAAGCATCTAATAAATATAAAGATAGAATGAAAAGTGTGATGATTAATGGTAAGAATTATCCTGTTAATATTGCAGATAATAGAGAATCTGGAAAATGTTCTGATTTTATGTCTCCTGCTGATTGTCATTTAATGTTTAATGTTTGTGACCCTGTTATATGTCCTGCTTCAAGATGTGATTATGGTGGGCAATATAGAGTTGCAAATGTTGTTCAATCTGGAATTATTGGAAGTTTATTATTATGTCTTCCAAATTATCAAGAAGGAATTGCAATTCCAATTTGTTTAACAGGAGTTAATGCCGGAATTGAATCTTATTTAAGTATATTAAATTCAACTCAAGAATGTTTAAAAGAAAGTTTAGAAACAGGAAGAAATATTGGAATTTGTGATGAAATTAAATCTATTTATTTATGTGAATTTTTCTGGAAACAAGCAGTTCCATTAATGGATGTATTTATTCCAAGAATGTTTGAAGCTTTAATAGGGCAAGGTGCAAGAGGTGGTGGAGAATATTTAACTGTTCAGTATGCTTATGATAATATGATGAATTCTGTTGATTATTTTAAAAATGAATATGCAGTTAATGCAATTAAAGCATTTAATATGAGATCTACTGCTGAAATTGGAGGAGAAGTTTGTAAAATGTTTATTGGAATTAATTATCCTGATACTTCTGATATGTTTGATGAATTATTAGAACCTGAGAGTCCTCCGCAATATATGGCATGGTTTTCAGAAAATATATTAAATGATGCAACTGTTCCTCCTACATCTCATTATAAAGTTTATTATCATATATATGCTGGAAAAGATTATGGTGTTAATTATGTTGTTTATTTAAAAAATACTAAAAATCCTGGATTAATTAATATTGGTAGTTATGTTGTTGATAGAGGATATATAAGAACAGGTAGCCAGGTTGATGAAGCTGCTGATTTTACAAGTGTTTCTGGTTATCAAGAATTATGTATTAATGTTAATGGACAAGAAGAGTGTGGATTTGGACAAGTTAGTACAAGTTTTGCATTAGATTATTTAAGTGATAAATATGTTTCTGAACAAGCTAATCAAACAAATATAAAGACAAGTGAAGAGTGTATTGCAGGAGAACCAAGTTTTTATAGTTTAGCAAATCCAAATCTTCAAGAAGGTGTTGAAGATGTAATTAATCCTGGATTATATAAAAAAGGAGTTATAAGAGTTTGTTCTACTAATAATCCTGGAAAACAAGTTAATGATATAGAAACTGAATATGATAGATGGAAAAAAGTAGGATATTGTGATGACCCTTCAATAGGTTGTTGGATTGATACTTCAAGTATTAAAAATGTTTTAAGTGATAATAAGGGATTATTAAATGAAACTTTAGAAAATATTAATTCTGAATATTTAAAAGATATAATTGAAGAAACAGGAATGTGGGATAGTAATAAAGCAAATTCAATTTTTGAAAATGCAGAGGAATTAAAA
>Ga0272442_10011772_pt1 | contig 10640 bp, 7 predicted proteins | sample SSMForm2O_FD_200262 | JGI IMG/M metagenome (GOLD analysis project Ga0272442, IMG submission 200262) | Marine sediment archaeal communities from Little Sippewissett salt marsh, Falmouth, MA, United States - SSM-Form-2O | ecosystem: Environmental > Aquatic > Marine > Wetlands > Sediment ... | reverse complement strand
ATGTGGTTGACCCGCTTCAGAAGGACCGACGGCCCTCCGAAGGCGGAGAGAAAGAACTTCTGTATGTAGCCGAACTGCCTCCGGGCGATCGACTCCATACCGATGGTGAAGGGTGCATTCGGATCATTGAGGATTTTTTTTGCATTCTCGAAGATCTTCACCACCAACTCGTTGGACACCCAGTTGTTCTCGTCTGTGAGCACTCCCACGGGGTTGTCGATGGTGGAATAGAGGCCGGGAAGGTCAGTGAACAATTCATGCACCTGCATCGGCTTCCGGGTGAGGACGTACTGGTACACGACCTTCACGTTGAGACAGTTGACCTCATTGTACACTTCCCGGTGGACGGAGCTGGGGATCTGATTTTCATACACAATGTTGTTCCGGCTCATGGGGTGACTGTTCCTCTGCTCCTACTATCGGCATTCTACCCCTATAAAAATGAGTGACTGGAGCAATTTTTGATATTTAACGAATAGTATAGGAAGACAGCGAGTATTTTTCAAGCTTCTCCGGGTCCACTTCGTACCCGATCCCCTTGTCCCTGATGACCATAGCCTTGCCGCCGATCCCGAAGGAGTATGATCTGGTCGTTATATTGTCCGCGAGGATGTATTCGTCGAAGGAACCGTCAATGTATACCGGATTGGACATCAGCGAGGCGGCGATTCGGCCGGTTATGGAAGAAATTCCGGTCTCGCCGACATGGGCCCCCAGCTGATAGCGCAGACCGGCGTTTTCAGCTTTTTCCGCTATAGCCAGACTGCGGAGTATCCCTCCATTCTTGGCAAGCCGGATATTCACCATGGAGAAGCTACTGTCCCTGATGATGGTGTCGATATCCTGGAAACTGACTGCGGACTCGTCGGCAACGAAGGAGATTCCCCTGTCAGCCGCTTTTTCATTCAATTCGATCATTCCATCCCGGTCCGGCCCGAGAGGTTCTTCCACGAGGCGTATGCCGTTTTCCTGCAGTATGTCCAGATGGGCTGCGGCATCATCGAGACTCCACGCACAGTTTACATCCACCCGAACGTCGAATTCGTCTCCGACAATCGTGCGGACCAGGGGTACTATGCTGCGGTTGTGATCAATATTCTGCGAGAGCTTGAGCCGGATATACCGAATGCCGTGCTTCATGTACCGGTCCAGCATTACGCGAATCGCCTCTTCTGAAAGGATCGGCAATACTCCTCCGTATATCAGGGTCTCCCGGCGCGGTTGAACATTGAGGAGGTCATAGATATCCCGGCTCTCCCGCCTGCAGAGGAGATCGAGGACAGCCGCTTCGGCGGCTGACACGAGGGGAAGGTCGCCTCTTCTCCACTCTGTGTTCAGGAGCGCTTCCCGCAGGGTTTGAATGCTGATCCTTTCAGCGCTTCCTCCGTCCAAACCGCTTGTTGAGCCGCCGTGCAGGCTGCCGCTTCCCTCCGGGCCTCCGAAGGCTTCAAATATCGCCTTCGTGCGGGCGCCGGCTGCCCGGAGATCGGAGACAACGGCATCGGGACCGTTCACGTATTCCCGCAGTATTGCTTCTCCGTACCCCCGGTGATTGCCGTCACTCACCTCCACTATGAGCGAATCGCAATCCGACCGCTTGGCCTGGGAGTGGGTGAAGGTCATTTTGAAGGGAATGGAGAGCAGGTATAACCGAATCTGCAGGTTCTTCATCGATGCTGTCCTTTGCTTTGATTCATTGCGTCCCGCCCCCTGACTGAGTCCCGGATTCAGTATGCGGGGCTGATTTGGACCTCTCGGCTGATTCGGACTTCGCGGCGGGGGCGTTTCTGAGTGTTTTTTCAGTCTGCTGGGCTGATTCAGTCCTCTCGGCTGATTCATACTTAGAGGCGGCGCCGGTCCGGACTGTTCTTTCAATCTTCTGGCTTGATTCAAATCCCGCGGCGGCGCCGGTCCGGACTGTTCTTTCAATCTGCGCCTTGGTTCCGATCCGCTTTGTGGTTTCAGCCTGTGCGGCTTTCTCCAGCCTCCATGTGACCTCCCGGCCGGTTGCAAGCAGGTCCGGCAGCACCTTTAACGCATCTCCCGGGGTAAACCGGTCTGAAGGTCCGGACACACTCAGGGCTGAACAGACGGAATTCTTCGTATTGAAAACCGGAATGGCAATACAGTTCAGGTCCATAGTGAGTTCCTGAGCATCGAGAGCGTATCCCTCGGCACGAACTTTCTCCAGCTCCTGTCTGAACTCATCCATATCGGTAATGGTGTTGGGGGTCGAGGGAAAAAGTTCGATCTCAGCGAGAACAGCTTCACGTACCGTTTCTTCATGGAAGGCCAGCAGCACTTTTCCCAGAGACGTGCAGTGTACCGGATCGCTGCTGCCGATGGACCGGTCCAGCTTGAGATAGGTATTCGCTTCGACCTTGTCGACGTAGAGCACTTCGTTCTGATACAGGACGGCATTGTTGATGGTCAGCCCCGTGAGTTGTGCCAGCCGGAGCATGGACGGCCGCGAGGCATCTATGATCATCTTGCGGAAGGGGGCTGTATTTCCGAGCTCGAACAACCTGAAGGTGAGATTGTAGGTATTGTGGATCCCCTCCTCGACGTAGCCGAGTTCATTCAGGGTTGCCAGGAGACGGTGAACATTCGAACGGGTGAGCCCGAGAGTTCGGGCAATTAGTGCCGGAGACGCACTTCCCGCCGACCCGATGAGCTCGAGTATCCGGGATGCTGTTACAACTGTCGACAGGGTACTCTTTTCACTTTTCGTTTTTGCCATCGGGAAAACTATATAATCACATGCGGCGGAGATCAAGCATAATCAGTCCAGTTCCAAACGATTACCAGCGATATCGGCAATAGCCTTCCGTTTCGATCCGATCGGGCTGCCGTACAGCAGGTAGTACTCTCGTTCAGTGTCTCCGATGAAGTCCGTATCGAGAACGAGCCGCAGATTTCCGTCCGTCCCGGCGGCACCGCGGACAATTTCAGCGAAACGGTTCCCCTGCCTGAGGGCAAGTACTATTCTTTCACCCGGACGGGCGCCCATTATCTCTATACCGCGGCTTGAAGCGTTGAGATTGAAAGGTACCGCTGTACCTTTTTGCGGGATTCCGGTCAGGTTTTTCACGTACAGGACTCCTTCCTCCTGAACGATCACGGTGGAAAAATCAGGGTCCGGCACGGCGATCACCTGCGAATCGTCATTCACTTCCACAGGTGAGTAGCGCCTGGCGGTATCGATATCGAGGAACTGTACGGTCATGCCGCCCGGGCCACGACCGGAAACGGCTGCGGTCTCCGATCGATCGCTGAGTGTGATCCGTAGGTAATACGTGTCCGGATCCAGATAAAGAGGGAGCTCTTCGAGAGCGTAGGTCCTCCCCTTCTCCAGCTGTCCTGCATCCAGTAAATATTTCGGGGCCACATCCATCCTGCTGGCGCTGACAATCCATGTTCCTGTGGAAGAGACCAGGCGCAGGGTCCGGTCCCGCCCTGTCTCCAGTTGATCGAGGCGCCAGCCCCCGCTGTCCGTTTTGTACCAGAGATAGATGGCCCCGCTTCCTGCAGAACCGATGCCTGAACCGGCGGTCACGGTATTCATCCGGACTGCCGCGGAGGGATCATCGAGGCGATAGGTGCGCTCGATCCGTTCCATGGACGGAAAACTGACCTTCTCTTCGATCCACCCCCCCATGCCGTCCCGGTAGAAAAAAGTCGGCCCGCTTCCATCCTCCGGTGCCAGGATCGGCGAGATGGCGAACTCGCCGTTTGACAGAATGCGTACACCCTCCCCGCTTCCATCCGGTTTGCGCAGATAGACCCATTCGTTGCTCCGGAAGCTGTCCTTCACCAGCGAACCGTCGCTGCGGATTATTTTTCCCACCAGGACGGGGACGTTCCGACCTTCCGTGGTATCTCTCTGAAAAAAGTTGTTCCAGTTCACCGGTTCAGCTATGATATCGGTGATCTCCCTGCCGTCCTCTTCTTCGAGCTGGATCAGCCGTGTCCGTTCGCGCGGGTAATTGACGATGTGGAACGGGTCGACGAAATGAACGGTGGCTTGAGGATCGTAGCTTATCCAGCCCGTATCCTGGTAAAAAACCTCCACGTGGGCGTGATACCCGCCGGAGCCCTCCTGTCCGTAGCCCCACATGTGACCGGGCGGAATGTAGGAGTCCACCACCTTCGCCGGGATACCTATGGTCCGCAGCATGAGGGCGGCAACGTTCGCATATCCTTCGCAATAGGCCTTGCCGGTCCTCAGCACATCCGCGGGATTGCTCGAAGACTGCAGTGAATAGCTGACGGTACTGCGGATGTACTGCATGACCTGCTCGACCGCCTCATGCTGGTAGCGGGCGCCGGAGGTGATCTCCCCGGCTTTCCTGCGCAGCAGTTCTATTTCAGCATCGCTGAGCGGAGTTTTCTGAATGAATTCCCTCCGGATCAGCTCTCCGCCGCCCCTCGTGATCTCGATCCCCTTGCGGCTGGTTGAATAGTCCAGATACTCCCTGTATTCCCCCCCGCCGTACCGGTCATCCGCGGGAAAGGGGACCCGGGTGCGGAGGGGAGAGAGGTCGACCGTATTTTCCACGACGATGTAGTTCCGTCCGCGCTCGATGACCTGTTGAGAGTTGGAGTTGTTGCGGTATTCGAAGAAGGAGTCCAGCAGTTCTGAACTGGAGCTTTCGACTCTGAATCTGAAGCGCATGGACCCTTCTACAACCTTTGTGTCGGCAAAGGCACTGATTGCCGCCAGTAAAGACACTGCAATCAGGGCAAACGTCTTCATAAAGAAGCGCGTGATAAGGATATTTTTTTTCCGCTTGCAGGCGCAGAGTGATAGACCCATCTGTATTAAGATAATAAAATATACCAGCAATTCAAGACATGGAACACTTTGATTGAATAAAAAAGGGAATCTAAAAACAGAGCAGCTCTCGTTAAAGGTAGCCGAAGCCGACCTGCCGATCACCCTCACCCGGAGGGAACGGCAGAAACATATCCGTATCCGGGTATCCCTTGACGGAAAAATAAATCTCAGCACGCCGATATACACTCCCCTCAGAGAGGTGAGGAAGGTCCTCAGACAGAAAGAGGAGTGGATCCTCTCGAAGCTCCGCGAGACCTCTTCGGGTATCCTGCAGTTCGATCCCCTGAGCCGTGTGTATCTCTGCGGCCGGCCCTACGAGGTCCATGTCACCGCCGGACGGGGGATGTCCTGCTCTCTCGAGGCGGAGCACCGAAGAAGATCTATCATGATTACCGGCCCTTCAGCCGACCGCGGGATGATTGAGGGCATCATCGCCGATTGGCTCCGTCGGGAGGCACGAAAGATCCTCGTCCCCCTCGCGCAGGAGATCTCACTGCAACTCCGCACGCCATACAAGCGGATATTCCTCCGGAATCAGCGGACCAGGTGGGGAAGCAGTTCCTCCATTGGAAACATCTCTCTCAACTGGAGAACGGTTATGCTCCCTCATGAGGTGCAGCGCTATCTGATCATTCACGAACTCGCCCACCAGCACCAGTTCAATCACAGCAGGGATTTTTGGCAAATCGTCGAGAAGCACTGCCCCCGTTATCGTGAGTATGAAAACACCCTGAAGATCAACCGCGCCCTGATGGGACTTTTTCGGGAAAAGTGACGGGCGGGCGTTTTGATTCAGTATGATCGATTCAAATCGGGGCTGATGTTTTAACCGGACGCCGCAGCTTCAAATCAGCGCAGCCGCTTTATTTCAGCGCCGCCATGATCCGTTCGCAGTGCTGTTCGTAATCCCGATACTCTTCAGAGTAGATCCGGTGCCGGTCCATATCCGGTTCAAACCGGGTATCGATACGAACCATCCGTTCCGCCGCCTCGGTAAGAGAAGTGTAGCAGCCGAGTGCGGTGAAAGCGGCCACAGCGTTGCCGGCCAGCTCGGCGTCGATAATGTGGGGGACTTCGATAACTCTGCCGATGATATCAGCCTTCATCTGGTTCCAGATTGTGTTTCTCCCCTGGCCGCCGGAGATCCTCAGCGATCCGATTTCACAGCCCTGCTCCTCGAGGGTCTCGATCAGGTCCCTGACGCCGAAACCGATAGAACTGACTACCGCCCGTCCCATTTCCGCCGAACCGTGATGCGCTTCGAGGTCGGTGAATACTCCCCGTGAGAACTCCAAGACCTCACCCCGGTGCAGGGAAGGATAGAAGTGCGGCAGCTGACGGTTCCACTTTACCTTGACGATGTCGGAAAGCATCTCGTAGTAGTCCCGGTCCTGCTGTCCGGAAAATCTCCGGAACCACTCGAATATCCGGCCGGTGGAAGCGAGAATACCGGCGATGTTGTACATTCCCTCCACTGCATGGGGCAGACATCGAATCTGGGGGTGAATGATCCTGCGGTCCATACAGCAATTGATCCCCTCGGAGGTCCCCGCCCGGTCACAGGTTCTTCCCGGACCGGTTACGGCTGTGCCGATGAGGGCCATGAGGAAGTCCGCTCCCGTGGCGATTACGGGTATGTCAGGAGGCAGACCCGCATCCGCCGGCAGGTTCAGAGCCGCCGCGGCGTCCCGGCGCAGTGTTCCGAGCACCGTGCCGGCCTTCACCGGTCGCGGGACCTTGCGGGGATCCAGCTGGTAGGCTTCGAGGCCCTTTTTTTCCCAGATATAGGGAGTGAACTCTTCCGACGGGGTGAAGGCAGCCGCTTCACCGCACAGAACGAAGGCAAGATACTCCGGGCAGCCCAGAAACCAGCGGGTCCCGGCGTATACGTCCGGCTTGTGCCGGGCGAACCATGCAATCTTGGGTAGGAAAAAAGACGGCTGGCCTTCCACTCTCACATCCCGTCTGTTGAGCCAGAGAGAAGCTTCATCCAAGGCCTTCCCGGATGCATCCACCGGCACCACGGTGGGTCCGTTGCCGCTTATAGCCAGGGCCGCCGCCCGTCTGCGTTCCGGCAGCTTCGCAAGGGCCGTTCCCAGCGCCTTCAGCCAGGTCCCGGCAGGCTGGGTTTCCAGGGGACCTTCCATCTTCTCGTTCAGCGGGACGCGCACCCAGTTTATGAGCTTGCCATCAGCATCGATGACCCCGCCCTTGAGAGAAGAGGTGCCGACGTCTATGGATATGACGACCTGTTCGCTCTTTTTTTTCATATATTCTCACTTTAGTTAATCAGACCTGTTTTGTACAGCCGCACCGTGCAGGACCGCCCCGCAGGCGCCTCTCCGTAGTGCTTCTTCGTGCAAAGTCGCCCCGCGGGCGCCTCTTCGTGGTGCCTCTCCGTGGTGCCTCACCGTGGTGCCTCTCCGTAGTGCTTCTTCGTGCAAAGCCGCCCCGCAGGCGCCTCTTCGTGGAGACCTCTGCACGGACCTCACCGTGGAGACCGCTCCGTACAGGTCCTGGGCATGCGGGATACCCCGCTCACTGCCCTTACAAACGTAGATGAAGCCGCTCCATACGGGGCCTGGAAAAACTGTATGCGTGGTTCTGCGCTCACCGCCTTTTCAGGTCCAGGATGAAGCCTCACCATGCGAAGCCCTGGCAATGTGCGGTCTGGATGCACCGTTCCCCGCGCCTTTCTCCGGGCTGAAGATAAAGCCCCACTCTGCGAAGCCCTGGCAATGTGCGGACGGGCCCTTGACAAGGTGCGTCCTGCGACTTAAGGTAATACTATATTTTCTTCGAGGGAGGGACATTGTCCCGACCGGCGGTTACAGTCCGCAACCCCGCGTGAGACGGGTGGAAACGGTGAGATTCCGTTACCGACAGTGAAAGTCTGGAAGGGAGAAGAAAATGGGGTATTCGGAAGAATACCATCCTGTCTTTTGTATCTCCCTGATAGACCGATCTCGAACTCGTAAGAATCCTGTATTATGCAAGGAGGATAACGTGCACACAGGGAACAACAGAGGTCGGCGCTTTATTACACGGTTCTTGTTTGGAACAGTCTTCATCATGACAGCGCTTGTACTCGCCCTCGGCCTGAGCGGCTGCGGGGAAAAAACAACAGCGGAGGGGCCGGCGGAGTCCCAGTCAACAGTGGAAAAATCCGAGGCCGGTTCGGCAAAGGCGGAAGAGGCTGTGGAAGAACAGCCCTTCGACATCGCCGTCTTCATACCCGGCGTACTGGCCGGAAGTCCTCTCTACCAGATGCTGGCCGACGGAGTCACCCAGGCGGTGGATGCGCACGAGCGGGCCACGGTAAAGGTCGTCGAAGGCGGCTTCAACCAGGCGGAGTGGCGGGACAAGGTCACCGAACTGGCGGCTGCGGAGAAGTACGAACTGATCATTTCCAGCAACCCCGCGCTGCCTGAGATCTGCGCCCGGGTGAGCGAGAATTTTCCGCAGCAGAAGTTCCTGCTCTTCGACGGTTATCTGGAGGGGAACAATTCGATCTATACCTTCCGCTACAACCAGTACGAACAGGCCTTCCTGGCGGGACACATGGCCGGTCTGGTCACGACGGACGGCATGCCGGGGGCCAATCCGGAGCTGAAGATCGGTCTGATCGCCGGGCAGGAGTACCCCGACATGAACCAGGCTATCAAACCCGGATTTCTTGCAGGCGCCCGCATGGTGAACGAAGATATCAGTCTCGATTTCCGTGTAGTGGGCAACTGGTACGATGCCACCAAGGCCGCCGAACTGGCACAGTCTATGGTCAAGGCCGGGGTGGATGTGATCCTGCCGATCTCCGGCGGAGCAAATCAGGGAGTGATCAAAACCGCCGAGGAGAATGATATCTACATCCACTGGTTCGACACGAACGGATATGCCAATTCACCCGGCAGGGTCATCGGCAGCACCGCCCTTCTGCAGGAACAGGCTGCCAGAGAGATCACTGAGAAGGCAATCGAAGGCAGTATCCGGTACGGAGAAGCCGAAGTGGTCGGAGTGGCTGACGGATGGGTTACATTCATCCTTTCAGATCCTCTCTATACCGACACTGTCCCTGAAGAACTGCGGATGCGCCAGAAGGCACTTCTGGAAAAGATGGTAAACGGCGATATACAATTCGAGATGCCCCAGTAGGGGCATCCCGGCCGGAGATTAATTTTTTATGGATGCAGTCCGGAAAAGAGCACAGGCATGAAGGAATCACCCCTTATCAGGATGCGCGGAATTACCAAGGTATTTCCGGAGAACGGAGTGACCGCCAACCGTTCAGTCGACTTCGATGTACAGCCCGGAGAAATACACGCCCTGGTAGGGGAAAACGGAAGCGGGAAGTCAACTCTAATGCACGTGCTTTCCGGCCTGCTCCAGCCTGACAGCGGGAGCATCGAAATAAGGGGTGTTCCTCAGCGGTTCCGGACACCCCGCGAGGCCCTCTCAGCAGGTATCGGCATGGTCCATCAGCATCTTCAGATCGTCCGGGAGTTCACCGTACTGGAGAACATCATTATGGGACGGGAACCGCGCACGGCCTGGGGCCGGGTGGACCGGGACCTGGCTGAACGGAAGGTGGGAGAACTGATGGATTTGTATGGTCTGAAGATGAATACACGGCAGCCCGCCTTCAGCCTGAGCATCGACGGCATGCAGAAGACCTCCCTCCTCTCGCTTCTCTTCGCCGGGGCGGAGGTGATTATTCTCGACGAGCCGATGACCCTCTTCGACGAAGAGAACCAGGATGCCCTGCAGACGGCGCTCATCCGCCTGCGCGAAGAGGGCCACACACTGATTCTGATCACCCACAAGCTCAGGGAATCCTTATCATATTCCGACCGGATCAGCATCATGCGTGCGGGCCGCTGCGTCGGTACGTTTCATTCTTCCGAATTGACCCGGGACAGTCTCTCGGAATTGATGGTGAGCGGAGAGTCCGGCAGGCTAACAGGCGGGGCTGCGATTCCGTCTTCTGCCGCCGGAGCTGCCGCCTCCGGAAGCCATCCCTCCACCGCCCCCGGGGAGATACTGCTCGAACTCAGGAAGATCGGATACAACGGTGCTCATCTGCCGGCACTCAGGGATGTAAGCTTCCGCCTCTCCCGCGGAGAGATCGTGGCGGTCACCGGCATCAGAGAAAACGGACTCGAAACCCTCGAGCAGATCCTGACCGGGTTCACGATACCGACTTCCGGCAGTATCGAATACAAGCATCTGCCCATCACCGGCGCCTCCATTCAGGAACTGCGCCGTAAAAGGATAGCGTACATCCCGACGGAGCGGCTGGTCCGCGGCGCCAGTATGGATTCTTCGGTGGCTGAGAACATGATCATCCTCAACTACCGTAATTTTCACTCCTGGGGAATCATGAAACGGGAGGAGATCGAACACTTCTCCGGAACCCTCGGCCAGCAGTACAATATCAAGGCCTCTCCCGCCGACAAGCTGTCGCGACTGTCAGGCGGTAATATCCAGAAGGTCATTATCTCGCGTGAACTCCACACCCGGCCCGAGCTTGTGATTTTCTCGGAACCTTCCTGGGGGCTGGACCTGGCCGGCCGGCAGTTCGTGCTCGAAAAAATCCGGTCAATCAAACAGGAGGGATCGGCGATCCTCGTCATTACAAGCGATATAGAAGAAGCACTGGAGTGCGCCGACCGAATCGTCGTTATGTACCGGGGAGAGGTCAGCAGCATCGTCAGGAGCGAGGATGTTGATAAACTGGGTATCGGCAGGCTCATGCTGGGGGTGAAGCATCATGCATAGTACCCGGCCGGCATCCACATTTCTCAGTATC
>Ga0272442_10011769_pt1 | contig 10641 bp, 10 predicted proteins | sample SSMForm2O_FD_200262 | JGI IMG/M metagenome (GOLD analysis project Ga0272442, IMG submission 200262) | Marine sediment archaeal communities from Little Sippewissett salt marsh, Falmouth, MA, United States - SSM-Form-2O | ecosystem: Environmental > Aquatic > Marine > Wetlands > Sediment ... | reverse complement strand
TAGCTGAGCTTTTCTGAATCCCCATCTTTCAATAAAATATTGGCTATCAAAGCCGATGCTGCCCTAAGCTTACTTTCTTGATGCGTGTGAACAATAGTTAGACAACACGATTTGAACAATTCTGCAAACTCATCTCTGTTGACTGAATTAGGATCAATTCGATCTTCTAACTCTTCCAATCTTGTTCTTAAATATCTACTTGCTTTTTCGAAAGATTTTTGTGTTGATGAAGGAATATAATCATTTATGAGGCTTGATATGGCACCGCCTATAATTGGTAAAGCGGCAATAGATGCCTTGAATATCGCTAGCGCATGATCTGAGCGTGTTTTATTCATTACGTATTAGCTAGTTCAAATCTGGGATTAAAGTACAATTATCCGGAAACTTGTTATAGTCTAAACTCCCTTGTTCTTGATTATCTTCCAGAATTTATTAATGAACATTCAAGATCAATTAAGAACCAACGTAAGGATATTCTGTAAGAGTCTCAAAGCGGGCAATTTGACAACTTGATTGAGACTTCTCTTCGTTTTTTTGCCAATCTTCTAAATACAATTGGAGCTTATCGTCCCAAACCAGCAATTTGTGTTCTATCCAATCATTCAGCAACTCAAGTGGGCTTAAATGACCAATAAAAATACTACTAAATTCTTGATGACCAAATTCTCCTATGTTTCCGTCTCCAGACACAAGATATCTTTTCAGAACCAATGCCCATGCTAGTAATTCTCTATCTGTTTTACTCAAATCAAAAATCTTGCCCGTTTTTTTATTTTCCACCCCCTCTAATATCATCCTATCAATAACTTTCTTGTTGAGATTCACTTCTGTTTTTGCTTCATGTGTCGTTCCAATCGTATCGATTTCTCCAGTGAGTTTTTTTCTCCATGGATATTTATCTTTGAATTTGGACGTCCGTATAAACTCGTCTCTTATAGATCTTATTGTTACACAGTTGAAACGATCATCCTTTAACATTTTTGGCACAATACGGATAAGCATCACCAAAGCACATGTGTCAACAATTATTGGTCGCAATTATAATCTCCGAAGCTCTTCAATTGCTTGTCTAGCATCACCTATGTCATCTAGGTCTAACCATTCCGCTATTTTGCGTTGAGAAACATTATCGATTTCCCGTTTAACTAATTGAACAAACACTGGGGACAATTTTTTTAGAATCGCTACGTACCCCCTTGGATCATCTGTCTCATAAAGGATATCTATCAATGAGGGCATTCTTTTTCTTATATTAGTGTCAGCACCTGCAAAGACACTAGGAGTTATGGAATTCAATATCTTGCTATGTTGTCTTATTATCTTTGAAACTCCATACGTGGCATGGAAATTTTGATGTGCGAATTGTTTGATTAAAAAAACCTTCTCAGGCCCTGATTTTCCTTTTAGATTTTTAATTATGTGATCGATATAAGTTGGTGGAAACTGGATATAACTAGCAACGTTATCGCAAAACTCTTCTTCTAGATCACCATAGTGTGCAGTTTGAAATGACTCTGATTTGTAAACTAGTGAATGTATAGTTTCATGAAGCACTACGAATATCAAATCAATGGTATTTGTTCTGACATCAATGAATATTATACGATGGCCACTAATATTAGTCTGAAATGCATATGCTTTTACTGCTTCGGGGAAATATTTAAAAATCGGAATGATGTTAAGTTTAGCTAATAGAGCAAATACATCCTCATACCTTACCGGGCTATCTCCCTGAACTCCCGATAAAAGTCGCATTTCATTTGCAAGCAAAAGCTGCTCCTCCTTGTTATCAGTAACATTCCGTATATTGCAATCTAATGCAGGAGGCTTTGAACTTCTAAAGAGGTTTAAATAATCAGAAGCTATCTCCAATGAAAGTTCTTTACTGTCGCCAGTAATTTTTCCAGCTAATTTTTTACGGTGAACTGGTATCGATATTTCAGGTACATTATTTCCAAAAAAGTGATCTGGAGTTACCTGGAGAATATTGCAGATTCTTAATAAGTTTTCCCCTTTGGGCATTCCCCCTTTTATCCATTCACTAACCGCTGTTTTTGATACTCCAACTTCTTTAGCGAATATAGATTGAGAAAACCCATGTTTTTTTATTTCTTGTTTTAGTAATTCTCCCTTCCACATTCTCTCTCCCCTAAGCTTTTTTCCTTATATCATACCAAAATCAAAAAAATGTCAAGAAAACTTTACATATTTATAACCCTTGCGATGATGTGCCTATTTCGTGCCCGCCGCATCACATTTTTTCTAAAAACACCTAACATTTTCCAACTTCATATTTACTAAAAAAGTTTCTAAGTCTCAATAGTTAATTGATATCATTATACTTCTCATAAGCCCTGTTTTCGCCTCAAAATCCCCCGGGCCTTGCGCCCATCTCGGTTCGATTCCGAGCTCCGGCACCAAATGAAATCAAGAGGTTGTGGCTTTCGCGGTCACAACCTTTTTGTTTGTGGTTGCACTTTACAACAAAATAGGTTACGGATTTATGTCAATGTTCAAATGAGTTGGAAAGGTATAAGAGACAATGGAAAAGTTCGATGTGATAATAGTCGGAGCAGGTCTGGCAGGTCTGGCAGCTGCCTATACTCTGGCTAGTGAAGGATTCGAGACGCTGGTGCTGGAGCGTGGAGATTACCCCGGTGCAAAGAATGTAACCGGTGGTCGACTCTATGTCAACCCTGTTCGTGATCTTTTTCCCGATCTCTGGGACCAGGCACCTCTGGAGCGTTTTATTGCCCATGAAGGGGTCACCATGATGGCCAGAGAACGTTCCATTACCATGAATTATTATGGAAACGAGCTCCGTGAGGAACCTTATCAAAGTTACAGTATTTTACGATCGAAATTCGACCGCTGGTTCGCCGATCAGGCGGAAGCCAAAGGGGCCATGCTGCTGAGTAAAGTCAAGGTTGAAAACCTGATTACAGAAAACGGAAAGATCGCCGGTGTCGTGGCCGGAGGAGATGAGCTGCATGCCGATGTCGTGATCGCCTGTGACGGTGTGCTGTCGATCATTTCAGAAATGGCCGGTCTGCGTCAACCCGGTTCGGCCCACGAGTACGCAGTCGGCATAAAGGAGATCATTGAACTTGATTCTGGATTGATTAATGCCCGATTCAACCTGGCGGGAAATGAGGGTGCTGCCCGCCTGTATGTGGGAGACGTTACGAAGGGTAAGTTTGGCGGCGGTTTTCTATATACAAATAAGGACAGTATAAGCCTAGGCATTGTTGTGGGCATCAAGGATCTCATGGAGGATGAGCAAGGCATTGAAGCACCCGCCCTTATGGATGAGTTCAAACAGCGTTCTGAAGTTGCCGCCTTAATCAAAGGCGGTGAAACCGTCGAATACTCCGCTCATGTCATCCCTGAAGGAGGATTCAGAGCATTGAGCAGCCTGTATGGCAATGGAATTCTCGTGGCGGGAGACGCAGCCGGACTGGCGTTGAACGTCGGCTTTACCGTAAGAGGAATGGAATATGCCCTGGCGTCAGGGTACTATGCTGCTCAGGCGGTATTAACAGCCAAAGAAACCGGAGATTTCAGCGCCGACACGCTCTCATCATACAAAAGCCTTCTGGAAAAGAGCTTTGTTCTGAAAGATTTCAAAAACTTTCAGGAAACTCCCGAGATACTGGCAAATCCACGATTTTTCAAGTACTATCCTGAAATAGCCGGCGATATTATGAAAGATATTTACGCCGTTCCAGCCGGTCCCAAGAACAGGTTGTATCCGACTATTAAGCAGTACATGACACTGGGTGAGATGTGGTCCATGTTCAAGGACTTTAGAAAGGTAAAAAAAATATGACCGAAGTTATTGAGTTAAAGGCAAAACTGGGGCTCGACGTATTTAAATCTGGTTCGGATGCTCATATCAAGATAAGGCCCGGCATGGAAAAAGATCCTCGTTTGAAGAAGGCCGTCCGGCTGTGTCCTGCCGGCCTCTACAGTGAAAATGAAGATGGCGAAGTCGTACTCACTATCGATGGATGTTTGGAATGCGGAACATGCCGTTTAGCCTGTGGTAATGAGGTTCTGGACTGGAATTATCCTGACGGGGGCATTGGTGTACAATTCCGTTTCGGATAGGCCGTAACAAGCGGACCACATGACGATACGGCAATAAATCATTTTATACGTTAAACAACGAATTATTTTCAATGAGTCTTATCCTTGAATGCTTATGTGCTGCAGTAAAGAATGTGCGAACAGTATATTGCAATACAGGCTGATAGTTGAAATACTATTTTTTGCTGTTAGAAATCAAAGAATAAAAAAACCAACTTTCAGGTGAAAAATTTCAAATTCACCGTGAAGGTAATAACAATAAAAACATAATAAGAGAAAAGGAGGGTTATTATGGATTTTAAGTTAACGGAGGAGCAAGAACTTATTCGCCAGAACATGCGTGAATTCGCAGAGAAGCATGTCGATCCAATAGCCGCGGAGATTGATGAAAACAGTCGCCATCCGGCCGAAGTATTTCAGAAGCTCGCAGAGGGGGACTGGATGGGTATTCCGATTCCGGCCGAATACGGGGGTGCCGGCGCCGATTATCTAACTCATGCCCTTGTCGTTGAAGAACTTTCGCGATTTTGTTCATCCACTGGATTTACCGTATCGATTCATGTGGGCATCGCATGCATGCTGGTGCTCATGTTCGGGAACGAGGATCAAAAAAAGAAACACCTGGTTCCCATGGCATCCGGAGAAAAACTGGGAGCTTTCGTCCTTACTGAGCCGGGGGCCGGTACCGACGTGATGGCAGCAACCACCACCGCCGCTTTGGAAGGAGACGAATACGTCATAAACGGAACCAAAACCTTCACATCCAACGGTCCTACGGGAGGCACATACTTTGTCTTTGCATTGACCGATAAAGAGGCAGGCAGAAAAGGAATGAGCGCCTTTATCGTTCCCAAGGAAGCACCGGGGATGCAGCCTGGAACACATTTTCAAAAAATGGGCCTCCGCTCCTCCCAAACGTCGGAAACGCTCTTTAAAGACTGCCGCATACCCAAAGAGAATCTGCTGGGGAAGGAAGGCCAAGGACTCATGATGGCCATGACCGGATTCGACCACGGTCGCATCGGAATATCAGCCCAGTCGTGCGGTATAATCCAGGCGGCCCTCGAGGAATCGATCAAATGGTCAAAAGAGCGTGTCCAGTTCGGCAAACCGATTTCACGGCAACAGGCTATTGCCTGGATGATCGCCGATATGGCGACGGATCTCGATGCAGCCAGATTCCTGGCCTACCGTGCTGCATGGTTAAAGGATCAGGGTGTAGCCTTCAGCAAGGAAGCTGCAATGGCTAAGCTCTTCGCCGCAGAAGCTGCCATGAAACATACCACCAAGGCTGTCCAGATCCACGGCGGGTACGGATATGTTAAGGGTGCGAAGGTAGAACGCCTGATGCGTGACGCAAAGATAACCGAAATCTACGAAGGGACATCTGAAGCACAGAGAATGGTCATCTCCGGAAATGTTCTCAGATAAGATTTGATGGTTTCGTAAAAAGTCAAAAGCTCATCAATATGTCATTCTCGCAAAAGCGGGAATCTAACAATTACAATCATTTATAGATTCCCGATCAGGCCGGGAATGACAAAACGGCAAAAAGATCGACTTTTTACGAACTTGTCAGATTTTATATATTAAAATTTTTACCGATAGTCCCGGCACTCGTTTGAGTGCCGGGTAACTGTTATAACTATTTGTATTCAGAAAATATATCCGGTCTGACAAATTCGAAAGTCGCAAATCGAATTCCGAATAGATCATTCCGATTTATGATCAATCCTCGTATAAAGTGAGGTAACATGCCATGCCCAACATTGTAACCTGTTTCAAATGGGTCATAGATGAAGCGTATATCAGAAGAGGGTCCTCGGGCGAGCTGGACTTTTCATCGGTTAACTACAAAATCAGCGATTATGATCGCAACGCAATTGAAGAAGCGGTACGTCTAAGAGAAAAATTCGGTGGACGTCTTGCCGCTGTAACAGTTGGTTCGCCGGAAGCAACGAAAGGCCTCAAGGATGCCCTTTCGCGGGGTCCTGATCAAGCGTACTTTATTAACGATGCTTCTTTTGAAAACCTTGAACCGTCGCAGACGTCAGCTATCCTTGCAGAGGTAATTGGTTCTAAAATTGAATATGACCTCATTGTCTGCGGTGAAGGTTCGAGTGATCTTTATACCCAGCAGGTTGGACCACGCCTCGCTGAACGACTTGGCATTCCCTGTATTTCTTTTGCACTGAAACTGACCATTGAGGGCGATCGCATCATAGCGGAACGCAATATCGAAGAAGGCGTGGAAGTTATCGCCGCACCAATGCCCGTCCTGGTAACGGTCCTCCCCGATATTAATACACCCAGGATCCCGGGAGTGAAAGATACCTTGATGGCCTCCAAAAAAGAAATTGTCAATATGACAAAAGGCGACCTTGCACAAACCTATGAACCAATGCTTCAAACGACCGCCTTGACAGCGGCGAGTATGGAGCGGAGCTGTGTTAAATTCGGGCCGGAATCCGGTGATATAGCTGGTTTTGTTGAAGCACTCGAAAAAGAAGGCGTATTACGATAAGGGGGAAGACATGGCTGGCATTTGGATTATAGCAGACAATCGAGAACAAATCCTGGAGCTTGTAACGATCGGCCGGGAACTTGCAACAACAATGGGCATAAAGCTGGCCGCATTGCTATTGCAAGACCATAAATCGGCTGATGATTATATCTCGCATGGAGCGGATGAAATTCTTCTGCTGCCACCTCTACCCGACGACCAACCCCCGGATGTCTACATGCCGATCATTGCCGACGAAGCGCAGAAAGAAGATCTCGACATTATTCTCGTTGCGGCCACCCTGCGGGGCAAGCAAATGGCAGCCCGTCTCGCCACCCGATTGAATACGGGTTTGTGCAGTGAATGCATTGCTTTGAACCTTGGGAAAGATGGTAAAACAGTTGAAATGGAGCGCCTGGCTTTCGGTGGAGCGGCGGTGCAAAAAGTGACGTGTTCAGAAAGACCAACAATGGCAACAATTCCTCCCAAAACATTTGAACCGGCCGCCAAACTGGAAGGAAGACAGGGGGATATACGCGAGTTTCCGGCGCCCGAGCTATCACCGGTGAAAATCCTCGAACGGAAGCCGAGAGAAACGGAAACAAAAGATATCTCTGAATCCAAAATCGTTGTCTGCGTTGGACGGGGAATTGAAAAAGAAGAGGATCTGACACTGGCCCGGGAACTGGCCGACGCGCTCGGCGGCGAAATCGGGTGTACAAGACCGATCTCCGAAGAAAATCACTGGCTCCCGGAAGAACTGTGCATCGGCATTTCCGGCATATCGGTGAAACCGGAGCTCTATATCGGCCTGGGAATATCAGGCCAGGTACAGCACGTAACCGGAATCCGTGACGCCAAAGTAATCTGTGCCGTCAATACGGATGACAATGCACCCATTTTTGCCGCTGCCGACTACGGCATCGTGGGCAACCTCTATGAGGTGGTACCGAAACTGATTGAAGCTCTGAAAAAGTGACACGGGCATACTGGTCCAAATGGAAATTATGTATGAACGAACTAAAGGAACGATTCAGGACTCGACATTCGTCACGGTATTTGACCCTGTTTATTCCAAGTTTGCTTGAATTCCTTTAGCAGACCAAGTACATAATCGATATCATATTCCGTGTGATCCGCGGCGATCTGGCATCTGATTTCTTCGTCTCCTTTGGGGACAACGGGATAATTCAGTCCCGTTGCGAGGACACCGTGTTCCTTGAGAAACCGCACCAGGTCCGCCGTTTTTTGGGTATCACGCACCATGATCGGCACAATGGGATGTTCGCTCTCAAGAATTTCATATCCACAGTCTCTGCACCCCTGTTCGAAACGTCGTGTGAGCGTTCGCAATTTTTCCAGAAGCCTGTGCCCTTCCTCACTATCAAGAATTTCGAGTGACTTGACAGCCGCAGATGCCTCCGACGGTGTGATCGGATTTGAGTAGACATAAAAGGGTGCCGTTTCGCGAAGGTAGTCAATAATCACGTGGCTCGCGCAGACATACCCTCCGTTTACACCGAGGGCTTTTCCAAGGGTGGCAATCAGTATAGGGGAACCCTTGGCACCGGTATATTCCTCGGTACCCCGTCCCGTTGTCCCGAAGGCGCCGACACCGTGGGAATCATCCACCACGGTCAGGATTCCTTCCTCAAATGCTGAATCATACCGTTCGATTATTTCTTCTATCTGATTTAACGGCGCAAACACGCCCCGCATACTGAAGATTCCGTCGGTAATAACGAGAATCCGCTTACCCTTTCCAATCATCCTTCGTATCTTGTCCTCCAGATCAGCCATATCCCGGTGTTGGTAGACTTCCCGTTTCTTGGGCTGCGAAAGCCGAATCGCATTGATAATACAATTATGGTTCAGTTCGTCACTGATAACCATCGTCTCCTCATCGATGAGCGGTGCTATCGTTCCCATGACCGTTGCGTAGGCGGAACTTACAATCATAGCCGCGTCTCGGCGGTGAAACTTCGCAAGTTTCTTTTCCAGTTCAATATGGATATCAAAGGTCCCGCTGATAAAGCGCACCGCACCCGGTCCCGCGCCGTATTGTTTTGCGGCAACCTCTTCCGCTTCGATGACTTCCTGTCTCAATGACATCCCCAGATACGAATTGGAGTTCATTCGTATAAATTCCTTGTCTCTATACCCCCTGATGAAATACCGCGGCCCCTTTTCTCCCATCGCGGCTCTCACACCGGTAATGACAGAATCTTCCCCCTTCAAAATGCCACGTTCTTTCAAATTGTTATATTTATTCTGCAATACGGCTTCGAGCTTCGATGAAGACATGGTTCTCCTCCTCTCATGAAAACATTAACGGCTGATGTGACAACACGTAAAAATAATACTGTATGTTTGTCTACGCGATTTTACGGGACAGTTTGTCGAGCATATCCGTTGTCATGGATTCGAGATCGTAGTCCGGTTCCCACCCCCATTCTTCTCGCGCGGCACTGTCGTCCATATGGTTGGGCCATGAATCGGCAATTGCCTGCCGAAGCGGATCGATTTCATATTTTATGGTAAATTCGGGAATGTGCTTTGCAATTTCTGCGGCAATCTGCTCCGGCCCAAAACTCATGGCAGTGACGTTAAAAGCATTGCGATGTTTCAACTTCCCCGGATCGGCTTCCATCAGGTCAACGGCCGCCTTCAAGGCATCAGGCATGTACATCATGTCCAGATACGTGCCCGCCTTCAGATAGCACGAGTAGTGCTTTTTTTTGCTTGCTTCATAAAAAATTTCTACCGCATAGTCGGTTGTCCCACCTCCCGGTGGCGTCTTAGAGGAAATAAGGCCGGGGAACCGGGTTCCTCGAGTATCGACAGCAAATCGCCTGAAATAATAATCGCAGAGCAATTCTCCCGCAACCTTCGTGATTCCATACATCGTGGCGGGGCGCTGGATCGTATCCTGTGGTGTATCATCCCGGGGCGTATCCGGTCCAAATGCACCGATCGAGCTCGGGGTAAAGACGGCGCATGCGCACTCCCGCGCTACCTCCAGTATGGTAAAAAGGCCGGTCATATTCACATCCCATGCCTTCTGGGGGTGCTTCTCCGCAACAGCGGAAAGAAGCGCCGCGAGATGATAGATCGTATCAATGCGATATTGTTTTACCAATGATATAATCGTCTCTCCATCGGTACACTCGATGCAGTGATACGGACCTGATTCGAGGAGTTCCCTGTCCGGTTTCCTCTTATGCCCGGCGGCAACGACATTTTCTTTTCCATATCTCTGCCGGAGGACCATGGTCAACTCCGAGCCGATCTGTCCTGTGGCACCGGTAATCAATATGTTCTTCATGGCTCCCTCCAAAATAAAAATATTGTATGACACATTATATAAAATCCGGCAACGTATTCATACTTCATATTTTCCCTTACGAACTTCTTTTTTGACTGTACGACCAATAAGTCATCACCATCATCAGTGGTCGTCGTAAAAAACATCTCTCGATATTTCGTAAAAATAAGCTATAATGGGACGCACGACCTCGCCCCTGAGTTGTTTTAATTTCCTGACATGATCCTGTGAATGATAGAGCAGAAAGGGTGCGTCATGAAACGTTACCATTTTTCTCTATTGTGTCTCATAACCGCTCTGTCTCTTGTCGCCTTCATTGCAGGATACGCAACGCCTTTCCCCAAAAGCATTCCGCGTCTGCTGGACAAACCCTGGGAATGCCAGAAATTCCTTGAGCGATTCGATACAATCACAGGGAATACGGGGGCAAAGAACGCGACTCATCGTCAGGTACCTGGTTTCCCCTATCTCCGGACGAACCGCTTTCTTTCGGCATTGCACGATAAACTCGATAGTGATGAACAACGAAAAGAGTGGGTTGAATGTATGCTCGAACTTGACCTCAGCGACAGGAAAACAGAAACCCTCAACCTTATGAATGAAGCCGTGTTAGCCCTCTCACAGGTATCGCACATGCCGGGGCTGTAGCTCTAAAGCCTGCATCATTTCATGTTCTTGCGGTGGTACAAAAGATTTAATCGTCTTTTGCAAACATGGAAAA
>Ga0272442_10011768_pt1 | contig 10642 bp, 13 predicted proteins | sample SSMForm2O_FD_200262 | JGI IMG/M metagenome (GOLD analysis project Ga0272442, IMG submission 200262) | Marine sediment archaeal communities from Little Sippewissett salt marsh, Falmouth, MA, United States - SSM-Form-2O | ecosystem: Environmental > Aquatic > Marine > Wetlands > Sediment ... | reverse complement strand
AATCGTTTTTTAAAGGAACAATTATCTATTTAATTCTTTTATAGATGCGATTTTTTCCTAAAAAATCAATTTCGACCTCTTCATCAATTTCACTTTTCAATAACTTTTTCAAAATTTCAAAACCATAATTTTTTGTTTCAAAACCATCCTCAATCTTTAATTTATTTTCATTTTGATTTGTCATATTCTTCCATCCTTCGGATCTACAATTTAAAAACAACCATTTCTTAATAAGATTGTTCGATGTGTGTGAACTCTCTTGAAAGGTTTAATCTGTCTTACATACTATTAATGCGAAGAAACACCAAAATAGCGATTATAATTACTATTGCGACCAAAATGGCTATTCCTATTTTTGCATTAAACCACTCAATCATAATTCTCTTTTCCTCCATTCAAATCCACAATTTCATAGCCTTCATTCCGACTTAAATGTTCCGATTGTTTTTTATTTGATACATTTACACCATAAAAATTCTAACACATCAAAAGTCAACCATCCCACCCTAATAAAAGCATAAAATTATCTTAATTTAAAGTTAAATGAAAAGTAAATTTCAAATGTGATTGAAATATTCTAAATGTTGATAGATAGTTCATTCTAAACATAGTACAATTGGACACTTCTTGTATCAAAAGAACATCAAGACTTAAAATCTTAATGTGAAAGTCGTATGAGAAAGCATTACGGTGGTGAGGAAAGATGGGAAAAAATAGGATTAATTTCTCGTCCAATGTTTTATAATATATATTATTAATAATGTATGTTTTTTTATATTATTGTTACTAACATCCACGTAAGATAAAAAATGATAAAAATTATGTTTTGTTATCAATCTTTTCCAATATGTTCTTGATATGGGAAAAAGTCGCTTCTACGGAACCCGTAGTGTCAATAATATTCCAACTATCTGCCAGAAGTAGGGCTTTCTTTCTAACCTTCACAAGCTCATCAAGAGTTTCAAACATTTCCAATTCATTCCGCTCTTCAAAACGTTTTAATAACTTTGTGGGAGATGCATCTAGGAAAAACATGTAATCCGACGTGGGAACAAAATTCTCAAATAGGTCATAAGCTATTTTTGCCAAACGTTGAGGAAGATAAGCTGTTCCCATAAGATATCGTACCATAATAAGTGTATCATACTCTTTTTTTCCATAGTATTTTTTGATTGAACGCAGAACATCTACCATATAGAAAACAGATGCTTTCAATTTGTTGATTTTTCCTTTACCAAGAAGCGCCTTCCTTGTATTTTTCCCAAAAAAATTATCAGATTCAGGGTGGGATCTAAGGGCTACATTTTCACCCATTTTCTCATATCTATCTTTAATTAATTTGGCATGAGTATCTTTACCAACACCGTCAAGCCCATCAACAATTATCAGACGCATCCAATTCACATTACCATTAAAAGAAAGTACAATATGGCCGCTACAAAAGGTACTGAGAGATTATCCAGGCCTTTAGGTGTCACACCCTCAGCAATTGTAGAAATGCCTGCAATACACAACAGTATGAACAATTCCTCATAAGTCAGAGAAAGTTTTCCATAGAATAGCAAGGCAACAATGATCATAATAAACGTAAAAGTAAACATTGCATAAGACCCGATATAACTCTTTACGTCTTTAAAAATTTTATATTTTTTCTTACCGAATTTAATGCCAATGAGCGAAGCAATGCCATCACCATACGACATAGCAAGTATGCCTATCGCAACTACTTCCTTAATATCAAAAAAGATGTATGCTAGAACAGCCCAAGCTATTGCATAGTATACAAGTCCTAGTCCATGACCTGCTTCAGATGTTTTACCTCTCGCGGATTTAATTGGAGAATGAGGGCTCATCAGGAAAGTAAAAAGAATAAATGGTCCCGCCGCTAAAAAAGCCATCATTTCTCTTGTTTGGAAAATTGGTAGTATAAAAGCGATATTACCTGTCATAATGTGAAGGATTTTTCTGCTAGTTCTAGGATACTTTTTTGAAAGAATTTTTTCAGTAAAAATAAGGAGAAGAATAACGTAGATATAAACAAATGCAATTCCCACAAAATCATTTTGAAACATATTTTTTCACCTCATTTTATAAACCCTCCTATCAAGAAGGCTATAAGACCAAAGAATATCGCCACTAGAGTAAATTGTCTATAAAATCTTATGTTGATTTGTTTCTTAAAAATCAATTGTAAAGCCGTTGAAAGAAGCATAGTATCAGTTACCATGACGAATGAAAGATAATAATAATTCTGATAATACATATCATAGAAACTCATAAAAAAAGGGAGAAGACTTAGAGCGATAGAAATTATGTAAAAAAAGGCAGAAATCATATTTGATTTGTGAATTCCAATGTATCTGGGAAATGATCTAACACCTTCTTCTTTATCTCCTTTAAAGTCCATGACATCTTTCATTATTTCTCTGCCAGCGCCAGTAAGAAAAGCTATCAGTGCTATGATAAAAATTGCAGGTGACAAATCAATCGCAAAACTAGTTTCTGTAAGTACCGATGCTGCTCCAAAAATAAAGGGAATAGCCATAGTGTATGCAATGAAAAAATTCCCTAGGAGTTTAATCTTTTTTAGTACAACATCGTAAAATATTGCAAAAAGTGCTGTAATAAGAGCAATAATAAAACAAGTGAAATTTACAAAATATGAGCAAACAATACCTAGTGGAAATAATATAAAAAACAGATATAGTGCAGTATTTTTTGATATATCTCCTCGAACTAAAGGTCTATCAGTTCTCTTATTTTTTTTGTCGATTTCAAAGTCATAATAATCGTTTAAAGCAAAGGTGCTTGCTTCAAGAAACAGAGCGGTTAAAAAGGTTAATATGAAATTATCAAAAGCAGGAAATGTTTTAGCTGCTATTAAAGATCCAATAAGTATTGCAATAGCAATCATCACTCCATGTTCCAATCGCATAAGTTCCCAGAGGGCCTTGAGTTTTTTCACTAAGCATGAGAACAGCATAACCAATTATAAACTTTCGATGTTGTCAAAATATATTACTAAAATGTTATGAAAACTTTTAGTGCGAACAAAACATTGCAGGAGAGATATAAATTTGGGTGATTTAAATGGAATATAAGATCTCTGGAGATAATTTGCAATTGGTCACCATTGAAATGGAACCAGGTGAAAAGATGTTTGCTGAAGCAGGTTCAATGGTATACATGAGTGCGAACATCAGTATGGAAGCAAAAATGAGGGGCGGGTTCTTAAAAGGTATTGGAAGGAAATTTGCCGGAGAAACAATGTTTCTTACTGAATTCACTTCTGTAGGTGGAAAAGGTATTGTATCATTTGGAGGTAATGCACCTGGTACAATAAAACCAATAGAAATATCAGAAGTAAGAGACTTTCTTGTTCAAAAAGATGCATTTCTTGTCGCCGAGGACAATGTTGAATTGAGCGTTGCTTTTCAAAAACGTCTTAGTGCTGCTTTTTTTGGAGGAGAGGGATTTATACTTGAACGTTTATCTGGAAAAGGCACAGTATTCGTCCATGCATGTGGGGATTTTGTAGAGTTTAATCTTAAACCAGATCAAATTATGAAGGTTGATACAGGTAGTGTCGTTGGTTGGGATGGAACAGTTACTTATGATATACAGAGGATAAAAGGCATAAAAACAATGTTTTTTGGCGGAGAGGGGATATTTTTAACTACTCTAAAGGGACCTGGTAAAATACTCATTCAGTCAATGAATCTTGGCAATCTTGCAACAGCACTAATGCCATTTATGCCCCATAGTAGTGGAACTTCGGGATCAGGCAGCATAGCTGAAGCTATGATTGGTGGGTTGACAAAATGATTAAAGGTTTAGTATCAGCTTTGCTTGGTGCATTAGTAGTTGCAGCTATAATATCAGGAATCGTATACCTATTTTTTAGCGGCATATTACTATCAATTCTTGGTTTAGTAATAGGCGGATTAATAGTTGCAGCGATAATTCTATTTTCCATAGTTTTTATCTTTACACTAATAGCATTGTTTGCCTTGTTCTATTATATGGCAGAAAAAAAACCTGAAGTAACACCAGGCGAATATATTTTAGAAGAGGAGAAGAGGAAAAACGAGTAGATGAGAAGGGTATTTTTCCTTCAAATTTTTTCTCTTTTTCATTTGTTCTTGGTGAAAGGATAATTACTTCTGCGGGTAGAGAACAACTTTTATGGATTCCTGTGCTTGATCAACCAATTTGAATCCTTTGGCTGCTTCAGAAAGAGGGAATTTATGACTTATCATATCTGTGACTGTTATCTTTTTAAATCTGATTAGTTCAATCGCATCTGCAATATCCCTTGGTCCCCCAGCATACGTTGAAACCATCTTAACTCCCTTATTCCATAAATCAAACAATGGAAATGGTATTTCTAATCCCGGTTCAGTTGGTGCAAAGAAAAGAAGTGTACCACCACGATCAACTGAATTAATGGCTTGTTTTACTGCAGTCATTTCACCTGTACATAAAATAACAAGATCTGCAAGACGCCCATCATTGTATTTCTTCGTTTTTTCTGTGACATTTTCCTTTGCGTTTATGACCATATCGGCACCGAGTTTTTTTGCTTTTTCCAATCTATACTCATCAATATCTGTTGCGATAACTCGGCCTGCACCAAGTGCCCGAGTGAGCTTTATATGTAATAGTCCTGCAATGCCACTCCCAATTACTAGAACACTCGCCCCAGGTTTCATCCCCACAATTCTCATCCCTCGTACCACACAGGCCAACGGCTCAATAAACACGCCTTCATCGTAGGACATTCCTTTTGGTAAAAGAAATACCCCTCTGTCAACATTTATTTCTGGAACTCGAAGATATTCTGCAAAGCCACCTGGATAAAAATTTGTGGAATGAAGAGTATCACAAAGAGTATGTTGATCATCAAGGCAATATCTACATGTGTTACATGGAACGTGATGGGAGACAAATACTCGGTCACCAATCTTGTATTTTTTCACATTTTTTCCGACTTGTACAATTTCTCCAGTCATTTCATGGCCTAATACAAGGGGAGCTTTCTTAATGCGATACCATTCCATAACATCGCTACCACAAATACCGCTTGCTTTAACCTTTACGAGTAGTTCATTATCATTTATTTCAGGTATGGGCATTTCTTCTATGCGAACATCACTATTGTTGTAATACTTTGCAACGGACATTTTTTTCATAGCAAAACACAGCTCCAGTTATAGCCAATTATTTAATATAATTATGTCAAATGATGTTGCATTGGATTGGCTCCTTCATCCATCAACTTAAGATATGGTTCAATTTTCCTATCCATATACTTGATTACTCTGTGAATTCCCCAAATCTCCAATCGACTCATAACTACTTATGAAAGAGAATCATCAGCAAGTTGATTCACCCATTTAAAACAATGACGTATGGAAATTGCAATCAGTTTCCAATCATCCGGGCAATTATTTTTGGTTTTATGGAATTCTTGTGAAGAATATGATATTTACAGAGTGGACAAAAAATTGAAGTAAAAGTTGAACCTTTTGATTGTCATCAAAAGGCAAAAACCTTGAAAGAGATAAGAAAAATTATAAGTTTTATCATAGATATTTTATCAAACAGCCCCATTTTTTATTGAAAATATGTAAAAACCGTGGAAATTACATCGACCGTAATCTTCTGATTCTTTCATCTATGGGGGGATGTGTGGACCAAATAGAGTCCCTAAGCGACCTCTTGAAAGGATTTGCAATATATAACGGAGCTACAGTCTTCGATCCTTTGGGTTTTCCCCGAGGATGATCGGATTTAATTTTTTCTAATGCTTTTGCAAGACCTTCAGGATTTCTTGTAAGATATGCACCGTTTGAATCGGCCAGATATTCTCTACGTCGTGAGATCATCAGATATGTAAGTCTAGAAAAAATTGGTGCCAATATTATAAAGAGAATTGCAATTACAAGAAGTATTGCATTGCCTTCATTTTTTCTTCCCCTTCCAGCACCGCCCCAGAGAAGCGAATAGAACAATATCTCAGAAATGAGGGCAATTGTTCCAACAACTGCAATAGTCACTGTTGCAATAAGAATATCATGATTTTTTATGTGACTCATTTCATGGCCGATTACACCCTCTAATTCATCTGTTTTTAATTTATGAAGTGCCCCAGTTGTTACACAAATAATCGATTTTTCGGGTTTTTTACCTGTTGCAAATGCATTAATGTTTTCAGATTCCTGTACATACACCTTTGGCGTTGGAAGTCCTGCAGCAATCGCCATTTCCTCAACCTTATATATCAATAATTTTTCTTCACGAACTCTAGGATTTGCTGGCCGAGCTTTCGCTGCAGACAAAACAGTTTGTACGGAGAAGGAATAAGTAACTACAACATAGACAAGTGCAATGGGAAGACCAAATGCAAGTGCAATAAAGATGTTATTAAAATAGATATAACCAAAGGCAAAAATGACTCCTACGAATATTAGTGCCATGAAAGTGCAAATTAACACTGTTAATTGCTTGTTCTTTCGTATTTGATCCTCAATAAGTATTCGTTTGCCCATGGTATCAGAAGGTTATTGTTTCTTAAAATGATACTTTAGGTAGTTCCTTAGATGCTTCAGGAATTTGCAACATCTCTCTTGTTTTACGATTCATCCTCTTTGCAAACCAAATTCCAGGAAATGTTTCAATGGTATTGTTGTATGACAAAACTGAATCATTGTAATGTTGTCTAGAGTATGCTATCTTATCTTCTGTGTGTGTTAATTCATCCTGTAGATTCAAAAAGTTCTGATTTGCCTTCAGATCAGGATAATTCTCTGAAACTGCAAATAAGGATTTCAATGCACCTGTAAGCATGTTATCTGCATCAATGTTTTCCTGTGGTGTTTTTGCACCCATTATGGCAGAACGTGCTTTTGTAACATTTTCAAGAACTTCCTTTTCATGCTTCATATATCCCTTGACCGTCTCCATAAGATTAGGTATCAAATCAGCTCTTCTCTTAAGCTGTACATCAATCTGAGACCATGAATTGTCTATCCTGTTTTCCGTTCTAATTATTTTGTTGTAGAATCCCCAATATATTAACGCAAAGATTACTACAAATATTATCACAATTGCGGCTATCCATAACAACATATCAACACCTCTGTTTTTAGATGGTTAATGCCATCTTTCATATAAAACTATTGAACGAGAATTTTTCTGCAATATGATCACCTTTATTTATCTGACTTAAATATTTCGAATGCCTCATCTGGAGTTGCTTTTTTGTGGACAATTGCATTTGCTGCTTTAATCATGCCAACAGGACTTGAACTCTGAAAGATATTTCTCCCCATGTCAACTCCAATTGCTCCTGCTTGAAGAGCATCATATGCCATTTGCAGTGCATCTTTTTCCGGAATTTTTTTGCCACCTGCTATTACTATAGGAACAGGACATGTTTCAACAATTCGTTCAAAAGTATGTCTTGACTATACTGGCACCAAGTTCTGCAGCCATCCTCGAAGCAAGTGAGAGATATTTCGCATCTTTTCCAAGACCTCTGCCGACCGCAGTTACCGCAAGAACAGGGATACCATATCGATTTGCCTCATCAATTATTTGAGTAAATCCAAGAATCGTGTCTCTTTCAAAAGGCTGGCCGACAAGTATCGAAAAAGCAACAGCAGAAACATTGAGTCGAATAGCATCCTCCATAGATACAATAATGCCTTCATGAAGTAGATTTTCTTGGTTAAGAATGCTAGTACCCCCCGATACCCTCAAACAGATTGGAATATCTATTTCTGGTGAGACATAATTTCTTAATCCCCCTCTTGTAGGCATAAGCACATCAGCATATGGAAGTAGCGGTTTTATCATTTCACCTAGTTTTTCAAGTCCTGTTGTAGGGCCCATAAAATATCCATGATCAACAGCAAGCATAACGGTACGTCCATCTTTTGGTTTGATCATTTTAGATAACCGGTTTTTCATTCCCCAATCCATAAGTTAATCGCCTCCGATTTTTCAGTAAACAGCCAAATGTTATATAAATTATTTCTAAAAGCTTTAGCAAATCTTTTAATTTGATGTCGTGTTACTAATTTTTAAATCAAAGGGGATAAAGTATGTCAGTAGTTGATAATTTAGAACCGAAACTTTTATGGAAAGAATTTGAAAAAATCAGTAAAATACCTCGCTGTTCAAAACATGAGGAAAAAATTAGAGACTACCTTCTAGCTTTTGCAGAACAATATGATTTGAAGTCAAAAACCGATAAGACGGGAAACGTAGTCATTTCAAAACCTGCAAGCTCTGGAATGGGGGGAAAGCCAACTGTAATCTTACAGAGCCATATGGATATGGTCTGTGAGAAAAATAGCGACGTTGACCATGATTTTACTAAAGATCCGATTAAGTTCAAACTCAATGGAGACAACCTCACAGCTGATGGTACTACACTTGGAGCTGACGATGGAATAGGTGTCGCAACAACTCTTGCAATACTGAAAGATAACACATTGAAACATGGACCTATAGAAGGTTTGTTCACTGTTGACGAGGAAACTGGACTTACTGGCGCATTCGCATTGGAACCGGATATGCTAACAGGAAAAATAATGCTTAACATCGATAGTGAAGATTTCGGCGTGGTAACAGTTGGATGTGCTGGTGGTGGAGATTCAAAAATAGAACTACCTTTAAAAACACAGCCTATCAGTAGATATATGGAAATCATGCTAGTCAAGATTTCAGGGTTAAGAGGGGGACATTCTGGTGTTGATGCCCACGAACAGAGAGGAAATGCAATAAAACTGCTGGCACGTATGCTTTGGAAAACATCACAAAACTATGACTTCTATCTAGCAGACATCAAAGGCGGAGATAAACACAATGCAATACCGCGTGAGGCATATGCCAAAGTTTTCATTGATAAATTAGACAAAAACAAGTTCATATCTGACTTAAAATCTGAGGAGAAAGACATACTAGGGGAGATAAAACCCATTGATCCGAATTTTAAAATGGACATACAAGACATTGAAAAACCAGATAAAGTTCTTGATAAGAATTCGCAGAATAATTTGTTGAATCTATTGCATGGTCTTCCCCATGGCGTTGATAAAATGAGTTATGATATACCAGGTCTTGTTGAAACGTCTACCAATCTAGCAACAGTAATTCTGGATGGAAACAATGCAATAATGGGTCTAAGTTCAAGAAGTTCAATAGCATCGGCCTTACAGGATTTCCGCAATAGGATACATGCAATTGCAAATCTTTCAGGTGCAATAGTAACTGAGGAAACATCATATCCTGGATGGAAGCCAAACCTTGATTCGGATCTACTCAAGTTATCCAAAAAGATCTTCAAGGATATGTACGGTAAAAATCCAACAGTAGAAGCAATACACGCTGGACTTGAGTGCGGAATCATAGGTGAAAAATTCCCAGGCATGGATATGATCTCCATAGGACCAACAATCAAATACCCACATTCGCCAGAAGAACAAGTTCATATTAGTACTGTCGATAAATTCTACGATTTTACGCTGAAAATAATAGAGAGTGTATAAGCTATCAAACCAACCTCATTTTTTCTTTCTTTTTAAAATTCTTTAAACCCTACCATTTTTTTCCATTTAGTTCCTGCTATATAGCAAACTACTAAAACAAAAAGGATATTTTACTCCTTAAAATGCGGATATGATCTAGTGGTTATGAGAGACTCCTTATCTTTTAATTTTTCGACGGAAAAATCGACGAATATCTAAGCGAAAAGTACGTTATAGCATAGCACGATAACAATTATTTTTCGGCATAAATTCCAATAGTGTTTTCCACGAGCTAACTAAATCCTTCTTTTTTCTTTTTTTAAAATACCAAAGATATCTACGTTCTAACAGAATTCGCAGAGAATCCGACAGGGATTCGTGATGAAATAATGGTTGATGTGGGGACGAAATCAGTAAAATAAAAAACTAATATCTTAGTCCTGATCCTGTTTTTTAAACAACTCAAATTGCGCATCCTGAAGTTTTTTAATATGTAAATCATGTTGTGGTATAGCAGTCAATAACCTTAGGATTTCTTCATTCTCTGGGGATGAAGGAATTGTGGAACTTGGATGTGCCTCTTTTTTTATGTAACTCAGATTTGGCATATTCTTTTTTTAAAAAATCACATGCAGACTTAAGTGTTTTTATTTTCTCATTTATGTCCAGTAAGTTCTCCAATATTACATTCCTCCAGGTAATGTAAATTAGTTAAAGGTTTTTTCATTTTTCTGCTTCCAAATTATATATTATTTTGTTAAAATATTGAAATTGCATAAACAAAAATAACAGTGGAAAATACTCTCTGAATCTTTCCATAATGTGAATGAATAAAATGTCTGTTGACTTCTTGTTTTTCGGCATACTAACTGGTAAAGGATCTGACCATTCACTTTCACCTTTATGAACATCTTTGATTTTTACTTTGATTTCATAGTTACCTCTCCTAGTCCAAGTGTGAGATACACTGTACCCATCTCCAGAATTATAAGGGCCTATCCATCCGCTATCAGCGCCATCACCCCAATCAAACATGTAGTAAATCTGATCCCCATCAGGATCAGTTCCTATGCAAGTATATGCATATTCTTCGCCTATTTTACCTT
>Ga0272442_10011767_pt1 | contig 10642 bp, 6 predicted proteins | sample SSMForm2O_FD_200262 | JGI IMG/M metagenome (GOLD analysis project Ga0272442, IMG submission 200262) | Marine sediment archaeal communities from Little Sippewissett salt marsh, Falmouth, MA, United States - SSM-Form-2O | ecosystem: Environmental > Aquatic > Marine > Wetlands > Sediment ... | reverse complement strand
CTCTGGGATATCATGCCCTGGCCACATTTCATGATCGCCACATTCACCGAATCACATGGATAGCTGTTCTCGGTCCGGCCGTTTCCATCCTGCTTAAGGAATTATTATATCGATGGACCCATGCCACTGGCAGGACCGTCCGGTCCCCGGCCGTGATCGCCAACGCCTTGCATCACCGGTCAGACGTCCTGAGTTCTATCCCCGCCCTGATTGCTGCGGCAGCGGCTTCCATCAATCCGGAATGGTCATTTGTGGACCATATCGGTGCATTTGTCATCTCTCTGCTTATTCTGAAATTATCATGGGATATTATGGCCCCGGCATTGGCGGAACTGGCCGACCAGGGAGCCTCTGAAAAAGACCGGGAAACCATTTTTAAAATTGCCGAACATGTTGAAGGGGTTCAGGAAGTACATGCCATTCGCACCCGGAGCTTTGGATCATATATTCATGTGGATTTGCATGTGCTGGTAGCTCCTGAAATATCCGTGCGGGAAGGTCATTCAATTTCTGAACATGTAAAAACTGAACTGATGAATCAGGGACCGGACATTATTGACGTGGTGGTACACCTGGAGCCCTATGAGAAAACAGAACAATCCTGAGGTTCTTTCCTGTTGAATCAGCCATTTTATTATTGATCTGGAAATATTTTTATAAACCGCTTCTCAAATACAGAAAACGCCTCCTCACCGAACAGACAGAACACTATTCTCTCCAGACCGGTTCCCGATTCAACATAGGATTTTGCAGTAGAAAGCATGATTTTCGCACATTTATTGATCGGATATCCGAAAACACCGGTGCTGATGGCGGGAAAGGCAATGGATTTGAACATTCGGCTTTCCGCCATTTTCAGACTGTTCAACGTTGCATTTTTCAGTTTTTTATCTTCTTTGCCTTCGCCCTGTCTGGGTCCTACTGCATGAATCACATAACGCGCAGGCAAATCGCCCGCACTTGTAATGGCGACCTCACCTGCGGAAACCGGCCCTCTTGTTTTGACCCAGATGATACTCTCTTCCTGAATGGCGGGCCCTCCTTTACTCGAAATCACACCGGCCACGCCTCCGCCATGGCTCAACTGGCTGTTGGCCGCATTCACAATGGCATCGACATCCAGTGTTGTAATATCACCGTCCACCATTTCGATATCTGTTTGACACAGCTTGTATTTCATGATTCTTCCCCATACTGAGCATTCTTTGACATTTTTCGGTCAGGCCGATTCGATTCCGACCGCTTCTTTTTCAAATATTGTCCTATCCGTCCAATCCAGTGTTCCGATTTCAGGATGAACCAGCCACAGAACGTTCCCAGCAAAAGGCCTGCCAAAACATCGGTCACATAATGCACACCCACATAGATCCGTGAATAGCCGATGATCAGTGCAATCGAAATAACAATCCATCGGGTTTTCGGAAATTTTACAGAGAAGTAGGTGGCCATGGCTCCCATGTTTGCCGCGTGGCTGGAAGGGAATGACAGCGTTGTTTTCATGCCGATCAGAAAGCGGCCTCCTTCAATAAAAAAATTTGGGTGACAGGGACGAATTCGATGCACCCACGGTTTTACCACAGAGCTGGAAAGCTGATCACTGAGCGTGATCAGAAAGATCAATCCGATACCGGTGATCCGTCCTTTTTTTCCGCAGAAAATCATCAAATAAAGCCAGATTAAAAATATGGGAAGGATCCAATGATCAATATCTGTGATAAACGGCATCACTGCATCCAGCACCGGATTGGCTGCATCACGGTTAAGTATTAAAAAAAGAGTGTTGTCCATGTTTTTTATAAAATCGAGCAAGCATGCACCTCATACAAATGGTTCCACCCAATACAGCGGCTGATGATCTTTCACCTTATGAATGTGTCTATCTTTCATGATTCAAAATCATCCGGTTCCTGGAGTGACAGGAAAACCTGAAAAAATGGATTTTTACATAAGTTATCCAGGGTCCAATAAAAATATAAACAATTTCCGGACAGGCTGCAATCACAATCGCTCCCTGGTCAAGAAAACATTCATACATTTTAATTGACTTTTCCCATGCATTCGTCTGTAAAATTGATTAAATTAAATACATGCCATTCGAACTCGTGGATATTGTTCTGCTGCTGGCCGCAGCCCAGGGGCATTTTCTTGCCATATTGATTTTACACAGACACCGGGCGCTTTATGCAAACAGATTCCTCGGTACTTTGATTCTCGGGTATTCCCTCGTACTCCTTCACCTTTTTCTGGATGAAATCGGATATTCATTCGACCATCCGATTCTCCCGTTTATTGCTTTGGGACTGGTGTTTCTCGTCGCGCCTTTTCATTATCTTTACGGCAAATATCTGATGCAAAACCGTCATCGATTTTTTCCACGCGACAGGTGGCATCTGCTTCCGCTCGGCTTATACTATATAACCGGCACGCTGTTATTTCTATTATTCAAACCGCAGATGATTCATATCGCCCAATCTGACCATGAACATAAAATTCATGCTTTCTATCTGTGCTTTAACTGGATTGTCATCCTGTACAGCGCCGTCTATATCCTGTATACATTGAAACTGCTGTCGGATTATCGCAGGCAAATCCGCGATATGTTTTCATCCATTGAAAAAATCCGCCTGGATTGGCTGAGAAACATTACCTGGATGATGGCTGCGGCATTAAGTGTATTCATGATTGAAAACGTCCTTTATCTGGCAGGTATCGATCTTTCCCACCAGTTTACACTCTCTTCTACGCTGATCGCTATTTACATTTATGTGCTGGGATATCAGGGGCTTTTCAAATCCGAAGTATTTCATTATCCTTACTATGAAAAACCGATGCAAAAAATGGTCGAGATGCATGAAGGCACCCAATCAAAGAAATACGGCAAATCGGGCCTGTCCGATGAACGAGCCCGGCAAATAGAAAAAAAACTTATACTTCTGATGAATCGCGAAAAACCCTTTTTAAACAGCAACCTGACTCTGAATCAGCTGTCAGATATACTGAGCGTGACACCGCATAATTTATCTGAAGTGATCAATACCCGATTAAAGCAGAATTTTTTCGATTTTATCAATACTTATCGCATCGAACAGGTAAAAACAGATCTGAAAAATCCGGATAAAATGCATCTGAAAGTACTGGCCATTGCCTATGATGCCGGATTCAACTCAAAAACCGCATTCAACACCATTTTTAAAAAAACCACGGGTAAAACCCCCTCTCAGTACAGACAAACCTCCCAATAATACGACTCTGCTTCTAAAAAGTGCTCCAAGGTAAAAATTATTTTTATCTGCTTTGAATGCTTTCTGCTGTTCTGGTTATCATTATTGTCGATCCTGTAACAATAGCGTTCGATCCCATGGGTTCAAACCACAAATCGAGCCGATAACCGTTCTGTCCCAAGGGATCGAGCGAAACAGCACTTACACAATCATATATTGAATTCATCATAAATAAGGAGAAATGAAAACAATGTCAACACAGATGAACAAGGAGATGAATAGATGCGAATCCAAATCAAATCATACTTTGGACTTTTTGTATTGGTTATTCTGGCAGCCTTTCTACCTGCCACAGGCAGACAATCAACAGGAACTATCCGTGGACAATTGCTTGATACGGACACAAAAGCCCCACTCATCGGCGCCAATGTCATCCTCATAGGGACAGACCGGGGAACTGCCGCGGATTCAGAAGGCAACTTTGAGATGAATCATATTCCTGCCGGCTGTTATATGGTTAAATTCACCTATATGGGATATCAGCCGCTGATTAAAACGGATGTGATTGTCAAACCGCATCGGATCACCTATGTGAATGCAGAAACCCGGATGCAGGCTCTGGAAACAGAGGCAGTGCAGGTAACGGCCGGGTATTTTTCCCGGACAGAAGAGGCGTCGGTGAGCGCTGTCAACTTCGGTAATGAAGAAATCCGGCGTGCGCCGGGCTCTGCCGGTGATGTCAGCCGGATTCTGATGTCACTTCCCAGTGTTGCCATGGTCAACGACCAGTCCAACAGCCTGAGCGTCCGGGGCGGAAATCCCATGGAAAACACATTTTTTGTGGACAATATTGAAATTCCGAATATCAATCATTTTCCGGACCAGGCCTCTTCAGGAGGGCCGATTGGTGTGCTGAATGTGGATTTTATCCGTGATGTGAATTTTTATTCCGGCGGATTCTCATCGATTTACGGAGACAAACTGTCATCTGTGATGGACATCCGGTTCCGGGAAGGGAATCCTCAGGAACGGGATACGCAGCTCGACCTGAATTTCGCCGGATTCGGAGGCGTTGCCGAAGGTCCCCTTGGAAAGAACGGATCGTGGCTCATCTCAGCCAGACGCAGTTATCTGGATTTTGTGGTAAAGGTGCTGGATGTGGGATCGACCATTGCCCCTCGTTACGGGGATATTCAGTGGAAAGTGCATTATGATCTGTCTCCTGAGAACCGGCTGATTGTTCTGGGCATCTGGAGTGACGATCACAATGCACCGGACCGCAAGGCGGGCATGGAAAACAACATGACCCATTACGGACGGCAGGATGACGGCATTCGTACGACAGGTCTGACCTGGAGAAAACTCTGGGGAAACCGGGGATATACCAATACTTCTATTTCACACACGGCAGAAATTTATAATCAGAACTGGTACGAAACATATACCGATCAGTATGCGGTTAAAAACCGTTCCTTGGAACATTCCCTGAAATTCCGAAACCTGAATCATTTGCGTCTGTATACGAATCACCGGATGGAATTCGGGCTGGACGTCAAGACCCTCTGGTCTGATTATGATAACTGGACCCATGCCGTCACCAATGCGCTGGGAGACAGCATCGCCGAACTGAGCATACAAAAAACCATAACGGCTTCGAAAGCCGGCGGTTTTATCAATTATACCCTTCGGCTGCTTCCAGCCTTGAGTTTGAACATGGGCATTCGGGGCGATTATTTTTCAATTCCGGATCGCTTTACCTGTTCGCCACGGCTGTCCCTGTCTTGCCGGATCACGAACCGGGCCACCTTCAACGCCTCCACCGGCCAGTTTTATCAGAACCTTCCGTTGTTCCTGATTTCCCGGAACGAATCAAATAAAACACTCCATGACATGACATCTGTCCACACAATTCTTGGACTGGAATATCTTTTAACAGAGAATACCCGGCTGACTGCTGAGCTTTATCAAAAATCATATGATCATTTTCCCATGGATCCCTCGCAGCCCGGTTTGTTCCTTATCGATGAAGGATATCAGTTTGCTCAATCCAGATGCGTGGACACTGGAAAAGCGTGGACCCGGGGTGTGGAGCTGATGGTCCAGAAAAAGCTGGCCGATAAACTGTACGGCCTGGCCAGCCTGAGTATTTTCAGGGCCCGGTATCGGGATGTGGACGGGCTTTGGCGCGACCGCAAATATGACAATCAGTGGATCTGCAGTTTTGAGGGCGGATACAAGCCCGGCCATAAATGGGAGTTCAGCCTGCGGTGGATCGTGGCCGGGGGCGGACCGTATACGCCTTTGAATATCGAAGCATCCAAGCAATATCACCGGATGGTCCAGGATGAAAACCGGATCCATGAGGCACGCACCCCGGATTATCATTCCATGAATATCCGGATTGACCGCCGGTTCAGCTTCAGCAGTTCAAATCTGATTTTTTATCTGAGTGTGTGGAATGCTTATAATCAGAAAAATGTGGCGGAATATTTCTGGAACGACAAGGAACAGAAACAGGAAGCGATTTACCAGTGGCTGATCATGCCTATCTTCGGGCTGGAGTATGAATTTTAAAAGATGGGACCGGATACCCTGCATCAATTTTCCGAGAACATGGATTTTCTCTGAAGCGATTGTTGTTGAACCCTTGGTACTTTTTACGAGTATATCAAAACCCTGACAGGATTTTGAACCCTGACAGGATGGGGCATTTGTCTCAAATTAAAACCGGGGTGTGCTTCCGGGGTCCGTAAAAATTATTTCAGCCACATCAGTTTTTTCGACAACACCTTTCCGCCCGCCCTGAGGGTGTATACATAAACGCCTGAGGGCAGAGCCAGTCCGGTGTCCGTCCGGCCATCCCAGGTGACCGTGAACGATCCCGCTTCTTCCTGACGGTTCATCAGCCGGCGCACCCGCTGACCGAGAATGTTATAGACATCCAGGGTCACGCGCCCCGGATGGGCCAGCGAATAATGAATGGTGGTAACCGGATTCCCTGGATTGGGATAATTCTGACCCAGGGCAAAGACGGCCGGTGCATCGGCATTGCTCAGAGGCTCATGCGGCTGGAACGTACCCTTGGCCAGTTCTTCCCGGATGTCCGCAATGTCCATTTCGATCAGCGCCGCCGCTTCCTCATCGGCATGGGGGGATTTCCGGTAATCTTTCAGGGTTTTTTCCGCCTCTTTGATCATGCCCGCGTGCGCACAGGTGATGGCCAGATTTTCAAGAATCAGGGCCCGATATTCATCATCGAAAATCTTGAGCGCTTCTTCGGACAATGCGATCACCTCCGCGTCACGGCATTCCAGGATTTCCCACAAAATCAGATACCAGAGTGCCTGTTTGCCCAGGTCCGACTGCCTGTTATCGTTTTTCAAATCTTTCAGATATTCGGCAAATCCCTCTTTTTCGCCCAAACCATCGCTGACATAATCCAGACGGACCATTGTGTAGAGACTGTCCAGGGCATCCTGCATTTCCTTTTGGGTTTTCGATGGGTCATCAATGATAATTTTATACTTTTCGGCTTTGTTTTTATCCGCCTGCGTAATCGCCGGTTCCTCATTGAATACGGATGAACATTTTCCCATATAAGGAATGGAATCAGTCATTATCTTGCCTTCCCAGTACGGCTCATACTGAAGCGAGCCGACTTCATAAAAATCGCCGAATACATCGCATTCGAGATCTTCACCAAAATAAGCGCTAAAACTGAGCGCATTACTTGTATTTTCCGCGACATTATAGACCTCATAACAATCATCGTCATCATGAACCGAGGAAAACCATATGTCCCCGTCAGGATTTCCGGGACCAAGATAAATCTCATCTTCGCCATTGTCTGTAATTGTGTTCAGTCCCCGGTACCAGGATGCCCCTGCATGGAGGAAGTCCCCGTTTTTTGTATAGATGCCATACGTGTTATTATTATCGATGAGTGAGCCATACAGCCGGAAATAACTGTTTGTATATGTATATATCCCTGCCGATTGGTTGTCATGTATATGGACGCCCGCCAATTTGACGAGTCCGTTATTGTACCCGTATACGCCATAATAGCCGTTATTTTTCATTTCGCAGCCGGTGACCATAGCAAGGCTTTTATAGAGCCGCAGGCCGTACAGCCGGTTATCCCTGAACGTGCAATTTTCAATGGTATTTTCCGATTCATTGGCGAAATATAAATACAGAGGCGACATGGCTTTCTCAAACAGGCAATGCTGAAAAATGTTTCCGCCGCTTTTCACCTGAACGTATTTCCATTCGTCTCCGCCGGACGAGCTCAGGGTAAATAAAACGGGTTCTGTTTCAGTACCCTGCGCGTATATATGGCCACCGTCGTTGATCCTGATTTTATAATTTCCGTCAAAGACAATCACTGTTCCGGGAGATATGTTCAACGTCGAACCACTCGGGACGGTCACGTCTCCTTTGACCACTTTGCATCCGGACCAGTTTCCGGATTGAATGCCGCTGACGGGTTGGGCTTCTTGTGATGGATTTGGATTGTAGGTATATTCTGCATTTTGATATCGTATTTTAGCGGGGATGTTTTGTGAATGCCAGTACCAGTTCGGACCGATAGATGGAAATGTAAGCCCTGCTTCATTTAAAAAATCAGGAGGTTCGGAATAATAATATGATAAATCCAGCATATATGAACCCATTCGATATAAGGAATTCAAATAAACTTGATAATGCGTTTTCCAAGGCATCGACTCGTACTCTGTGATAGGAATTGAACCATCTGAAAATTTTCCATATTTTTCAATCGCAAATGTGGTATTGCCCCCTCCACCGATACCGCCTGTGGGACTTTGCACTTCACAGCCCAATACACTCGAATTTGGAGCATTCAAAAGATTAATATAGCCCCAGTTACTATTTTGGTCATCATAACAATAATTGCGGATAAATGCGTTATAAGGACCATTCCAGCCATGATAGTCATCAGCCTCGATATATTTCACATAATTCTGTTCATATAAATTACCATAAGGATATTTTGCGTGAAGATCAAGGTCGCGATCACTGTATGTGACTTCAATACCGCCAACATTTTTTGTTGAGTGCTGTTCTCTTGAATAATTATAGGTCCATACATTGCAGTTTACACCGCCTCCGCTAACCATAGCATGCCGTAAATATTTAAAGATATTATTTTCCACAAGAGAATTGTTGGTACTACCGTATAATGTAATACCATAGCCGTATCCTCCTCCACCATAATATTCTGCATAATGGCAATAACATCCACTGATTTCCATATGCGTTGAATGATAAATAGATATATGATTTCTAGAAGTGTTGTCTGATTCAACGCCTTTTACCCAGCAGTTCACAGCAAAACTGAACTTAATATTATATCCTTTTTCGTCGACAGTTGCCTTTCCGCAGGGTAAACGTTTAATGGTCATATTCTCTATTCCGATATTTTTAACAGGATTCACTTTGCAAATCTTAAATAAGTTTGAAGTCGAATAACTTTTTGTGGCTTTGTCTTTTATTATACCGTTGTAACCATTTTTATATATTAATTTTGTATGCTGACCAACAATTGCATTCTCAAGATCATCCCGTGGATGATAATCAAAAGCAAATTCTGTTATATGCACCCAATCACCCGCATTTACTGTAGATAAATCTCCCCAAATTTCAACAGTTCCTTTATTCATATTTCCAGTTAAGGTTTTATAAATATCTGTCGATCCATGAATATCAAATCCATTGACATTCTTTTGACTTAGCTTGATGATGGTTTTGTCAGCTCCATCTCCGAGAAAAATAATATTACTGTCTGGATAAGATAAGTTAAATGGAGAGGTCAAACCTGTAAACTCATAAGTACCTTCAGGCAAATAAACAATGGATGTCTTTCCACTTTGAGACGCCGTTCTGGCTTTACTCATGGCAGTGTTGACTTTGGCCTGAATGTTGGAACCCGGCTGCTGTGTTACATCATAAATTTCAGTTGCATAATACATTTTCATTAAACCGGCTTTATACCAATCTTCTTGACATTCAACAGGAATATGGCCAATATTGTTATAGAGTATTTGTCCAAAGATTACAATACCAAAAATATTCATCATAAAAATGGTTGTGATAATGCACATTTTTTGTCTCATTTTAAAAGTTCCTTTCAAGTTTATTTTTGTTTAAAACAGGCTTTTACTAACAATTACTAACTTAGAAATAAATCCCAAATGAGGCATAATAGGTATCGATTTTATCATGCAAAGTCAAACTGACCATGTCTTTTGTCTCTGATATTGCTTTGGAATAACTAAACTCAATATAGAATTTCACCCATTTTATTTTCGTTCCTATATTCATACTGATTGCTGATTTATCAATATGATTTAATAGTGACAATGGGAGTGAGACATTGCTGTCATCCAGTTCTTTTCTTTCATAATCAAAATTGTATTGATCTCTTTCTTCAGGTTCGAGTAATATATATTTCTTATGTTTTGTTTTTGATAAATTTTTTAAACCAATTGAAGGTATGGCTCCGATGAATAACATAAGTTTTATATTATTTTTTAAATTTAAATAACATCCAAATTTTATCGGCACTTCAAGATATCCAATATTAACACAAACATCTCCAATAACTACATCACGAATTTCTGGATTAGTCGGCCATGTTTTGTTTTTAATATCACATTTTTTATTAGTATAAAGTAACTCAAAATTAAAGTAACCATTGAGATGTGAATAATTTGTAATGTTATAACACCAGCCAACGCCCCCGACAAATCCTCCTCTTGGTTCTGTATCAGTATTCCTAAAATCGGAAATTGTTGTGCCCAGTTTGAAGTATCGGGATTTTTCCTTGGCCGTGGTAGTAGGAATAATAAAAGAGTTAATAATTATCAGTATGATGAATCTTTTCATTTGAATCCTCCTTTACAAATAAAAGAGACGATGTTCAATTTTATCTTGACGGCGAAAGATTCCAATTCCGCAAAAATCTGTTTTATTCAAGATGCATGTCCGGGATGATTGAATGAATGTTGAGCAGTTGTAAAACGAATGTATAAAATGAATCGCTAATTATCAAGTAAATTATACTATTATTATCAGAATAGGCGATTTAAATTGTAATTGGTGCAATATTGCGATAATTATTACGGGAAGCGGGGCTTTCTGATATGGAATACATCTGGGGGATGAAAATAAAACTTCCGGGTCATCTGAAGGTTTTCACCGAAAGGACTGCTGTTTCAAATTTGCGGTCCACATCCCAGTCCGGTATGAATAGTATTCAAAGTACCATTCGGTTTGTTGGACAGCATTCCGGCCGTCCCATTTAACGAGACTGTCGAAAAACCTGTAAAACAGCGATAAAATAATCACTTGCAAAAGTGATCGAATTGTTGTAACTTCCTATATAATCAAACAATTAGAGG
>Ga0272442_10011766_pt1 | contig 10643 bp, 11 predicted proteins | sample SSMForm2O_FD_200262 | JGI IMG/M metagenome (GOLD analysis project Ga0272442, IMG submission 200262) | Marine sediment archaeal communities from Little Sippewissett salt marsh, Falmouth, MA, United States - SSM-Form-2O | ecosystem: Environmental > Aquatic > Marine > Wetlands > Sediment ... | reverse complement strand
GAAGAACCACTTGCCTGCGGAGGTGAAGATGTAGACTCGCTTCTTCGCCACAGCATCCATCTTAGCCAATGCCTCCTGGAGGTCGAACATCCCCAGTGAGTGGGATGCTATGACCACGTCATGAGGTTCGATGTCGCCTCCTAGCTCGACGTCCTCCCAACTTTTTTGAATTATTCTATAGTTGGAAAGACCCCCCTCAGTCATGTTCTCCTCGAGATAGCTGAGCATCCCTTTTGACTGATCCACCGCCGTCACCTGTTTAACCATTTTGGCGATGGGGACAGAAAGGCGGCCGGTGCCTGCGCCGACGTCCAGGACGGTATAATCGGAATCGAGCTGTAGGCTCGCAACCTGCCTATCAGCCCGATCGCTTTTTCCTTTCGTCGACCTGTTGAACTCTTCCGCTCTCCTATCCCAGTGTTCGGCGGGGTTTTCACGACCCCTTCTCCTGTGCCCATCAGAGGTCATCGCCTTTCGAAGCTCGTTCCAGTTTATGATGCCGTTCAATTTTACCCCTCGTTCATCTGTTACTTCTGATTTGCAAGGTTAGTGGGGGGTGAGTACCTCATCGTCTATCCCCCCAAAAATCTCCGAATTTACTGAGAATCTATGAACTCCCTCGGCCAGATTAGGTAGTCTGCGTACTCGGAGAAGACGCCGTCAACCCCTAGAAATGCCTTCATGATCTTGTTGCCTTCTTCCTCGAGATTCAGATCTTTGAACTCATCTGGGTGAAGCACTTTGGCCATGTAGACCATGTTCAACAGGCTTTTTTCCATCGGCATGCCTCGACAGTGTGGATAGAAGCAGTTGTAGACGTTTTCATTCTGGACTGCGGCTATTGATTGGAGTTCTGGGGATTCCCTGATGAAGTCGACGGCGTCTTTGTTCTCAGGACCGTTACAGCTAACTAAGATGTACTCGGGGTCCCAGGCGATAATCTGCTCAACTCCAACGTTGATCTCGTCGCCTTCAGACTCTTCAGCCACGTTTATTCCACCCGCAACCTCCAGAGGTTCGTAAAAGTTCGTAGTACGCGTAAAGTCGCGCCCCTCCTTTGGGTCGTAGAATCCGAGAGTGGCCCCACGGGACGCAAAGTATACTGTCGGCTTCTCACTTTCATCTAACGTCTCTGTGACGGACCTCACCATTTCCACTTCGGAATCGATGAAGGCAATCAGCTCCTCAGCTTCGTCTTGCTTGTCCAGAACCTCGCCTATGAGTTCAATCTGACCAGAAATGGTATTGAAATCAAAGTCAGTGCCGACGCATACGACCGGAGCACCCACCTTCTCCTGCATATCGTCGGCCCGATTAGACCAGAACATCGTCTCGAATATGACGTCGGGGTCCAGGGATGTCATCAGCTCGTAATTTACTTCATACCTGGTGCTCGTCAGAGGAATCTTTGCAAGGCCACCACCGCAGACGCTATCCCAGCAGCTCGGACAAATCTGTTCGCTTCCATCCATGGGGCAGATGCAGCTTCCGATTGTTGCCTCATCGGTTCCGATGATCTTGTCACCATCACCCAATGCGATGATCGTCCTTGAGTTATCCGGATTTGTGGTTATGATCCGCTCGATCGGCCCGTCTATCGTCACCACTCTCCCAGCCATATCGGTAATCGTCTTTGGATAACCTTCTTCAGCAGAGGCGGGTGATGTTGCAAGCAACACCATTGATGTAAAAAGTACCATCATCAAACAATACAAAATACGTTTCATGTTTCGTACCTCCAATCTAAAAAAACGAGGGCATTACGCCCTATTTCTTACTGTGAGTCCAGGTACTCCCTAGGCCATATCAGGTAATCAGCGAATTCGGTGAAGACGCCATCAACCCCCAGGAACGTCTTGAATATCTCGTTTCCCTCGTCCCCCAGGTCAATATCCTTGAACTCTTCAGGATGTAGGAGCTTTGCCATGTAGATCATGTTGAAGAGGTTTCTGTCAGGCGGGCAGCCTCTGCAATGTGGATAGAAGCAATTGTAGACGTTGCCGTTCTGGACTGCGGCTATCGATTGCAAGTCAGGAGAAGTCAATATGAAATCGATGGAGTCTTTGTTCTCTGAACTGTAACAGCTAACGAAGATGTAATCCGGGTCCCAGGCGATGATCTGTTCGATCCCAACATTTATGGTGGACCCCTCGGCTTCGTCGGCCACATTTGTCCCGCCAGCTATCTCTAGGGGCTCATATTTGGGCTCGGTGCGGGTGAAATCGCGTCCTTCCTTTGGATCGTAAAATCCCTGAGTAGCGCCCCGTGAAGCGAAATAGACGGTTGGCTTTTCGCTTTCGTCCAAGGAATCTGTGACCAATTTTATCATATTGACCTTGGACTGTACGAATCCGATCAGCTCTTCAGCCTCGTCCTCCCTATCGAGGAGGGTGCCCATTACCTCGATCTGGCTGTAGAGGCCACTTTCAACATCGTAGCTGTATGTCCAACCACGGCCACTCGCTACCACGCAAAGACAGCCCACTTTGTTCTCCAGCTCACTTGCTTCGGATTCGCTCGATGTGATGATCAAGTCCGGCTCAAGCGAGGCGATTTGTTCATAATATGTCTCGTAGCGAGTGGCGATCACCGGCAGTTCATCCAACCGGCCTTCGAGGAGGGTCCCGAAGCAGTTCATGCATCCTATATCGAATACATCAGATGAAGTTGTTGTTGACGACATGGGGCAAATGCAGTTCCTGACACATTCTTCACCTGCGATTATCTTATCCCCCAATCCCAAAGCAATGACCAGTCTTGCGCTATCCGGCCCCATTGGGACGATCCTCTCTGAAGGCTTGTAGAAGGTTACCTCTCGGCCAGCGCTGTCTACGATGGTTCTTGGGTAGTTATCGTGAATCTGCTGGATCTTCTCCAGCTCCTCTTCGTCGTAAGACTCCTCAGCAGCTTCCAGCTCCTCGTCTGATACGATCATGTCTCCATCGAGATCACCAGGAACCACCACATCGTAAGCGACCGCGGGCATGACTGTAACCGAGATCAAGATTGCCAAAATAAGTAGATGGGGCAAACTTAATATCATTTTAGTAGTTTTACTTATCAGTACCATTGATACTACTCCACATTTATGACTAAATCACATTTTAGGATAGAACAATATATCCTATATATCCCTTTTGATGTACATAATATGAAAAAACATTATAATGGATGTTTATAATATATCCTTACCCTGAAATTGTTTAGATGGCCCCTTGTTAAGTTCATATTCAGCATTATTTCCTTCGTTCTGGGATTTAATATCCAAATAACATTTGTAAAAACTGTTGTTTTGGATGAAAACTATTTTTAGGTGGATTCAAATCATTCAGAGCTATTAAAACAGCTTTTGAGAATGGGCGAATGACACTATTATACTAAATTTAATTAAAAACGTGAGTTTCCCAAAAATTTATGTGAGGATTATCCACATAACTAGTAAACTATAAATTAATACAGAATTTCTGATATGCATGTTTTAGAACGTTTCTGGAGGATATTATAATACAACAGTTCTCATACTATTCTCCTGAGTCTTTAAACGGAGCTATGTGAGTTGGAGAGGGGATCACCATCCACCCCACCCACTACCAAATTTCAAAATTTACTGCGAGTTCAGGTACTCCCTAGGCCATACCAGGTCGTTTGCGTAATCCGTGAAAACACCGTCAACCCCGACGAACGCCTCGAAGATCTCGTTTCCCTCGTTCTCTAAGTCGAGATCGGCAAATTTATCCGGGTATAGTATCTTGGCAATGAGGATGACGTTCAGGAGGTTCTTGTCATGCGGGTATCCATAAGAATAGACGGGGAAGATTGTGTAGACACGACCTTCTTGGACTGCTTTTACCGACTGGAGCTCCGGCGAATTCAGGACGAAGTCCGCATTGCTGCCAGCGAGGAGGATGACGTCGGGGTTCCAGGCGATGATCTGCTCCAGTGCTACATTCAGGTTATCATCCCCGCCGGGGCAGTCTTTTGCGACGTTAATCCCACCTGCCATGATGAGGGGATAGTAGGTATTGACCGTACGAGTGAAATCCCGTCCCATCTTGGGGTCGTAGAACCTTGTCCCTCCGCGTGGAGCGAAGTAAACCCTGGGCATCTCACTCTCCGGGATGGCATCGGTGATATCAGTTACCATCTTCACTTTACTATCTATGAGTGCGATGAAGTCCTCGGATTCTTGCTCTCTCGAAAGCACCTCACCGACAACGCGGGCATCGTCTATTAGCGATTCGTAGGTAAAATTAGGGCCTGCGACGAAGACTGGCACGCCCACGCGCTCTTCTATGTCGTCTGCCTCATATCCAGACCAGACCGGTGGCAAGATCAGGTCGGACCTGAGCTCCGCCATCAGTTCATAGTTTGGTTCTCCGCGGGGGCCCGAGGAAGCCACCACCGGCAGGTTGTCAAGTCCGCCGGGAACGACCGTTTCCCAGCATTCTTTGCAGGCGGGCTGTTCCACTTCGGCAGATTCGTTGATCGTCGGGCAGATGCCACCCCAAGTTACACTAGCCGAGTCGGTTCCGACAATAAGGTCTCCTGCACCGAGAGCGATCACCATCCGGGTGCTGTCAGGATTGGTGGTGATGACCCGTTCCACGGGCTTATATAAGGTCACCTCTCGGCCCGCCATATCGGTTATAGTCATCGGATAATTTTCGTTGATCTGCTCGATCATCTCCAGCTCCTCGGAGGTGAGCTTTCCATCGTCGTAAGAACTTTGGGCTTCCTCCAGCTCCTCATCTGAGACAATCAAGTCGCCGTCCAGATCGCCGGGAACCACCACGTCGTAGGTGACCGCCGACACGACCGCAAGCGAAACCGAGATTGCCAGGATCATGAGAAGAGGCAATCTTACGATTTTCTCATTTATTTTGCATATATTATTCATAATATTACCTTAGATTGTATTACTAAATTCTACTTGTACAGAGATAATTTGGTATATTTACCATTTTTGGTATTTAAAAGAATAATTGATAATCAAAGTGGGTGCCATCTATCCATTTAAACGGTCTGCCAGTCCGCCTATCTCCGTCATCGGAAAGTCTAACTCCTCTCCGGAGAGTCCTGTCATGAATATTTTCTTAGTCTCAGGGATGGATGCAGCCACCATTTTCCTGTCCAGGAACTCGAGCGTGGCAGCCTTTCGCTCGTCATCCACCCGGTTTAGAACGAAGTAGGGGGTCTTTCCAATCTTGTCAGACATTTCCTCGATCTTTCCTTTCGTGAGAGGAGAAGCGACTCGTACGAGGGGTCCAGTAGGGCAAGGATAGTATCGCATCTCTCCTCGACACCCTTTCCAAAGTGCTCTGTCCCAGACTCGGTATCCACGATCACTATCCCCCACTACGCCCGCCAGGAGACTATCCAAAAACTTCTTGGACACATAGAGGCTGGCCCCGGGGGTCTAATCTACCCGTGGTCGGGACGATGTATTCTTTTAGGCGTCCCCTCTCATTCCACCCCGCTAGGCGTGTGGTGCATACCGCGCTCAGGTTCATGAGGCATATCACATTTGAAAACACCGCCTACCACAGCTATAAAAAAAGAACTCTTCAGCACAGGAGTCGGTTCGCCATCCGGATGATGTTAATAACAATTCATGATACTGGACAACTTGAATTGCTCAACGTTCTTTGTAGAAGGGAGTTGGTTCCGCCCCCTTCTGGCTCATTCATGGGTTACGCTCTTCGCCTATTCACATTGGTACTTAATGCGGTCTTTCATGTGTTCAGATCCCTACTCGCAGAGCTGGTAGAGAATCGGCATCAGGGATTTTCCTGTTTCCATAAGTGAATATTCTACTTTAGGTGGAACCTGCGCGTAAACCTTTCTGGGTGATAAGGCCGTCTTCCTCAAGCTGGCGGAGTTGTTTTGTGAGCATCCGTTGGGTGATCCCGGGATTGTAGCCTGTTCAGTAACTGGCTAAAACGCAGCGTCTCATCATTTAGCACATATAGGATCAGCGGTTTTCATTTTCCTCCGATTACGCCCAAGGTTGCACCCATTCCCCAGTCGTATTTGTGCTTTTCAGCAGTAAGATCCATTGATATCAACCCTGTACGTAACTGTTAAAATTGTTTGTATGATCTATTTATACCTTATGTTCCTATTGTATCATATACAATGAAAAGACGTGGTGAATGAAAAATGCTCTACAGGAAAAATCCCAAGAATGGAGACGAATTCGGATGTATGCGCCTCGTTGTGAAAGAAGATGGCTCTATAGATGAAGAAAGAGCCATAGATAAACAGATATTTTTGAAAAAGGAGGATTTGATATGAGTTTTAACATGTATGTACCTACCAAGATTTTATTTGGAATCGGTGAATTATAATCATAAACCGAAAGATTAATACAATAGCGGGTTAATGTTTTATCGTGCCTAAATCAGAACAGATTCACATTCAAAAACACGTCAGTCTTGAAGAACTCAATAAGAAAATACGATCTGAGCGCGATGGAAGGATTCTAAAAAGATTATATTTTGTTAAATATCGTTATGAAGGAGAAAGCGTTGCAGTCTCGTCACAACGCGTTGGAAGGTAGTGTCCCAAATTTGCTGTAAAAATGTTTCCTATACCCTTTTACTCTCTTTTCGGTTACTGTTCCATTACTAAATATCTGTTGCCCGTAATCCAATCTTCATTGATATCTATCAGTATTGAGACTGCAAGTCTCAATACTGATTCTTGATTAGGGAATGCTCCCACTACCTTACTTCTTCTTTTTAGTTCCTTGTTAATCCTTTCCAGGATATTTGTTGTCCTTATCCTTCTCCAGTGATTCTTGGGAAAGTCCCTGTAATTCAATACGTCATACTGGAACCTTTCAAGAGTGTCAGCAACACTTTTGTATCCTTCCTCATCCAGTTCTCTTATCAATTCATGCAATATTTGTGGATCTTCCAAAGCTTCCTTTATCCTGCTTGCTACCTCCTTTTGCTTCTTTTTTGAAATATTTTTCAATGCCTGACGAAACAAGTGTACAGTGCACATTTGCCAGCTTGATCCAATAAAGGATTCTCTAACCGCTTTTTGTATTCCTTTATGGCCATCAGAAATGATTAGCTTGACACCTTTCAATCCTCTGTTCTTTAAATCATCAAAGATGTCTTCCCAGAATAAAGAATCTTCACTGTCAGCCAGTTTTGCACCAAGGATCTCACGATAACCGTCTTCCCTGACACCTGCAACAATAAAGAGAGCTTTGTTCTCGTAGTGTGCGCCGTCTCTAACCTTAAAGTAAGTTGCATCGATGAAAAGATAGGGGATCCATGTTCTATTGGCTTAGAGAGAAACTCTTCGACATTCTCATCCAGCTCCTTGGTTATCCTGGAGACTGAAGACGATGATATATCTCCTACTCCAAGGGCTGACATGATATTTTCCACTCTTCGGGTGGAAACTCCCTGAAGGTAGGATTCTGTTACAGCACACAAAATAGCCTTTTCAACTCGAGAATACCTATCAAACACTTCGGTCTCAAAAGGAAACTCACGTAACTGAGGCTTAGACAATTCGAGTTTTCCAAATTTCGTAAGGAGAGTGCGAGACTTGTAACCGTTTCTACTAGCCTTACGAGAATTGGTTCTCTCATAACTGTTTGCACCGGATTGAAGAAGAGCCTCTTCTTCCATTACAAGGTTTAAAAACCAGGTGATTATAGTGTTTAACGATACTTTTCGGACAAATCTCTAACTCGCAAGAGTTCGAGATTAATCCGAAAAATATCGTTAAGCACTATAAATGGGAATTATGTTGTTGATTTTGAAAAGAATTCGAAAAAAGAATCTATATATATTTATTGAGAAAATAAAGGCTAATAATCCTGAAAACACATCGTAGTCATTTTGGATAATTTTACATCACATAAAGCAAGTGATGTGAGGGAAAAAGCCAAAAAATGTGATATTGAGTTGGTTTATCTACCAGTATATTCACCTCATTTGAATCCAATCGAGTATATTTGGAAAAGTATTAAACGAACTATATCCAAGAATTTTATCAAAAGTCAGAATCATATGAAACGGCTGATACGGGTAAATTTCTTGAAGTATGCTTCACGCATCAGCTTCGCAAAGAGTTGGATTGAAAAATTTTTGATAGACGAGTATAAGTCCAAATTATTAGGTGCTTGACTATAAACAGTCTGCACACCCAAAAAATGCCTGGCAAGAAAGCGATGATCGTTATTTCAAAAGGAAAATCCACGAGATCATACGGTTATCTTGCAAGAACAGAAGAACAGTTCAAACTTGCAGGAATAGAAACCGTGGTGTTTGACAAAGTTGAACCCAATCCATTGAAATCGACGGTTATGGCAGGCGGTTCCTTTGCAAAAGAAAATAGCTGTGATTTCATTGTCGCTTTAGGTGGTGGAAGCTGTATAGATGCGGCAAAGGCAATTGCCGTTATGGCCTCCAACAGTGGGGATTACTGGGATTATGTGTTTGGTGAAACGGGAAAAGGGAAGGCAATGGAACATAAACCACTGCCAGTTAGAGCCATTACAACAACAGCAGGAACAGGTTCCGAAACTGACCCCTGGGCGGTTGTAACACATGAAGAAAATCATGAAAGAATCGGGCTTGGTAACGACGACATGTTTCCTGTTCTGGCAGTAGTTGACCCGGAGCTTATGACGTCTGTACCGCCAAAATTTACTGCGTATCAGGGATTTGATGCCTTGTTTCATAGCGTAGAAGGCTATGTCTCGAAAGTTGCCAATCTTATGAGTGATATGTATGCTATCACAGCGATTGAGAACGTAAGTCGAAATCTTGCAAAAGCGGTGAAAGACGGAAAGGACATTGACGCACGCGAGAAGGTTGCATTTGGCAATACGCTCTCTGGTGTGGTTGAAACTGTTGGACTTTGTACAAGTCAACATTCTTTAGAGCATGCCATGTCAGCATTCCATCAGGAACTCCCACATGGTGCAGGCCTGATCATGAATAGAAAAGCGTATTTCACACATCTCATTGATAAGCACGTATGTGATGACAGATTCGTTCAGATGACAAAGGCTATGGGAATGGGAGATGCCACAGAGCCGATGGACTTCATCAAGATGCTGGTGAAATTACAGGAGGACTGCGGCGTTGCCAACCTCAAAATGTCCGATTATGGCATAACGCCTGAAGAATTTGAAACCATGGCGAAGAATGCCAAAGACACAATGGGCTTTTTGTTTACGTGTGACAGAAGCGAAATCAGCGTCGAGGAATCTGCTGCTATTTACAAGAAATATTATAAATAAAAGGAGTATCTGACATGGATTGCCCAGACGATTTGAGTGGAAGTGTAATCTTCAGCAAAGGCGAAAAAATGTTGGATGAGCATTTCATAGGGTCTGTATGGCTTGATATGCTGGTTTCTAATGACAGCACTTTTAATTGCCCGATAGGTAATGTAACTTTTGAGCCGGGCGCAAGAAATAATTGGCATAAGCACCCAGGCGGGCAGATTCTGCCTGTTACCAGTGGCAAAGGATATTTTCAGGAAGAAGGCAAGCCGGTACAGGTGATTCAGAAAGGTGATGTGGTAAAGATCAATCCTGATGTTAAACATTGGCATGGTGCCACACCGGATAACTGGCTCGTACATCTCGCGATTAGCACTAACGTCCAAAAAGGAGTCGTCGAATGGCAGGAACCAGCAACTGATGAAGAATACAACAACTTAGGATAAAATCATCCGTTTAGAGATGAAAGGATTCTATGAAGATACACACGACGAAGAGTTCAAGCACAGAAGAAAACGAGATCTTTGTGGCATATTTTTCGCATACCGGCAACACGCGTGAAATTGTCAACCAAATAAGCGTTGAGGATATCACAAAGCTTTGCCCACAGTCAACCATTCTGGAGAGGCTTGCAGTCCGAGGATCAAGTGTAAAAAATAGTGCAGGGTGAGGTATCCGAGTGGCTGCTTGAAATTGGTATGACAGAATAAGAGCAACATTTCCGATCTGTTATGTGATTAATTCGAGCGTTCTAATTTCGTATCGCCATCTATGATGGCTTCCCACAAATAAAATAGCAATAAAGCAAATCAATCGAGGGAATTATCATTGACGGATAATGTCGGACACCATTACTTATCCTGGTGCTTGTACTCGCGATCACCCTCACCAGCTACTTGATGATCGCATTCGACATCTTCTGGCACAATCTTGGCTTCTCTACCACTGAACTTTCCTGGACCCAGAACGCTTATACGATTGCCACTGACATTTTTATAACATTGATAAGGGATGGCCTATATCAGTCACCACTCTGCTGATACCCCCCTATCTTACCGGAATAATGGGCCCTCTCACTGCATCAAGTATCATCGGCGTCACCAGAGAATATGCAGGCTCCCCGCCAGCTTGGCGGTTCTCTTGGACTCATCACTCTGGTTACCATATTCGCCACCGCCAACTTTTCCAATACCGGCATGGGGAAATGTAGCAAGTAGGTTCACGTCTGTGTAGAACAGAATGATTGCCGGAACGTCTTCAGCGTAGACTATCGTGGCTGCTAACGGCGAGGTCGAAAATCTCGCCTCACCGTTTTTAGCCCATTTCATCAAGAAGCGTTACTGAGAGTTCAGGTACTCCCTTGGCCAGACCAGGTAGTCTACGTACT
>Ga0272442_10011764_pt1 | contig 10644 bp, 9 predicted proteins | sample SSMForm2O_FD_200262 | JGI IMG/M metagenome (GOLD analysis project Ga0272442, IMG submission 200262) | Marine sediment archaeal communities from Little Sippewissett salt marsh, Falmouth, MA, United States - SSM-Form-2O | ecosystem: Environmental > Aquatic > Marine > Wetlands > Sediment ... | reverse complement strand
GCACCAGTAAAAGCCCAGTAATATGTACCATTGTTTACTGTATAATTTGTCTGATAATTTACCCAAGCACCAGTATAGTTTGAGGCAAAAGTAACATTTATATCATCACCTTCTGGATCTGTTACTGAAATATGACATGTTGGTGTAAGTGAGATATTTATTGAATTATTAGTTGGATATGGAGAATAAATTGTAAGCTGATCATTTACAAATGGGTTATCATATACATCTGTATAGTTTACTCCAATACCATCGCTACAGGTAAAACTATAGTTATGCCACCCGGTACTAAGTGTTGTAGAATAATTATATTGTTTTCCATCTGTTGTATTTGTATCTGAAGCATTTGTCTCTGTCATACTATACATGATATCATCAATATAAATTCTTACATATGTGGCTGAATGGTTATCTGCATCTGTAAAGTTTACAGTATATTCAAATATTGCAGATGTAGAACCAACAACTGGATCTACAGCCCCATCTGATAGATAAGAATTATTGTTTGTAGCATTTGTAACTACATTTAAAACAAAAGTTTCACTAACATTTATTCTTGTACCGCCATCTGTGGCTTCTATCCGCCAGTACCATTTTCCATCTGGTAATGGATTACAATCATAGGTTTCATTTATATCTACATCTATAGCACGCCGATATGGGCTCGTAAAACTACTATTTAGATCTGCATACCAGACATAATAAAGATTTCCTGTTTCTCCTCCTATACCAGACCAGTTAAAAGTAGTTGTATTTGTGTTAATAGTTGTATCATTCAATGGATCTTCAAGTGTTATCCTAACCTCTGGGCTGACAACTATCCATGTCATAACTACATTATAAACAGTTATTGCACTAGCAATTGCGACAAAAGCAATTATTGCTATTACAAAGAATTTTTTAAACGATATACGTTTAATTTTTTTGTTGTTGCTTTCGTCTTTTAACATATCTATTCCCCAGATATAAAATCGCTATTAGCATAAATATGATGTACAAAAAAAGATAAATCGGGTTTAAATCACTCGCATTTTTTTCTGCTTCAGTCATATTTGCTTCTTCAAAACTTTCAGCATGAAAATATATCTGTAAACGTGGTGTTTTAAGACTAAGCAAACTATTACCACTTACATATTTTCCATCTGTAATATTTATCCATTTTTCTTCATATTCTTGATCAGGTAATTTTTCATAAATATCTACAACCATTTCTTTTTCTTCATTTGGTATTACTTCAAATATTACAATCTGTGACCAATTCTCCTTAAAAACTGGATAAGTTGGAGAAAGCAAAATATGACCAGGATCTATAAATGTAACATTATAATCCATGCTACTAGAATTTAAAAGTTTTAAACCTTGATATATTTGTATCCCTGGCGCAGCATATGCTATACTACTGAATTTTATAGGTTGCCCAGGTTTAAAACTATAAACATCAAAACGACTAGGAAAAAAACCAATACCATATCTACCAATATTATTAGTAGATTTATTATAAAATTGTTCACTACAATATTCCCAAGATGGAAGGATTTCCGGCTGCATATAATATTCTTCGCCTAACTGTTCCGCTGTTATTTGCTGTGTCTCAAAAAGATGTTTTATTTCATAAAAATCCTCTGGGAACTCTGGTAAATTTTCAAACACATCTTTAGAAAAAAAGTATTGAGGTCTATAATCACTTAGCCCAGCAACAGTTATAGTTTGCAATAATATAAAAGTTGTAATAACCATAATGATTATAGTTTTTTTCATGTGTTTCTTTCTCCTCAATTTTGTTTTAAGTTATTTTCAAAATCACCTGAAAATGTGGTCTACCTGTTCTGAAAAAATACCCACTAGGATAATACAGAGATCCGTAGTATTCATGTTCTGTAGAAAAATAGTATTCCTGGTTTATATCAAAACATGGCGGCTCAACATCCAAAGCGACAACATAGTCTCCAGCTGGTGTATCTGCGGCTATTGTTATTTCTAATTCTACTATTCTCACCCAGTCATCAGGAAAACCGCTTTCTCCTAGTTTATCACCATATTTATCCCGTAATATTAGATGTGTTGGTTTTAGTATTACCATCCAGCCTTCTTCACCGACATTGCAGCTTAATAAATCATTTTTAAAACCAGTAAATATCTCATCATCTGGATTTAATATCTTTACTGATAGGTATTTATCTGCATTTTTTGGTTGATCAAATACTTTATTACCTAAGATATTAACTGCTTTATCTGGTAAATATGGTTTTACTACTAATCCCTGATATGAATTTACATCAAAACCGGTTCTAAAATATGTGTTAACAACAATTTTATCGTTTTTCACATTTGTAGCGACTTCTTTTATTGTTGGATAACAGCCATATCCTTCTGGTGTCCATCTACGTTCATCAAAATTTAGATAACGGTTTTCATAGATGTCAAACCATGCAGAGTAAAACTCTGGCTGTTTCCAGTATTCGGCACTCAACCGGCTGTAGTCTGTGATTTTTCCATCATATACAAGTTTAGATATGGTAAAAAAATCTTCTGGAAATGCTGGTAATTCATTGAAATACCATTCATACTGATCTGCTGTCATATTTGGATATATTGGTCTATAATCTCCTGTAATATCATTATAAACAACTTCTAGGTACTTACCAGGTACTATTGCTGCTCCTTCAGTGTAATCATAATCCGTATTTTTTGGATTGTTATCTAAAGGTAACAATGATTTTGAAAGTGGTGTAGTAAGTGTAACGGCTATTGCAACACCTACACTTGCTAATACTAATATTGCAATAACCGCAATGGTTTTTTTCTTCATTTAGCTATCTCCTGTCTATACGTTTGTCGCATATATCTTCAGTGTTCTATCTACACCAGCTGTTTCTTCTACATTTGCACCGCTAGACCAAAACCAGAAATCTTGATCTCCACCTATTGCTAGACTTGCTATCCATGTCTGGTTTGCACTACAATTTGCGCTTCCATAAAGGATCCTTGTAGTATTGCTGTCATCTCCTATACTTAGATTAACATGTGTTACATTGGTTGGAAAGCTAGCTATATTTGCTTCTATCTGTAATGCTGTATTTCCATCGTTTTGTATTCTTAGTGCAGCTGTTCCACTTTCCTGACTTGAAGCCGCAAGATCTGAGAAAGTTTGACCTTCACCTGTTGCATCAAACTCAATCTTACCTTCTCCAGTTGGATAGGAAATGGTTAATGTTGTATCTGCTGGTACAATCCATGTAATTGTTACATCGTTACTATCTGCTGATACTGGCGTTATTGCTAAAGCCAGAAATGCACCTACAAATGCAACAAGTACCATTAGTGAAATTATTTTTTTCATATTACAACCTCACGTTTGACCTTCCACAGATTAGGTTCCTTTTTTCATATATTCCGCCTGTGGTTCGTTTATTATCCATAATAATTTATCCTCCATATAAAGAAGACGTAATTTTTACGTCTTGATTGTTTGTCTGTTCTTCTACAGATACAAAATCCAGCCATAACCAGAGTTGTTCATAGGTACTGGTTGCTAAGTTTGTTATTATCTGTGTATAAGATGGATCCTCAGCTATTTCATTTACTCCATGATTGGGAGCGTTATCTGTAGTATTATATTTAAGAGATATTCCAGTACCTGGATCTCCTGTCCAATTCATAGTAAAATTCAATGGTACATTACCAGTATTTGAAATGTTAAGAGCGGGTACAACAGCTGTCTGATTGTCTTCGCTTACATTATATTCTGTTGTCTGACCTACACCAGTAGAACTTAATGTCCAATCTTTAAAATCTAAGTTACCGCTTGAAGAAGTTGTAATTGTAAAACTAAGGCTCTGAGCTACTACTGTTAAACCAGTATGCACTCCAGAATAATTTTTACCCACTCCATCATAGGCATAAAAAGTATAACTATATTCACCAGCTGTCAACACAGTTGTATACTGATATATAGCCCCTGTTGTATTATCACCAGATATATAATATTCTGCTAATGATTGATTGTAATACCAACCATCTTTTGAAATATTTACTGACAAATAGCCATCTTGTGGACTTTCACCATCTGCATCTGCCCATGTTATATTGAAATATATTGTGGTATAACTCGCTACTGCATTATCTGGTTCTCCTTGTGGATTGGTCAATTTAGGTAAATTATTTAATGAGGCAACTGTAGTAAAGTGATAAGTTTCATTAGTCCATAAAGAACCATCACTGACATTCACACTCCAATAATAAGTTTGAGAATTGCCACTGAAATTGCTATTTGTTTGTGTAACATTTGTTCCACTTGACACGCTTGTATTGTCCAAAGCAAATTTAGCCCATGCACCACTACTATTAGACCACCATTCCACCGTCATGCTATCCCCACCGCTATCTTTACAAACAACATGCAATTGTGGTGTTGTACTTACATCTGTAGTTGTGTTTGGTGGGCTTTCTCCACTTAACTGTGGTGCAAAGTCTCCCAAGTTTTCATACCAAAATGTTCCACCCCATGTTTCACTATCCTGACTTGCAACTACAAGATCTAATGCACCATCCATATCTACATCTATTGCCTGTACATCTGAAGGTATCATTGTTGCATTTCTTTCTATTATATGTTCTGTCCAACTTTCAGCTCCATCATTCTCAAACCAAGCTACTACATTATCATTCATATATGTAACTATTATATCTATATCACCATCATAATCTACATCTGCTGCTTCACTCCCTCTTACACCTTTTGTTATTGCATCATCTATTGCATGTTTTGTCCAACTGGATCCATCACCATTATCATTTTCAATCCAAAATACTCCATATGGCGTTGGATTATCATAATTACCCGTAATTACATCTAAATCACCATCACCATCTACATCTCTAAGATTTATTTTATTTGGGCATGAAAAAGAAGTATCTATATCGTGTTGTGTAAAAGAACCTGTACCATCATTTTCCCACCATTCAACAGTATCTAAACCATCCCCCGCTACTATATCAATATAAGTATCTCCATCAATATCCCCAACATCTATTGCATGATAATCTGGAGAAGCATTAATCAAATTATAATGCCATGAATTATTACTATTGCCATTTTCCATCCAATATAAATCATTTTGACCTGGATCAACAACAACAATATCTGACATGTTCTGCCCATCTATATCTGCAAACCAAGCTACATATGGATATACATCCCCTGAAACATCAAGATGCACTACATATTGTGTAAAGTTTTCATTATCACCATCGTTTTCAAAATAAATAACACCTTCACCACTTCCAAGAACAGTATCTCTACTGGTTCCAACTATATCATAGTCTCCATCTCCATCTAAATCAGTTACATCTGCATGAATGCATCCCATCATATCATTATCTATATAGTGGTGCTCCCATGAAGTACCATCTCCATTTAGATTTTCTGACCATGCATAAAATCCTTGCCCCCCGTCATATTCACCACGTGGTGAACCATCTATTACATCAGTATCTCCATCTTTATCAAAATCTATAGCATAAATATCCGCAGAATTACCTTCTACAATATTACTCAATATAGAATTGTTATTACTGAAAAGTGCTATACTAAAATAAAATGTTTCATTATCCCATCTATTATATCCATCACTAATATTAACTCGCCAATAATAAGTTGTAAGTGCTTCTGAAAAATTACTATTAGTTTGATACACTGTTTCTGAATTTGATGTTGTTGTATTTGTTCCAAATGTTACCCAATCAACACCATTTGTACTATTGCTTTGCCATGTTACATTTATCGTATTGTTAATATCATTATCTGTCACTGTTATACTTAATTGAGGCACAGTAATATGAACTAAAGATGAATTAGTTGGATTTTCATCACTTATCACTGGATCTGAATATGTTGGTTCGCTTGCTGCTTCTTCTTGATCACCTAATGTAAACCAACTATTGTTTGTTGCATTGCTCATCATATTCTGCTCTGTAGCTATCCATGCTTCACTAAACTCTGAATATGCAACTCTAAGCTCATCTATTTTTCCATCATAATTTTTTGAACCCGCTGTACTTGCCCCGATAAAAAAATCAGTTTGAGTACCAGCATTAAAAGTACCAGCATTTGTACCTAATTCTTGACTGTTATCATCAACTCTTGCTTCCCATTTTGTGTTGTCGGAATGTTTTGCAACAAAATAACTCCATTCGTTTATATTACCTTCATTTTCAAAATCGTTTATATCATTATATTCTCCATTACCTGTTTTAATCCTAAACCTAAAATCACTTTGATCATCATTGTAAAATATATATAAATTTTCATAATTACTACTATCTTGTAATTTATTTATAATATAATCATCTGTATTTGATCCATCAGCACCAAGTGTCGTTGGATTTAGATACATAGTTATTGTAAAGTCTCCACCACCATCTAACAACGCCGATTGTTTCAAATGTTTATTATCAGCTGTACCAAAATCTGCACATCCACCAAATATTCCACCACTTGTATTAAGTGTAACACTATTTACATTTGTTAAATCATATGTTCCAGCACTGTCAGATAAATTCCTGAAATGGTAAACTGCTGTATAATTACCCCAAACACCACTCACATCTTCTTGATTGCTTGCACCATCATTACCATAGTACATCCAAACCTTCTTTGTCTGTATATTCGGATCTAACATCCACACAACAAGCTGTCCATCACCATTATTAAAATATTCTATCTCATGGCTTAATTGCGTACTGTTGTCATCATAATCAATAAAGCAAATGTCATCCCCATTATCTTGAGCATGTAAAACCAATTCTGGATCACTACTTAAATTCAATACACAAACAAATTCCTCTATTACACTATCAGTTATATATGCATTATTCCACGTTATCAATTTTCTATAATCCCAATTGCTGTTCCACCAATTTTCACCACTAGCTTTTACTTCATCCGTATAAAAAAAAAGTATCCCAGAAAGCATCATAATTACACTAATAGTAATTACAGTAATTTTTTTAATTATCTTTCTTTCTATAGGTTTAGCCTCCCTTATTTTTCCTTATAAAATTTGCATAAATTATATACACTGAAAAGAGGAGAAACGACACTCCAAAAATCATGTTATAATTCCCATATGGCAATGTCGCATCTTCATATACCCATGATACAGTAGTAGTAGCTCCAGCAGTTACAACCTCTATAGAATTAGATATTTGAATGCCATCAACTATTATAAAAAGAGATAAAAGCAATAAGATAATCCCAGCCATCCCTCCGAAGATCTGGTTGTTAGTTATTACATTTATTACTAAAAATATTATGAAGAAAACTAACCATATCGCTAGCATTATGTCAATCATGTTTCCTATATCCTCTATAATCCATATAAGGTTTTCTTTAAAAAAATTTTATGAGAAAGACAGAATGTCTTTCTCTTGTTATGCATCATTGTGCTTTTAACCTTATTACCACCAATTACTACCTTAGTAGAAACTAACGATAATGAGGATAAGAGCTACTGCTATCAGTAACGGCATCAACTCAACTATTGTTGCAGTTGTACCCGTTAAGTTAGCTTCGTCAACAATGTCTTGGACTACTGGTATAACAACTGCTACTGCAATTATGATTATGACCATCAATCCAATGAAATTTTGAGTTACTTGGGCTTTAAAGCCTGAATTTGTTTCGCTAAACATAAGAGCCTCACGACCTCCTTATCGGTTTACTTCTGCTTTATTATTCTGGGTGCAGAGCCGAGTATCCCATAGTTTGCAAACAAGTATTAAAAAATATGTATGTTATGAGATTTATATAAACCCTACAAATCAGATTTTTATTATTATTTTACCCCTTCTAACAATATATCCTTTCTCCTGTAGATACTTAATTATTTCGTTGCTGTCATCTTTGTTTAAGCGCATCTTAGATAGATCATGGCGGAATTGTTTTACTTGGATATGAGATCCATTGTTATCTAATATCTCAGTAACTATTTTTTCCATTACTGGAGAAAGCCCAGCTCTTGCAAATGGCATCCTACTCCTCACCTACCTATTAATTAATTTATGTAGACCTAATCCTACTATTAAACCCGCAAATATTGCTATAAAAATCCTCATATCTGGAGCAAAATCAAATACTAGAAACATTGCGGGTAATAATACTACACTCCCAACTAACATCCCCAGACCTAAAATAAGAGTAAATATTAAAAAGAAAAGAAAAACAATTCCAGCTATCATCAATTCAGATCCAAATAAGGTATAAAATGCATCATGTATCTCACTAAATATATCACCCATAGCTGTTAAAAATATAAAATTTAATGTTAGCATATTGCTCATGTTCTACCACCTGATATAAAATCAATTATTGCTAAAAACATAAACAAATTAAAAAATACTATCAATATCATATCTATTGGTACCGTACCAGCTACCCAATGCATTTCACCTGACAATGGTTCAATTGGAAAAATAAATATATTTGCAAAGATAGTAATCAAAATAATTGGAATTATGTAAGCAAATGCCTGAGCTCCACCCGCTTTACCTATAATATACATTCCTACAGCTGTTGCTATAGTACCTATTATTGCTAAAACAGGATTTTCTTCAGCGGATCTAAAAAGACCTTCTATTCCTTGTATCATCATATCTCCGATACTAAAATCTGCTCCAAATTCATCTGGTTTTGTCACATCTATAACATCTGCATCTCCACCTGGATCTGGATCCTGAGAAGTATATGCTGTCCATGCACTTGTAAAACCCATGAGATAACATACTGCTATAAGACCGAACATAATCATTACGAATGCACTTACCAAACCAGTATATTTTTTCTTCATATTCTACTCCATATAAATAATGCAAAAGTATAGACAAGTGCTGTAATTGTCAGTATCGCCCAGCCACTAATACCACTATCCATCATAAGATCAGGTTTTAACATAAGTGCCAGAGCCATTATTCCTATACCAATGTATCCAGTACCCAATCCAGCTACTGGAAGCAATACAGCCATTACCAGCGCCATAATTATAACAGTTACAAGCAAATACACCCAATCTGGAATATAATCCCATACTGGACTATCTCCAAATCCACCATAATCTAAAAACACAAGTGTAGATCCAGTCTGTGTGACTTCATAAGCCGGATATCCCTCCTTTTTATACCAGCATTCAATCTTATATTTACCAGCAATAAGAGTAATATTTGTATGTGAAATGGTATAACTTATAGATCCGCCACTGGGCTGTGTAGTAACATTCTCTGTATACAATACAACCCATTGACCTAAAGTCTCATTATAATAAGAAATTGTGGCACTAAACCATTCAAGATCGCTATAGTCTGCTGTAATATTAAAATAAAATGTAAAATTGCTGCGCTGGTAATGATTATGTGGCTCTATATCCCATGTAATCCCAGCAAACATATTTTCTTCTTCACTAGAACTATAATCAATATCTATTTTAAAAGTATGCACAAATACACTATCAGATGGCGTATAATCATATGTTTTTGTTTCAAAACCTTGACCTGAAGCATTAATTTGTACTTTATAATTTACAAATGGGATAAGGAATATCTCAATTTGACCATTACCATCTGTGATATATGATCCTACTTCTTCATAAATCCCTGTTGTATTAATATATCGTTTAACAATTACTTTTGCATTATCTACAGCTGAACCAGATAGATCTACAACTCTGAGAACATAAAGCTGTGGTTCTATATAGCTAGTACCCTCATATGAATAATATTTAACACGAAGCAAAAGCGTATCTTCAGAAAGCTCTGAGCTGTTTACTGTTACACTGGTGGTTGTACTTGTATATTTTTGTTTTGGAATATCAATCCAAGTATAATACTCATTAACATAGGTATAATATTCAATTCTTACAAGAGTTGTATTTGTATTTAATGCAGAACTGTTTATTGTTGCTGTGTATCCAGCTATCGTTGCATAAGTATGTGCAATTGGTCTATCTGTTACTCCTTGACCTAATACATCTAAGATATAATCTACTTTTACCATAGATGTATTTTCATCCATTATTGTATTGTTTACTGTTACATTTGTACTATCATAAGTATAATGATCTGCTGATACCCAAACCCAGCCCCCATAAATTGTATCATTATATTGATATACACCAAGCACCTGTCCAACTGGAAAATGTGAAAAAGTAATATTTTTATCAACAGCTGGATTTGTAACAGCTGCACTATCTGTATAGATGTCTTCAGCATTAAGATTTTCATATGCAACTATTTGATAAATCTCATCACATGTAAAATTTAATGTCATAACTAGATCTACAGCTGAATTTGAGACTGTTTTACTATCTGCATGGATAAAACGATCATAGCTTACACGCTCATATTTTTCAACAACATCTATTTCATATATCTCATAATCTAGATTTATTGTTTGGTCTGAATTATAATCAGTAATATTACTACTTTCTGTATGATAACGTAAATCACCTGGGCTGGGTACTTCACCGCCACCATCAACTGGATCTGTTGTTGGCACACGGTCTGGTGGCAAATATGCATCAAAAGATATCACTCCAGTATCAGATACATCTTTTTGGTATACTCTATTTTTATATCCATCTGCACTAAAACTAA
>Ga0272442_10011763_pt1 | contig 10645 bp, 4 predicted proteins | sample SSMForm2O_FD_200262 | JGI IMG/M metagenome (GOLD analysis project Ga0272442, IMG submission 200262) | Marine sediment archaeal communities from Little Sippewissett salt marsh, Falmouth, MA, United States - SSM-Form-2O | ecosystem: Environmental > Aquatic > Marine > Wetlands > Sediment ... | reverse complement strand
TCTTCTTGTCGGTGACGCCGTAGACGACGCCCGAGGTGCCGGCGGTGACGGCGATCTCGCCTGGCTGGAGGACGCTGAGCGAGAGGGCGTTGTTGGGTTGGTCGCCGCCGCGGTAGCTGACCTTGGTACCGGGGGCGAGGCCCAGTTCTTCGGCGGCGGCCTTGATGAGCTCGCCCTGGACGGAGAAAGTCGGGACGGTGTCGGCGACGAGGTCGGGGGCGATGCCGTAGTTGTCGAGGACGAACTGGGCCAGTTCGTCGGACTCGAAGTCCCACATGATACCTTCGGACAGGCCGGAGGGGGTGGTCTTGATGTCGCCGGTCATTTGCATGGCGATGAAGTCGCCAGGCAGCATCATCTTGTCGATCTTGGCGTAGACGTCCGGTTCGTTGTCCTGGACCCATTTGAGCTTGGAGGCGGTGAAGTTGCCGGGCAGGTTGAAGAGGCGTTTGAGGCATTGGTCGGTGCCGATGTCTTCGGCGGCTTTTTGGCCGATCTGGACGGCGCGGCTGTCGCACCAGATGATCGAGGGGCGCAGGACTTGCTTGTTCTTGTCGACGAGGACGAGGCCGTGCATTTGGTAGGAGATGCCGATGGCCTTGACGTCGGCGGGGTCGAACTTGGCGGTGGCCTTGATTTTCTGGGTGGCGAGTTTGACGTGCTCCCACCAGGTGGCGGGGTGCTGCTCGGCCCAGTCGGCCTGCTGGGCGATGATGTCCAGCTCCTTGTCCGGTGAGGTCGCGGCCGCCAGGGTCTTGCCGGTGCCGGCGTCCATGAGGGTGGCCTTGATCGAAGAGCTTCCGACGTCGTATCCCATCAGCAGTGCCATGTGCGTGTCCCCTTTCCTATGCGGCTTTGTGATCGTCCAGCCGTCCCGATGTGACCCTGCTCAGACGAGGGTCTGACGAGCGCGACGGAGGAGTCTGGATTCCCGCCTGCGCGGGAATGACAATCGCGGTGGTTTCGTCTGGCCAGTGTTACTCGTAGTTCCATTTGAGTAGCCATGGGTCTTTGGTTTGTTGTTGGAAGGCTTTGAGCTTGGCCTTCATTTGGTCGAGTTTGGTTTTGTGGTTCGGGTCGTCGGCGAGGTTGACGACTTCGTGGGGATCGTTCTGGAGGTCGTAGAGTTCGAACTTGGCGCGGTGGAGGTAGGCGTCGATGGTGCGCCGGCCGTAGGTGGTGTTGCCCCGTTTGAGATTGCCCTGCCAGGTGGCGGCTTCCCAGAGGTCGCTGGCGAAGGGGTATTCGAGGCCGTGGGCGATGTTCCAGATCAGCTTGAAGCGGCGCTCGCGGACGACGCGCATGGGGTAGTACATGGTGATCTCGTGGAAGGTGTGCGAGGCGTAGGTGGTGTCCCAGCCGGCGGCGTGCTGGCGCTCGAGGGCTGGTTTGAAGGAGCGGCCGTGGAATTCGTAGTCGCGCGGGGTGGCGCCGGCGAAGTCGAGGATGGTGGGGGCCAGGTCGGCGTAGTTGACTAACGCGTCGCAGGCGATGTTCTTGTTGTTCTGCCAGGGGGTGCGGACGATGCAGGGCAGGTTCATGCCGGGCTCATAGAGGGTGGTCTTGGCGCCGGGGAAGGCGATGCCGTTGTCGGAGATGTAGATGACGATGGTGTTGTCGTATTGGCCGGCGTTCTTGAGGATCTGGATCAGGCGGCCGATGCCCTGGTCGACGCGGGAGACGGCCTGATAGTACTGGGCCAGCTCGGCGCGGCACTCGGGGATGTCGGGCAGGAAGTCCGGGACGATGACGTCGTCGGGGTCGTACTTGACTTCGTTGATGCCGGGGTAGGGCTGGTCGCGATTGCCGAATCGGTCGGGCTGGTGAGGCAGGTCCTTGGCTACGCCTCCGCCGCGATGGGGGTCGGAGGTGCAGTAGTAGAGGAAGAAGGGTTTGCCATCGCTATCGGCGATGAAGTCGCGGCAGTTGTCAGCCATCTGGACGGGGCTGCGGCCGCTTCCGCGCAGGGCAACGTCGAACTCGTAGACGTGGTCCGGGGCGACGTGGTACTTGCCGACGCGGCCGGTGCGGTAGCCACCTTGCGAGAGCAGGACGGGCAGGCTGCGGACGCGATCGAAGCTGATGAAGTGATGATAGCTGTGCTGATGTCCGTACTGGCCGTTGTAGTGGTTGTAGAGGCCGCTGAGGATGACGGAGCGGCTGGCGCTGCAACTGGCGGTGGTGCAGAAGGCGTTGGTGAAGCGCACGCCTTCGGCGGCGAGCTTGTCGAGGTTGGGGGTCTGGATGACGGGGTTGCCGTAGCATCCGAGGTCGCCCCGGCCGTGGTCATCGCTGACGATGAGGACGACGTTGGGTCTCTTGTCGGTCGCGGCTGCGCTTTTCGACGCGGCCAGTGCCGCGACGCCGGCGGCGCAGGTCTTCATGAAGTGTCTGCGAGTGATGGATTGGTGTACCATGTTGTTTCTCCGATTCTCTAGGTCAGGCGTAGGCGGCGTCCGACTTCGCGCAGGGTCCTGACGTCGTCAGAATGGATCGAGCCGTCCGGCAGGGGGCCCGTGTTCATCAGCAGGTTGCAGTTGGCGGCCCAGGCGCTGTCGAGGCGCTTGAGCACTTCGTCGGCGTCGAGGTGCCGGCTGTCGTCGGCTTTCTTGTAGCCCCAGACGCTGGGCTGGAGTGTGTCGCAGATTTCGTTGTGTTTGTCTTTGTTGCCTTCCCACGCCTTGCGGGCGACTTCGCGGTGCTTTGGGTCTTTGAGTCGGTCGGCGAGCGAGTGGCCGCGGCGCTCGGGGGCGGCGAAGTCCTCGGTGCCGCTGGCGCCTTGCTTGAAGGAGATGAGGGTGTGGGGCTGGAGCGAGCGGATCAGGGCGTAGGTCTCGTCGATGGGGAACAGGTCGGGTCGGTTGTAGAAGCCCATGATGGGGTCGAACCAGATGCCGGCGATGGGGCCGTAGTTGGTGAGCAGCTCGCGCATCTGGGCGTGGACGTAGTCGACGTAGATGCGAAAGTCTTCGTCCTTTTGCCATTTGTACTCGGGCTGGGGCTCGTCGTAGGCGGGGCGAGCGTAGGTCCAATTCCCTTCGCGCGGATAGAAGTAGGGGTGCCACCAGTCGGCGGCGTAGGAGTAGTAGAGGAACAGACCGAGGCCCTTCTTCTGGCAGGCTTCGGCCAAGTCGCCGATGATGTCACGACGGGCCGGGGCGGCGAGGCTGTGGTAGTCGTGCTGTTTGGTTTCGAAGAGGCAGAAGCCGTCGTGGTGGCGCGAGGTCAGGTTGACGTATTTCATGCCTGCTTCGCAGGCCAGGTCGGTGATGAAGTCGACGTCGAAGTTGTGGGCGGTAAACTGGTCTTTGAGCTTCACGTACTCGGCGACGGGGATGCGTTCGCGGAGCATGACCCATTCGCCCCGGCCGAGGTGGCTGTAGAGGCCGTAGTGCATGAAGAGGCCGAACCGGGCCTCGGCGAACCACTGGCGGGCGGCCTGGCGGGGATCGTCCTGGTAGAGTTCTGCGTAGTCCTTGAGGTAGGAGGGCACGGCGGCTTTCTTGCCTAACGGGCCCCCGATACTCTGGCAACCGCTGAGCGCCAAGGCGGCGCCGGTGCCGGCGGAAAGTTCTAGAAAACGCCTGCGGTTCATATTGGGTCGCATGAAGGGCTCCTGCAAATCGTCTTGAACGGGGGGATGGTACCAGATTCGCGCGGGAGACGCAAAGGCTGTTCGATGGCGTCTAGCCTTTGGGCGCGACGTCGCGTTGCCAGGCGGTTAGGGCGGCGCGGAGGGTGGCGACGGTGTCGGGGTTGGTGTTTGCCAGGTCGTTTTGTTCGGCGAGGTCTTGGGCGAGGTTGAAGAGGTGCGTGGTGTTGTCCTGGATGAGGAGCTTCCAGGGGCCTTTGCGTACGGCGCGCTGTTTGCGGTGGGCCCAGAAGAGCGTGCGCTCGGGGAGCTTGCCGGTCTGGGTCAGGGCGGGTGTTAGGTCGATGCCGTCGAGGGCGAGGCCGGGCGGCAGATTCGCGTGGGTCAGGGCGGTCATCGTGGGGAAGAGGTCCATGCCGAGGACGGTCTGGTTGCAGGTGGTGCGCGGTGCGATGCGGCCGGGCCAGTAGGCGATGGCGGGGACGCGGTGGCCACCTTCCCAGAGGCTGCCTTTATTTCCGCGCAAGGGCGCGTTGGAGCCGTTCTTGTTGGCGCCGTTGTCGGAGCAGAAGAAGATGAAGGTCTTGCGTTCGAGGCCGAGGGCACGGACGGTTTCGACGACGCGGCCGACGCTTTGGTCCATGGCCTCGACCATCTCGCGATAGGCGCGTTTGATCTCGGCGCCCTGGGTCTTCTTGCCCTTGCGGCCGCCGGGGAGGCGCTCGGGTGGGTCTTGGCGGCCCTGGTAGGGATAGTGCGGCGCTTCGTGCGGCAGGTAGAGGCAGAAGGGTTCGTCCTTATGTCGCTGGAGGAAGTCGACGGCGTGTTCGGTTACAAGATCGGTGACGTAGCCTTCTTCGGGGGTTTTCTCAAGGCCTTTCCACCAGTCGGCGATGTCGGCCTGGTCGATGTGGGTGTGGTAGTCGACGTTGCCACTGACGTAGCCGATGAATTCGTCGAAGCCCTGTTTGGTGGGGTTGAACTCGACGCGGTAGCCGACGTGCCACTTGCCGAACAGGCCGGCGACGTAGCGGCGCTGCTTGAGGACTTCGGCGAAGGTGCTCTCTTTTTGGGCCATGCCCGTTTCGCGGGCCGGTCCTTTGGCGGTTACGACGGCATCGATGCCACAGCGTTGCTGGTAGCGACCGGTGAGTAGCGCGGCGCGCGTGGGGCTGCACACCGCGCCGTTGGAGTGGTAGTCGGTGAAGCGCATGCCACCGGTGGCCAGGGCGTCGATGTTGCGTGTCTGGATCGGCCCGCCGTAACAACTGATGTCGCCATAGCCCAGGTCGTCGGCCATGATCAGGATGATGTTGGGGCGCTCGTCTTCGGCTGCGCCGGCTACGCGGGAAAGTTGCGGTCCGGCGGCCGCTGTCAGGGCGCAAGCCGTGAGCTTGAGGAAATCGCGGCGGCTCAGGTTGTTCGCAGCGTTCACCGGCAGCGCGCCTCCCAGTTACGAGCCAATAGAAGTTGAAAACATCGGGCGCTACTTGTCGGCCGGGCGTTCTTTGATGTCGACGAAGCCGGCGTCGATGTACTGGCCGCCCTGGGTTTGGTGGCAGTGGATGGCCAGTCTGTTCAGGCCCGGCTTCAAGGCGGCCTTGGCCTTCTCGTTGAGCGGCATTCGCATATAGCCGGCGGTGAAGCCCTTTGTCTCGGCGATCCGTTTGCCGTTGATGTAGACCTCGGCGTCTTCGTCGTGATGGATGGACAGGTACAGATCCGTCGGGATCCTGCCGGCCAGGTCGAAGCTGCGGCGCAGCCAGATGTCCGGGGTGTTCCAGGTGGTGCCGATCACGGCGCCGGGTGTGCCTTCGGTGCCGAATCCTCCCTTGCCGATCTCCCAGGCGGAGTCGTCGAAGCCGTCCTTCTCCCAGCCGTCGGCCGGCTTGGTCATGGTGTAGCGCCAGATCTGGCCATCGCGCTGCGACGTGGGCACGATTGTGGTGATGATCGGTGGGGGAAGGTAGAGCTTCTCGCTGGCGGCGCGGACCTTGTCGGTATCCATCTTGATCATGGCGCGGTCGTAGGTCATCAGTCCGTTGACTTCGATCTCGACGTCGGTGGTCTGGGTGTAAACGGCGGCGGCCAGGCCTCCACCGATGAGGGGGCGCAGGTTGCCGGCCAGGACCAGGTAAGCGTCGGTAAGCGCGTCTCGATTGTCGTAGCTACGATAGCCCCAGTTCCTCTCGTCCTGCCAGGTATGACCGCGGACGGGCAGTCCCAGGCCGCCGAACTCGCCCAGCACGGCGGCGCGCTTCTCTTCGACGGGTGGTGCGGACGGGCCGGGATAGCTGTGGATGTCGTGGACGTCGCCTACCTGGCGGTCGGTCCAGCCGCTGGCGTTGTTGACCAGGCGGGTGGGATCGAGCTTCCTGGTCATCTCGACGATACGGGGCGTGTCGTATTGGCCCCACCCTTCGTTGAAGGGCACCCACATGACGATGGAGGGATGGTTGTAGAACGCCTCGATGATGCGACTCCATTCCCGCTCGAACTGCTCGGCCGATTCCTTCGTGCGCTTGATGTCGGGCTGATCGCGCCGGATATAGCGGTCGCCGCTGGGCATGTCCTGCCAGACCATGAGCCCGAGCTTGTCGCACCAGTAGTACCAGCGGTCGGGCTCGACCTTGACGTGTTTGCGGGCCATGTTCATGCCGAGTCGTTTGGTCACTTCGACGTCGTACTTCAGGGCCTCGTCGGTCGGGGCGGTGTAGAGACCGTCGGGCCACCAGCCCTGATCGAGCGGGCCGTAATGGAACAGCGGCTCGCCGTTGAGGAACAGGCGATTGATGCCGTCTTCATCCTTTTCGAGGGAGACCTCGCGCATGGCGAAGTAGCTCTGCACCGAATCTACGCTGCTCCATTCGACTGTCTTCCAGTCATCGCCTGCCATCTCTTCCCCTTTCTTGCCGATCATGACCTTGAGGTTGTAGAGATGGGGGAAATCCGGTGTCCAGAGTTTGGGATCGGCGACGGGGATTTCCAGTTCCTCACCGATCGGGCCGTTGGCCTGGCCCATCGGCTTGGCACCCGGGCGGGGGCCGAGCTGGAGTTGCTCGGGGATATGCGCCATCAACTGGTACGTACCGGTGCGGGGAACGTTGCCCTCGACATTGACTTTGAGCTTGAGGGTTCCTGCGTCGATGTCCGGCGTCATTTCCAGCGAGCGGATGTAGAGCGGTCTGACCGGTTCGATCCAGACGGTCTGCCAGATGCCGGTGACGGGGGTGTACCAAATGCTGCGTGGCCTGCGCACCTGTTTGCCTCGGGCTTGGTATCCGGCATCGGACGGGTCCCATACGGAGACGACGATGGTCTGCGGCTCCTCGGCCTTGATCGCGTGCGTAATGTCGAAGGTGAAGGGGTCGTATCCGCCGCGGTGGCTGCCGACCTTCAGTCCGTTGACCCAGACGGTGGCGTCCCAGTCGACGGCGCCGAAGTTGAGCAAGATGCGTCGTCCGGTCTCGTGCCAACTGCGGCCTTTCGGCAATTCGAAGGTGCGGCAGTACCAGAGTCGGTTGTCCGGGCCGACGCGTTTCATCACGCCGGACAGGGCGGACTCGACGGGGTAGGGGACGAGGATCTGGCCGTCGAACTCGCGGGGCTGCGTTCTGTCTTTCTCGGTGATCGCATAGTCCCAGAGCCCGTTGAGGTTCAGCCAGTGGCGGCGGACCATCTGGGGCCGGGGATACTCCGGCAGGGCGTTGTCCGGGGAGACATCCTCGGACCATTTCGTCATCAATGGGCCGGCCGCGGGTTCCCACTCAGCCTGGGCCGCGATGCAGCCGCACAGCACGAGCAGGGCGGCCAGGGCCATTGCGTGTCGTTTCGGGGACGGGGCTATGGCATTCATCGTAGAACCTCCTAAGTTAGGGAACAGACCCGGCATCGGCGCGGGCGAACGTTCCAATCCAGGGCCCAGAATACGGGGGGACAGGGCCTTTTTCAAGTCCAATGACGAACGGCAAGCGGAAATGCGTTTGCGGACAAGGCGACATTCTGGTACAAATAAGTAGACTCGGAGGCAGGTCGGAGGTTCTGGCAGCAATGTGGATGGCGGATGCACCACTGATCAGGCGGACGGGGGCCGCAGGTCCGGCTTCCGGGGGAGGCATCTCATCCGCGGAGCAAGAGCATCATTTCTTCGAAACAGCGTTGAGTCATCGTGTAGCCCCGTTTCTCGACGGGGCAGGTGTCACCGCGTCCGGCCTATACTAGAGTACTGCAACGTAGTACAAGCGAAGGAGGAAACGCCCATGTCTGGTAAACTGCGCTTCGTGATCTCACTCGTTTTCGTCTTGGTCCTGATGGCCACGGGTCTGGCCCGCGCCGGCGATTCCAGTCTGGTTGGCTGGTGGCGATTCGACGAAGGGTCCGGGACGACGGCGGCTGATTCCAGCGGCACCGGGAACAACGGGACGTTGGAGGGCGCCGAATGGGTCGCTGGAGGCTGGGACCAGCAGGGCTACTGTCTCGAGTTTCTCTTTGCAGATGACGAGAGTGACCTTGTCGATCTGGGCAATATGGATGTCGTCGGTGAAGGCATCACGATTACCGGCTGGATCAACCCACACTCGTTCAGCCAGAATGACGCCCGCATCATATCGAAGTCCTCGACGGGGGCGACGGCGGATGGTCACTGGTGGATGCTGAGCACCAACGGCGAGGTGAACGTGCGCTTTCGTCTAAAGACCGATGAGAGTGACACGACCCTGACGCTGATCGACACGGCCGGTGTGCTCGTGACGGGCGAATGGCAGTTTCTCACCGCTCGGTGGGATGGTGCGACGGCCTCGACGTATGTCAACACGGTTGAGACCGGCAGTGCGGCCAAGGGCGGAACGGCCGTGGCGACCGATCCGAGTGTGCCCGTGGCGATCGGGAACCAGCCGGCGGCGGCCGGCGATGGTCCGCGTGCCTGGGATGGCCTGATTGATGATGTTCGGGTTTACAGTCGCGCGCTGACGATGGATGAGCTTGGGGAGGTGATGCTCGGAGGCGGACCGGGGGCGAATACGGAATTGGCCTCTGCGCCGGTCCCGGGTGATGGGCAGATCGATGTGCCGCGTGATGTCGTCTTGGGGTGGGCGGCCGGTGAATATGCGGGGACGCACGACGTTTATCTGGGCATGTCGTCTGATGATGTGGGTGCGGCCGAGAGGGGCAATTCTCTGGACGTGCTGGTCAGTGAGGGGCAGGCATCTGTGGCGTATGAGCCGCCGGTGGGCCTGGCGTACGGGCAAACCTACTACTGGCGCGTCGACGAGGTCAATGCCACGCCGGACAACGCGATCTTCAAAGGTGACGTATGGAGTTTCACGGTCGAGCCATTTGCGTATTCGATCGAGGGCATCGTTGCCACGGCTTCGCACGCCGACCCCGGTTCGGGACCGGCGAACACCGTCAACGGTTCCGGACTCAACGATAGCGATCAGCATTCGATCGAGGCGCCGGACATGTGGCTGGCCGCACCGGGCGCCGGTGAGCCGGTCTGGATCCAGTACGAGTTCGATCGTGTTTACAAGCTGTACGAGATGCTGGTCTGGAATTACAACGTGCAGTTCGAGCTGGTCCTGGGCTTTGGGGTCAAGGACGTGACGATCGAGTACTCCGAAGACGGTGTTGACTGGTCAGTGCTGGGCGATCTGGAGTTTGCCAAGGCGACGGCTACCGCCGATTACACGGCCAACACGACAGTGGACTTGGAAGGTGCCAGAGCGAAGTTCCTCCGGCTGAATGTCAATAGCGGCTGGGGGCCGATGGGCCAGTTTGGCCTCAGCGAGGTGCGCATTTCCCAGGTGCCGGTCTTCGCGCGGGAGCCGCAGCCGGCCGATGGCGCCGTGGGTGTGGATCCCGAGACGCGGCTGAGCTGGCGTGGTGGGCGCGAGGCCGCGGCGCACGAGGTCTATTTCAGCACCGAGGAAGCTGCTGTGGTCGATGGCACAGCGCTCGTGGACACGGTCGACGCGACCACTCTGTCGCCAGGATCGCTTAACCTGGGAACGACGTACTACTGGAAAATCAGCGAAGTCAATGAGACCGAGGCGATCAGTCTGTGGCCAGGCGATGTCTGGAGCTTTGCCACGCTGGAGTACTTCGTCGTCGACGACTTCGAGAGCTACGACGACGAGGAGAACACCATCTTCGATGCATGGCTCGACGGGTTTGTCAATGACACGGGCTCGACGGTGGGGTATTTCGACGCTCCGTTTGCCGAGAAGACGATCGTGCATGGCGGCGGGCAGTCGATGCCGTTGGCGTATGTCAACGATGTCGCGCCGTTCTACTCTGAGGCCGAGCGTGATCTGGGTTCGGTGGACTGGACGGTCAACGGTGCCGACACACTGAAGCTCTACGTCTCCGGACGGGCCCCGGCGTTCTCCGAGACGGCCGACGGCCGTATCCTGATGAACGGCATCGGCGCCGATATCTGGGGCAGTGCCGATCAGTTCCGTTACGCCTACAAGAGCCTCACTGGCGACGGCTCGATTACCGCTCGCGTCGATGCGCTCGATGGCTCGCCCAGCAGTTGGGCCAAGGGTGGCGTGATGATCCGCCAGGGTACGGGCATCGGGGCCGTCAATGTCTTCATGGCCATGACCGGGGGTGACGGCGGAGGTGCGACGTTCCAGCAGCGCATGGTGCAGGACGATGCGTCGGTGTCGCAGCACACGTATGCGGACGCGCCTTTCGCCCCGCCGTATTGGGTCAGGGTGACGCGCGAGGGCGATACGCTGATGGGCTTGACCTCCCCTGATGGCGAGAATTGGACACAGCGCGGCGACCCGGTCACGCTCGCGATGAACGATCCGGTCCTGATCGGTCTGGCGCTGACCAGTCACAATGTCGACCAGGCCACCAGCGCCGAGTTCTCAAACGTCAGCGTCACCGGCAGCGTCAGCGCCGGCTGGCAGATGGAGGAGGTGGGCGTGGCTCAGCCCGAGGGCAACGTGCTCGACAACCTTTATGTGGCGGTCGAGGACACGAGCGGCAACGTGGTGGTCGTCGACCATCCGGATGCCGGCGCTACCGGTCGCTCGGGTTGGAACG